>ERZ802830.4254-NODE-4254-length-11581-cov-10.1701_pt1 | contig 11581 bp, 9 predicted proteins | sample MGYA00345654_ERZ802830 | MGnify/ENA primary metagenome ERZ802830 (study PRJEB30503, sample SAMEA104212375) | marine metagenome | biome: Westerlies Biome; feature: [SRF] surface water layer (ENVO:00010504) within the epipelagic zone...; material: water...
AGCCGGAGGAAACCGGCGACACTTTCATTGCAAATGCAGAGCTAAAAGCCCTTGCCGCCGCACAAGCGGCTGGTCTGCCGGCAATTGCCGATGATAGTGGGCTGGCGGTTGACGGGCTGGGCGGCGCACCAGGCATACATTCAGCCAGATGGGCTGAGGGGGATGTTGAAAAGGGAGAAACAGCTGGGCGTGATTTTGAGCGTGCCATGAGAAAGGTCGAGGAGGCGCTAACACGTATTCCAGATGCTCCCAGAACGGCACATTTTGTCTGCGCACTGACCCTTGCATGGCCGGACGGTCATTGCGAAAGCTTTGAAGGCAAGGTCTTTGGCGAACTGGTTTGGCCCCCGCGTGGGGATATGGGCTTTGGTTATGACCCGGTGTTCCAACCCGATGGTCTGGCAAAAACCTTTGGTGAAATACCGCCGGATGTAAAACATGCTATGTCACATCGGGCGGAAGCATTTCAGAAACTTGTTACAGCATGTCTGAAAGATTAGGCGCGGCGGCAGCAAAGGCATCAGAAAAGGGGGAGCCAGAGGCTCTCGGCATTTATGTTCATTGGCCGTTTTGCCTGTCGATTTGCCCCTATTGTGATTTCAATGTTCATGTATTCAAAAATGTTGATCAGGATAGTTGGCTGAGGGCCTATACCGCAGAAATTCAACATCTTAGTAATTTGACGGATTACACAAGCCCTGTGACAAGCGTTTTTTTCGGAGGCGGCACCCCGTCTCTGGTGCGCCCGGATATTCTCGAGGGTGTTTTAAATGAGATTAATTCTGCTTGGGGGTTGTCGCCAAATGCAGAAATTACACTTGAGGCTAACCCCGTCGGGCTTGACAGGTCATTGTTGGAGGACCTAAAGAAAGCGGGCATTACGCGCTTTTCTATGGGTGTGCAATCGCTGGACGATGCCGCGCTTTCATTTCTTGGCCGTACCCACAGTTCGGCTGAGGCAATTGCGGCCTTTGCGTTGGCACGTGATGTTTTTGATTATGCATCCTTGGATATGATTTATGCCCGTCCTGAGCAGACCGTTGACGCTTGGAAAGCAGAACTTACAACCGCTTTAGCTTTGGCGCCGGATCATTTGTCGGCTTATCAGTTGACGATTGAGCAGGGCACCAATTTTGGCAAGCTCTATCAGGCGGGACGGCTGTTCTTGCCAGAAGAAGATGTGCAAATTGGACTTTACGATGTGACGCAATCGCTCTGCCACGATGTGGGGTTAGTATCTTACGAAGTTTCCAATCACGCGCGACCGGGCCATGAGTCCCGTCATAATATACAGTGCTGGCAGGGAGCGCCCTATATTGGAATTGGCCCCGGCGCACATGGGCGCGTTGATATTGAGGGTCATCGTCACGCTTCCATCGGCATCAGACAACCGGCGGCGTGGCTCGCGTCTACATCGGATATGTCGGTTGGTCACGGCCTTGCCACTCTTGAACGGTTGTCAAAAGAGGAAGTTTTCGAAGAGCGCCTGATGTTCGGTTTGCGCCTTGTCGAAGGCGTGTCTCTTTCAGGCATTTCCAAAAATGCCGAAGTACCGGATGGCGCATTAGATTTGGCTAAAATAAATTTTCTTGTATCTGAGGGTTTATTGGAGGACCGGCAGGACAGGCTCGTCGCCACTCGGAGCGGACGCCTCGTTCTCGACAGGCTGGTCGCTGAGCTGTTGATCGCCTGAGTCCAGAAACAAAACCCCGTCCTCTGTCTTAATTTCAGATGGAGTGTCACTGTTATCTGTCAGGAATAGAGCGTTGAAATTCAACTTGGCGCGATCAATTTGGACGAAACTATCCGGCGCTTGCGTTACGACTTTGTTTTTCCGTCGCCTCACTTCGAGCACGGCAAGGCCGCGCTCATTCAGCCCATCTTCATTAAGGCGGAATATACCGTCAATGCCCAAAAACCCGTCGGCATTTGTCATGGCACTGTCGTCAAAGGGGTTGTCAGGGTTAATGGCAGAAAGCGCGGCGGTCAGGCTAACAGCATCATAGGCTAGACTTGCTATTCGACGTGGCTTCTGTCCGTAGACTTTTTTATAGCGACCTGAAAATGCTTTCCATCCCCCCGGGTCCGGCGCTGCATACCACCCCCCGACAAGCGGTGGTTCTTGACCGAGTTGTGGGTCATCCCACAGGCCGGTTCCCAGGAATTTGACTTCACGCGGATCGACGTCAAAATAAGGCAGCAAAGGCGCAAGACTTCTCAGCTTTACGCCACCCTCAGGCAAAATAACCGCATCAAAGGGTAATTCCCCAAAAGTTTCTCTGCGCTCAAGCTCTTTTATTTGGGCAAAAAGCTCAGGGGCTATTTCTTCAAGCGCCTTTTCAAATTCTTCTTCTTCGACCTCAGGCAGCAAGAGGCGCGCCTCTTCCATCAACCGCGCCATTTCTTCTTCTTTAGCGACTTTCCGGTCATCATATTGGGCAAGCTTTTGCACCGGATCGAACATGGATTGGGCTTCTTCTTGATAATATTCTACTTGCACCAGTTCCCCGCCATAGCGCGTGACAGTCGGTTCGAGCGCCGCCGCAATTCTTTGGCCATAAGGTGTTTCAGGAATAAGTGCTGCGAAGCGTTCTTTGCCCTCTAGTCTCGCCGTTTCGATAATCCGCTCGAGATTTTGCTCGGGTAAAAAACCGATAAGCCAGACGCCTTGATTGGCGACAGAACGGTCATTGGAAAACGCAATAAGAGGTACATTGGCAGATGTGGTGATGGGGGTCACAGCACGGACTGAGTCCGCAAAAACGGGTCCGACGATAATGTGAGCGCCTTCATTAAGCGCTGCGCGCGCGGCCCTCACCGCACCTTTTTTTGTTCCGTTTGTTGGTTTAACAATAAGGGTAATCTCGGGACGGTTAATATCAAAAACCGCCAATTGTGACGCGTTAAAAAGATCGGTTGCGACCTCGTTTACGGATTCATTACCGGACTCGAAGGGTAGCAAAAGCCCGACGCGAATTCGCCCATCATTCATAATCTGAGGCCGCTTCTCCTCCGACAGAGCATCGGAACGGCTTTCAAACGCTGTTGGTTGATTTCTGGTTTCAGGTAAGGCGCGCAAAAAAGCCTTGGTGTTTTCAACAATGCGATAATCCAAGGAGCCCGGAGACACTTTTTTCCTCGGAAGTTCATAAATGGTCCCTTGTGTTGCAGAGCCACGGGAATTTGACCCACTCCTATCCGTTTCGGTGGCACAACCTGCAATCAAGCCCGTAATTAGGCCTGTCAGCACCAGCGTCATAGATGTGTTCTTTTTCATATCGGCATATCTCATCAACAACAATTTATTCAAGTTAACAGCTATAAGTTTCAATTATGTCCTGAGTATGGCTTTAACATATTCCTAAATTAGGTGAAATGCCGATACTTCAAATGCCGGAAGTCCGCTCCGGGGGATAGGCACTTGCCATTTGGAACGAATAAGGCAAAGTCATATTATGACGGAACACCCTGTCTCAAAGCCGATTAAAAGCACTAAACATGCGCGCATGTCTGGACGAAATGGCCCTGATCTTAAAGGCGTCCTTAAGGGTGGCCTTTATGTCGTTGCCACACCCATAGGCAATTCAAAAGATATTACTTTACGTGCACTGGATGTTCTAACGCAGGCAGATAAAGTCTATTGTGAAGATACGCGCATCACCAAAAAACTTTTCTCTCTGCATGGTATTCAACGCAAGCCTGACAGTTATCATGAACACTCATCTGACCATGTGCGGGCTGAAATTTTGCGCCAGCTTGAGGGCGGCTTGTCGGTGGCGCTGATCAGCGATGCCGGAACACCGCTGATTTCAGACCCAGGTTATCGTCTTGTTAAAGATGTGCGTGATGCGGGGCATGAAATTTTTTCAGTGCCTGGTGCGTCAAGCCCGATTGCGGCTTTAAGCATTGCTGGTTTTCCGAGCGACAGATTTTTATTTGCTGGGTTCTTACCGCCTAAATCTGCGGCACGGCAAACAGCTCTGAGTGAGTTGGTCGATATTCCTGTCACGCTAGTCTTGTTTGAAAGTCCAAAAAGGCTGACGGGGCTGTTAAAAGATATTGAAGCTGTAATGCCTGACCGCGAGGCGGCAGTGTGCCGGGAAATGACTAAAGCTTTTGAGGAGGTTCTTGTCGGCGCGCCAGCAGAACTGATTGAGACTATTGATGCCAATGCCTCTGCGCGCGGGGAAATTGTGGTGCTTATTAACCCGCCCGCCGCACGCGAAAAAATGTCTGAGTCAGAAGTGCGGGAAAGCCTGGGGGTTGCAATGAAAAGCCAGCCTCTGAAAACTGCAGCGGCAAGAGTTGCCGCGCTTTCCGGCTGGTCTAAGCGAGATGTTTATCAATTGGCGTTAACGTTTTCTGATGAAGAAAATGAATGATTTTGACAGGTAAGAGAAAACAACAAAATAAAAAAATTCAGGCATATAGGCGCGGCATACGCGCCGTGATAATTGCCGGGCTTTATTTGACGCTGACAGGTTGGCGTGTTTTGGTTTGGCGTTGGAAATGTCCGTTGGGTGAAATTGATTAGGTTGCCAAAAAGGGAAAAGTCATCACTTTTATCGAGGTAAAGGCGCGCCAAAATGAACAATCTGCATTGGATTCGATTACAGCGCATCAATGGAGACGGATTTCAAATGCTGCTGATATATTTATGTCGCAGCAAAGGCAATACGCTGATTGCTCATGGCGGTTTGATGCGATTATTATTGTTCCGAGAAAATGGCCAAAGCGTTTTAAAAATATGTGGGACGATGAAGTGCATGGATTTTGAACAAGCTAAGAAAATAAAGATAAGACTGCGCCGACATAAGCGGCATACTGTGGTTTTTTTGGCGGCCTTATTGCCCTTCCTCATATCATACGGGTGCACGGTGCCGGGGACGATTGTCGGTGGCGTGTCAACAGTCGGATCGGCGGCGTTGAGTGCGCCCGGCTTTGAAAAGCGGGTAAACGATGCCGGCTTGATGGTCGCGGTGAACCGCGCGCTTTTGCAGGAAGACGATACGCTGTTGCTAAAAATCAAAATTGATGCGCTGGCGGGGCGCGTGATGTTAACAGGTACGGTACAGGATGAGATTGCCCGCACAACCCTGCGGAAGATTGTTGGCGACACGGCGGGCATTCGACAAATTTTTGACTATGTAAAAGTCAGCGAGCCCCGCAGTTTTTCAAAAGTTGCGCGTGATGGCCTAATCAGCGCTCGCCTTCGCACCTCTATGATGACTGACCAGGCAATCTCAGCAGTGAATTTCATCATCAGAGCCTATAGAGGTGTGGTATATATTCTGGGCATCGCCCCGACGGAAGAAGAGGCGGTGCGTGTCGTTAATCATGCTCGAACAATATCGGGCGTGGTTGAGGTTAAGCTTGAGTTTGAGACAGTGGATGAAATGATGTTGGCTTTTGCCGCCGCAGAAGAGCTTAGCAATGTTTCCACTGAAGAAGAGGCGCTTCGCCAGAGATAATTCGGATAAGTTAAATGGTTTTAAAAGTCGCAATTCAAATGGATCCCATAGAGTCGATAGATGTCGGTGGGGACAGTACTTTTGCCCTTGGCTTAGAGGCGCAAAAGCTGGGCTTTGAGCTTTATTACTACTTGCCGGAGGCTATGAGCCTGAGAGATGGTGAGGTCACGGCGCGACTACGTTCTTTGGCACTCAAAGACAAAAGCGAAGATTATTTTTCTGCGGGGCCGGAAGAGTTACACAATCTGAAGGATATGGATGTTGTTTTAATGCGCCAGGACCCCCCTTTTGATATGGCTTATATTTCTGCGACCCATATGCTGGAACAAATCTGCGACGAGACGTTGGTGGTCAATAATCCTGTTGCCGTGCGCAACGGACCAGAGAAAATTCTTCCGGTTTTGTTTCCGACACTTCAGCCGCCAACATTATTAACGCGTGATCTGAAGGCTCTGGAAGACTTTAGAAAAGAATTTGGCGATATCATTCTTAAGCCAGTTTACGGCAATGGCGGTGCTGGGGTTTTCAGAGTCACACAACAAGATGAAAATTTTTCTGCTTTAGTGGAAATGTTTATGGTCTCAAGCCGAGAGCCGATTGTTGCGCAGCAATATTTGCCTGATGTAAGGCAGGGCGATAAGCGGGTCATCCTGGTTGAGGGTGAGGCGGTGGCCTCGTTGAATCGTATTCCGCAACCCGGTGAGGCCCGCGCGAATGTCCATGTAGGTGGTCGCCCGGTGGCCTCCGAATTATCTGAAAGAGATATTGAAATTGCCGATACCATCGGCAGTTATTTGAGGGATAATGGAATTATCTTTGCAGGCATTGATGTGATTGGTGATTATCTCACCGAGATTAATGTAACATCTCCGACCTGCATCCGCGAAATTGCAGACTTCGGCGGTCCGGATGTTGCCAAGCTCATTTGGGATGCAATTGAGGTCAGGCTAAAGCGGTGACGTTTCAAATAGCCCTATCGAAAGGCTCCGGGGTGTATTTTTTGTAGTTTTCCTGTTTTTCAAGTGCATCAACGGCGATTATTCTGGTGCCGCCACTTTTTGTGTCTTGCAATTCTGCATGAGGATAGCCACTGAAATTATTAATACGGACGACTGTCCATAAATTTTGAAAATTTGAGATTTCAAAATCTTTAGACAACCCCATCATGGACAGGATTTTTCTTTTATTATGGAAGTATTCGACAAAAACATCACCGATGTTTACTTCTATGCGTTTCTGGTTAAACATTACACAAGCTCAACTTTGCAACAAAAACATGTTAAAACTTATAACATAATTTTGAGCTAATAAATAAAAAACGCCTGCCTGATCGATTATATTTTAGTTCTTTTTCTAAGTGTATCTTTCCTGTTTTCCGGCAAATCGGTCTGGCCAAAACAAAAATGAATAATAATGGTCGCACGTATCAATACACTAGCCTTTCAAGGCATGAATGCCGTCAAGGTGGATGTGCAAGTGCATCTCTCCCCCGGCAAAATGGTTTTCAACACAGTTGGATTGCCTGATAAGGCGATCGGCGAAAGTCGTGAGCGGGTCAGAAGTGCGCTTTCGGCAATCGGATTGGGCCTGCCACCGGAACGTATTACTGTCAATCTTGCTCCGGCTGATTTACCAAAGGAGGGCAGTCATTATGATTTACCCATTGCGTTGGGGCTCATGGTGGCGATGGGTGCGTTACCGGCAGAAGCGGTAAAGGGGTTTGTTGCCATAGGCGAACTGTCCTTGGACGGTCGGATTGGCGGGGTTCCGGGCGCCCTTCCCGCTGCTATGGCTGCCATGTCTTGGGGGTTGGGTCTTATTTGCCCCGCCGACTGCGGCCCCGAGGCCGCTTGGTCGGGGCTTGCTTCGCCTGACAATCAGGGCATTGTCGCGGCCGATCATATTCTTCAACTGATTAATCATCTGCGCGAGACGCAAATTCTACCGCCACCTTAACCGCTCATTGAAACAGCTCAAATAGACATGCCGGATATGTCAGATGTGCGCGGTCAACCCCAGGCAAGACTGGCGCTTGAAGTCGCGTCAGCAGGGGGGCATAACCTTTTGTTTACCGGCCCACCAGGTGCGGGGAAGTCCATGCTGGCGGCAAGATTACCAGGTATTTTGCCACCCCTTCAATCAAAGCAACGCCTGGAAGTTACGATGATTAAGAGCCTGTCCTCCGGTGGGAGTGGCGTGAATATGGCGAGCCACAGGCCATTTCGCGCACCGCATCATTCGGCGAGTATGGCGGCGCTCATTGGGGGTGGGCGTCAGGCCAAGCCGGGTGAGATTTCTCTCTCGCATAATGGTGTCTTGTTTCTTGATGAATTGCCCGAATTCTCTCGTCAGACCCTCGATGCCTTGCGCCAACCTATTGAAACCGGTGAGGTAGAGATTGCCCGTGCTGAAGCGCATATTACTTACCCAGCTAATTTTCAGCTTGTTGCAGCCATGAATCCATGTCGGTGCGGTCACGCCAATGACCCCGAACTTTCCTGCCATCGCATTCCGCAATGTATTAACGAATATCTGGGCCGACTGTCGGGGCCTTTACTTGACAGGTTTGATATCCGGATTGAGGTGCCGCCTGTATCTTTGCGGGATATGTTGTCACCAGATAGTGGGGAGAAGAGCGCTGATATTGCCCAACGTGTTGCAAATGCTCAGAAAGTTCAGTTTGATCGTAATCAAGGTTGTTTGAATGCCAATCTGGATGGTGAACTTTTGCGTGACCTTGCAAGGCCTGATGAAGATGGTCAGGTTCTTATTGATAAAATCACTAATGAGGCAGCGAATTCCAAGCTCACGTCGCGGGGTTATAAACGCATAATAAGAGTTGCACGGACGATTGCTGATTTAGATGGTTGTGAAAACCTTGCCGCAAGGCACATCGCATCCGCCATGGTATGGCGCGGCATGGCATCGGATGTAAAAGAGTGACTTTATTTAAAAATCATATGCCGCAATTGCTGCCATATTGAGCAATTCGGAAGAAGTACACCCGATGCGAACAATTTGGACAGATTTAGACATCCCGACAAGCATTGGCCCAATCACAGTTGCCCCACCCAGTTCACCCAACATTTTTGTTGAAATGGAAGCGGAGTGAATAGCCGGCATGACCAACACATTGGCATTATCTTTGAGGCGGGAGAAAGGATACATGCTACGGACATCTTTATTGAGTGCTACATCGGCGGCCATTTCTCCATCAAATTCGAAATCAACGCAACGATGTTCCAAAATTTTGATGGCATCGCGCACATATCTTGATCTGTCGCCCTCAGGGTGACCAAAGGTAGAATAAGCGAGTAAGGCGACCCTTGGTTCATAGCCGAGCGCGCGCGCCGTTTGAGCCGTTTGTTCTGTAATATCCGCCAATTCTTCGCCATTAGGCATGTCATGTACATTGGTATCAGCAACCAGCACAGTTCGCCCGCGCGCCAAGATCATTGAAACCCCGATAACCCGTTTGCCGGGCATTGGGTCAATAACTTTGGTGACTTGTTCAAGCACGATTGAATAATTGCGGGTTACGCCCGTAATCATCGCATCAGCGTCGCCCAGCGCCAGCATGCAGGCGCCGAAAATATTCCGGTCATTACTAACCATGCGCATCACATCTCTTTCGAGGAAGCCATTGCGCTGTAGCCGCTCATAGAGATAGGCAGCATAGTCATCAACCCTTTCGGAATTGCTGGTGTTGGCGATTTTCAAATCATCTCTGTCGCCGAGACCGATTGACTTCATATTTTCAAGAACAATTTCGTCCCGCCCAATAAGAATTGGTTCGCCCAGACCCGCATCCTTATAGGCAATTGCTGCGCGGATAACCTGCTCTTGCTCGCCTTCGGCGAATATCATCCGCTTGGGCTTCTGGCGAACTTTGTTGAAAATAACTTGCAAAGAACCTGCCGCCGGGTCAAGGCGCGCGGATAGGCGGTCTCGATAAGCATCCATGTCCACAATTGGTTTTCTGGCAACGCCGGTTTCCATCGCGGCTTTAGCAACCGCAGGAGGGATATCTCTAATCAGGCGCGGATCAAATGGGACGGGGATAATGTAATTCGGCCCAAAGCGCAGGCGTTCGTCATTATAAGCTGCAGCAACCTCATCGGGCACATCTTCTCGCGCCAATGCGGCTAGAGCCTCAGCACAAGCGATTTTCATTTCCTCGTTAATTGTTGTGGCTTGCACATCTAACGCGCCACGGAAAATATAAGGAAAGCCAAGCACATTATTAACTTGGTTTGGATAATCCGAGCGCCCGGTGGCAACAATCGCATCGGGGCGAATTTCATGCGCTTCTTCAGGTGTAATTTCTGGATCTGGGTTTGCCATGGCAAAAATAATTGGGTCTTTCCCCATTGATTTCAGCATCTTGCCCGTCAGTGCGCCCTTTACTGAAAGTCCGATGAAGATATCCGCACCATCCAAAGCTTCGGAGAGTGTTCGGGCATCTGTCTTGACGGCGTGAGCTGACTTCCATTGGTTCATGCCCTCTTCGCGTCCGGCAAAGATGACACCTTTCGTGTCGCATAAAATCGCATTATCTGACGGCAAACCCATCGCCTTTAATAGCTCTAAACAGGCGATACCCGCCGCGCCGGCGCCATTCATCACAACTTTTGTTTCTTTGATATTTCTTCCTGTAAGATGAAGGGCATTGATTAGGCCGGCAACGCAAATAATAGCTGTGCCGTGCTGATCATCATGGAAGACGGGAATATCCATTTCTTCGCGCAGCTTTTGTTCAATGATGAAGCAATCAGGGGCTTTTATATCCTCAAGGTTAATGCCACCAAAGCTAGGCCCCATATAGCGCACTGCGTTGATAAATTGATCGGGGTCTTCGGTGTCAATCTCAAGGTCGATACTGTCAACATCTGCAAAACGCTTAAAAAGAACCGCCTTGCCTTCCATAACTGGCTTAGAAGCCAGTGCGCCTAGATTGCCAAGTCCTAAAATGGCTGTCCCGTTTGATATAACGGCGACCATATTGCCACGACAGGTTAAGTCATAAGAGGCGTCGGGATTGTCTGCAATCGCACGCACAGGAACAGCCACGCCAGGCGAGTAGGCCAGAGACAAATCTCTTTGCGTCGCCATTGGCTTGGTCGGGTTGATTTCAAGCTTACCCGGCTTGCCACGACTGTGAAACCTCAGCGCCTCACGATCGGATATATTTTTTTCAGTTGAGTCATCCATTTAACACCTGCCTTGTTGATATTTACGGTGATGTGCGGATTATCACAAGCCCTGAGTTTATTTCGTTTTCATGTGCCTCTGATTTAAACAGATATTTTCCAACAGTAATTTTCCATATCGCATTTTCCATTGCTGGGTAGCTCTGCTAGGATAGCATTATGCTGAACGCCGAAAATAAAATGTTATCAACAAAGATAAGAATGCCGACTACAGATCAAAACATCACGCCAATGATGCGTCAGTTTCTGGACATCAAGGCGGGCCATCAGGATTTTCTCTTGTTTTATCGAATGGGAGATTTCTATGAGTTATTTTTTGATGACGCCATTACGGCGGCGGCGGCACTGGACATTACCCTTACCCATCGTGGCAAACATCTTGATGAAAACATTCCGATGTGCGGGGTGCCTTTTCATGCCGCCGAAAGCTATCTCCATCGCCTCATTCGACAGGGTCACAAGGTAGCGATTTGCGAGCAGACCGAAGACCCTGCCGAGGCAAAAAAACGTGGGTCAAAATCTGTAGTCCGGCGCGAGGTTGTGCGCCTCGTAACTGCCGGCACGCTTACAGAAGAGGGGCTGTTGGAGGCCGGAGTCAATAATTACCTCGCCGCTTTCGGTCAAACCCGACAAGAAGAAAACCCTGCCTTAGCCTGGGTGGATATGTCGACAGGCGACGTACAGATTTTTGCCGGAACATTTGAAGCTATTCAAGGGCGTTTGGCGGGTTTAATGCCACGTGAATTACTTTTGCCGGACAGTCTACAGCCAGAGAAACAGGGTCTTCTGGCTGAAAGTTGCGGTGATGTGGCCATGACAGAGCTTACCACCTCGCAGTCTAATTCCGAGTCCGGTCACGCGGCCTTGGTAGAGGCGTATCAGGTTAAGACACTTGAGGGG
>ERZ802830.4257-NODE-4257-length-11576-cov-6.61548_pt1 | contig 11576 bp, 10 predicted proteins | sample MGYA00345654_ERZ802830 | MGnify/ENA primary metagenome ERZ802830 (study PRJEB30503, sample SAMEA104212375) | marine metagenome | biome: Westerlies Biome; feature: [SRF] surface water layer (ENVO:00010504) within the epipelagic zone...; material: water...
TGCGAGTCGCCCTCGACCAAGCCTCCACCCGCATTGAGCAAGCTTGACTGGCGTAATCCAACGAGGTAGTCGGATTCAGCAGCAGATGGCAAAGAGGTCGCCAACAGCAGCAAAATAACGGTGCTTTTCAGGGCGTGGTTGACACCAGCTAGCCGAGGGAATTTGGCCATGACCGCACCTTTCACCGACGCCTAGCGGCCAGCGCTAGGTGTTTGGAGATAGTTTCGCACCAGTTCGTCGATGGTGCTTTGAGGCAGAGCGAGCTTAGTCTCGTAAGTCTCTTCGCCAACAGGTGTAATGCTAACCACACGAGCACCATATATGACGCCTTCGACCCGGCTTTTTAGGTGATCATCGGTTACGGACATATCCACCATGGTGCCCGTGGCATTGACGTATTGGCCATAAACTTGCTCCGCCAAGGAGCGGTAAGCATCAAGCTTAGATGCTTTTATGGCCATGAGCCGCTGTTGTGCGGGCGTTTCGCCCCGCTGGGAGGCGATGACAGCATAGCCGGTGGCTACCAAGCCATCGGCTTCTGAAACAGGGTACAGATTTTGGCTACGCTGAGGTGTTGCACACCCGCTCATGGTTACCACGAGCATCAGTCCCGAAAGCAAGCAATACAAGCTTGTACGCCGAAGGCCTAACGCTGAATTGAGCATACCCATGATTCGATTTTCCTTTTCGCCTGTGTCTCTAATGAGCAGAGTAATTATCGGCCTGCAGGGCTTTCGCCCAGCAGGTGCTTGCCGCCGCGCTCTGGCCCCTTGCGATCTTTCCCTATGAACTAACCATCGGTTAATCGCCCCAGATCTTGAATAGACCGCCTCGTCGAGGCATCGCCTCGCTCAATTTAGGCACGCTTTGTGCACTCACCTCCATGAAACACGAAAGCGCAGGCTTTTCGACACACTTTATTGGCAAGTAAGGGCTCTAAGCGGTTTATATGGCGACCTCAGCACTCAATCTGTCAGATCTTCGACAGTTAACGGCGAATATGCCGTGGACGTCCTTGGCTATGCCGGTTGCGGTCATTCTTATTTTGACCATGCTGATTCTGCCTTTGCCACCGTTGATGCTGGATTTTTTCTTCACCCTCAACATTCTGCTGGCGCTGCTGATCATCATGGTGGCGCTAAACACCGCCGAGACCCTTCATTTTTCGTCCTTTCCTACCATCATTCTCTTTGCCACCATGTTGCGCCTTGGGTTGAATGTCGCTTCAACTCGGGTGGTCCTACTCGAGGGGCACCAAGGTGGGGATGCGGCAGGCAAAGTAATTGCAGCCTTTGGTGAATTCGTCATTGGCGGCAACTACGTTGTCGGCTTCATCGTCTTCGCAATCTTGATGATCATTAACTTCATCGTCATTACTAAGGGCGCGGGCCGAGTCTCTGAGGTTATCGCCCGCTTCACCCTTGACGCACTACCCGGCAAACAAATGGCCATAGATGCCGACCTGAATGCTGGCGTGATTGATCAAGAGACCGCCAAGCAGCGCCGTGCTCAAGTCGCTCAAGAATCAGACTTCTTCGGGTCCATGGACGGTGCCTCCAAATTTGTTCGGGGCGACGCGGTAGCAGGCCTATTGATTCTTATCATCAATCTGGTCGGTGGACTGTTGATTGGTTTGCTGCAGTACGAGATGACGCTCTCTGACGCCGCCCGCGCCTACATTCTGCTGACCATTGGCGACGGCCTGGTAGCCCAGCTGCCGGCCCTGATCTTGTCCTTGGCGACCGCTATCATCGTTACCCGAGTGACGACTTCCGAGTCGACGCCAGACCAAGCCAGCAAACAGCTGGCGAATCCCTTGGCCTTCTATATCGCTGGCGGCATTTTGACGGTAATGGGTTTAGTCCCCGGTATGCCGAACATGATTTTCTTGATGCTTGGTGCCATTGCGCTAGGACTTGGCTTTTACCTGCATCGCAGCTTTAGCGGTCTTGAGTACAAAGCACCGCCAGCAGCCGAGGTTCAGGCCGACACTCCGGTCCAACCCGAGGATCCCAACCTGCTGGAACTCGGCTGGGATGACGCAGGCCAGGTAGATGTGATCAGTCTCGAACTGGGTTACGGCCTAATTCCCATGGTCGATGCCGATACCGGCGGGAGACTGTTGAACCGCTTGAAAGGGATTCGCAAGAAGCTGTCTGCGGAAATGGGCTTTCTACTGCCCTCTATTCGCATTCGGGACAACCTCGACAGCGCACCGGACGCCTACCAGATTGTGATTAATGGATCTGTGCGCGGCGTCGGTGTGATCGCCAATGGCAAGGAAATGGCTATCAACCCTGGCAACGTGCTCAGTGAGATACCTGGCGAGCCCGGCAAGGATCCGGCATTTGGGTTGGATGCAGTTTGGATCGACCCCAGCGAGCGTGAATATGCGCAAGCCGTCGGCTATACCGTCGTAGATGCGAGCACAGTTATTGCGACGCATTTGAATAGCGTGATTAAGGACAACGCCGACGAGCTGATGACCTACGACGTCGCGCAGCAGTTGATCGACAAAATTGCTGAAACTTCACCGAAGCTGGTTGAAGACTTTATTCCAGAAAAATTGACCTTGGGAACCGTGGTACGAGTGCTACAAAACTTGCTCAGAGAGCGAGTACCCCTGCGCGATATGCGCACCATACTAGAGACATTGTCCGAGGAATCAGGTCGCACTCAGGATGCAGGTCAGCTATGCGCCCTAGTACGCCCCAAGCTGGCGCGGCTTATTGTTCAGGACATTATTGATCCCGACGAGACCCTGGCTGTCATGACCCTGGATCCAACCCTAGAACAGCTGCTCACCGACTTGGTGTCCCGAGCCAACAGTTACGATGAAATCGCACTAGAGCCGGCATTAGCCGAAAGCTTTTTTGCTTCCATTCGCTCGACCATCGAGGAGCTGGAGCAACAGGATTTACCCGCAGTACTGGTGGTATCTCCGATTTTACGACCGTGGCTGGCCCGTCTGCTGCGACGCAGCACCAAGGACTTAACGGTGCTGTGCTATACCGAAATTCCCGATGACCAACCCATCAGCGTTGTGTCTTCCATTGAAGTTAACGAACGAGAGGATGAGCAGGGCTAGATTCTGCGGATAAGACTATGGAACTAAAAAGATTTGTTGGCGATGACAGCAAGGCGGCCATGGATCAGGTACGCGCCGAGTATGGTGAGGATGCGCTGATTATTTCTACCAACAAGATCGGTAACAAAACCGAGATGATTTGCGCTGTAGAGGAGCCGCCCACTGCTGAGTCTGTCGATCATACCTCCGTGCCGGACAGCGAGGGCCTGGACATTAGCGAAGCCACTTCGACGGTGGCGTCGTTACTGAACCGAGTTGCTGCCGACAACGCCTCTGCGACGCAGGGCAAGCGCGGCAGCCCGAAAGAGCGTATTGCTCAGGAGTTTGGTAAGGAGCTGACCTCTGCCTTAGCCGATGGAAAGCAAAGTAGCGAGCTTCGCGAACCCTTTGTTCCAGCTAGCAAAAAAGCGCCTGCTCCAGAACAGCAATACGACTCTGACCAGTCACCGCCGGACAGCAAGGCCATGCACAGTATGATGCAAACCATACAGGCAGACCTTGCTAGATTAAGAAAGCAACTTGAGGAGCAAGCCGAAGTACAGACACCCCTGCGTAAGGCGCAGTTGGCCATGGCCTCGATCAATCAACGCGTTCAACAAAAGCCGGGGGTCGGTCGCATAGCCGAGCAAGTTGATACCCTGATGACGAGTCAACTATCGCAACAGCGGGACTGGCAGGGCGTACACGCCTTCGTTGGTTATCCTGGCGCGGGTAAAAGTACCGTCATCGCCACGCTAATTCAGCAGTCGCTCAATAGCGACAGCCCGACGAATACGGTGGTGATTTCTCTGCAGAACGACGTAAAGGCAACCACCAGCCATGGCAGTGCGCCGGCGATATTAGTCAACAACGGTCTAGCGCAGCTTTGCCAACATCTTGGCATCGTCTATCTACAGGCGGCGAACCTGGATCAACTTGGAGGACAGGTCGCACGTTACCGCGACGATCATCAGGTGTTGATCGATACTCCAGCGACCCTGATACAGGACCCGGTGGCGCTAGCAACCCTGGTCACCGAAAACGAAATTTTGCCTCATCTATGCCTTGCTGCGGACGCAGCGCCTTGGATCATTGATAGCTTGACGGAGTCCACGCCGTGGATCGGTGCCTCGGTACTGTTAACCCGTTTCGACTTGGCTGGCGATCTTGAATCAACCCTGTCGGCGCTGGAAGCACGGCATGCACAGATTTCTGGCATCAATGGACATCTGGTTGATGAAACCGTGGAAAGGTTAGAAAAAGGTAATTCGCCCAGTACCTTAGAGGAATAATCTATATACTTGTCGTTCACGGACCGTGATACTTTTATCCCTATGTCTATATCGCAGTCGCATAGCTCCACTCGTATTGTTGGCATCGCCAGCGGCAAAGGGGGTGTGGGTAAAACCACCGTTGCCGTAAATTTGGCTCTGGCACTTTGTCAGCAAGGACTGCGCGTTGGACTGCTAGATGCGGATTTAGGTCTAGCAAATTCACAAATTCTCCTCGGCGTCAGCGCACCCTTGAATGTTGGCGACGTTTTCGATGGCCATAAAAGCGTTACCGATGTGGCGGTCGAAACACCTCATGGGCTTTTGCTAATACCCGGAGCCTCAGGGAATCAGTCTTTGGCGAATATCACATCTGTACAGGCTACGTCGCTGATTGATCAAATTCTGCAAAGCTATCCGGATCTCGACGTCCTAATTATTGATTCAGCGGCTGGACTGTCGAGCGCCAATATGAGCTTCTTAGATACCTGCGCACTGCGGCTGCTCGTCATGCAAGATGAGCCTGCGTCAATCGCCGATGCCTATGGCCTGATCAAGCTAGAAAGCCGTAAGGATAGATTGGGTAGCTTGTTTTTAGTGCCCAATCGCGTTGGCTCTGAGCCGCTGGGGAAGGCCCTTTTTGATCGCATGAACGTTGTATGCATGAAGTTTTTAGAGGAGCCCGTTAACTACCTCGCCAGCGTCCTTCAGGACGAACTGCTAGGGCGCGTAACGCGCAAACGAGAAACGGTCATTGCAGACCATCCTAGCAGCGCCGCCGCCAAAAACTTCACCTTGCTCGCGGACGCGCTGATGGTCCAGCTACATTGCAACGATGTGCCGGAGGTTATCTGATCGTGGCTAGTATCGATGCCTATGAAGAGCAAATCGGAGAGTCGGAAGTCTCCATTGGCCAGCACTATACACTGGTCAAGCGTATTGCCTTTCATTTGCGCACGAGACTGCCGGCGAGCATCGCCACTGATGACCTGATACAAGCAGGTATGGAAGGCCTGATTCACGCACAACGGGCTTACGAGCCATCTCGCGGCATCGATTTTGAAATGTTTGCCAAAACTCGCATTCGCGGTGCCATGCTGGACGAGGTTAGACGCATCTCCTACTCAACCCGCTCTGCTATTACGATGAAGCGTGAGCAGGATCAGGCGATTTCAGCCCTCAGTAAGGACCTCGGACGACAGCCTAAGAGCGCTGAGGTGGCACAATATTTGGAAAAAGACATTGCCGTTTACGAGAAGGAGCGCCTGATCGCTGAAGGCGTCGATGTTGTCAGCTCTGATGCAATGCCAACTAATTTTGAGGAAACCAGTGAACTCGAAGCAGGCCCGGACCAGTCCCTGGAAAAGGCGCAGATGATTACGGCTCTTGCAGATGCGATCGAGCAGCTGCCTGAACGTGCCCGTATCGTGCTGGCTTTGTACTACCAAGAGGAGATGAACCTCAAAGAAATTGGTGCAATTCTAGAGGTCAGCGAATCGCGGGTTAGTCAGATTATTTCGGAAACAGCAGGTAAACTGCGTACCCTTATGGGCTAGGAAGCGATCCGTTACTCAGCCGCACAAAGTTCCTTGGCGAACCTGTAGCAGTCGCTCGCAAATCAATCACTACAGGTATTCGTATGGGCCTATTCAAGGGCATGAAGCAAACCAAGGAGCGGCAGAAAGCAAAGTCATTTTATGACAGATCTGCCTCGTTGCCGCCAACCTCTCGCGAGACCCGAAAGCTTCGATCTGTGCTGGGCAATCGCACAACCGCCTTTATCGACCTGACCTTTATCGATGGGGCAAAGCGAACCCAAGCCTATATCGAAGCAACCCAATTCGCCCTAGCCCAGGGAAAGCCGGCGCCAGAGAAGCCTGCGATACCGTGCTATCGGGAAGTCAAAACCGTCGGTGGATCCGTTTGGGTGTACCTACCTCAAAGCTACTGTGATCAGTTCTTTATGCTCGGGTCAAAGTACCAACAAAGTGCCATCACACCAGCTGCCGTGCTGGAGGTGTCCTCTACCCTCGCGCAAGAAATTTCTGAATCGCTGCTGCTCGATCATCCGATTACCCCGCTGCAGTTTCTGGCCAATGACGTTGCAAGCTCAGACACCGAGAAATCAGAGGGATCAGAGGAATCAGAGGAATCAGAGGAAAGCGACTAAAGTCATATGGCAGCTTCGGACAGCTCTCGCTCAATTGTCGCCATTAATTGAGCTGCTGGCATCGATCTGATTTTGCAGCGCCCGGTACCGGCCCAAACACTTTGAAAGCCGACATCGCCCGCCGATGCTGCCCATCGTCGTAGCGCACCGGTTAGCGTGTTTTGCTGCGGAAACGCAAGCACCGATTTATCCGCCATGGCATCGATGAAGGTATTGCGCATCCCGCGCGCGGGCCGACCTGAGAAAGCCGAAGTAAAGACTGTCTCTTCCTCGCCTTCGCGCAGGGCTTCTCGATGTGCGCGGGCCGTGCCCGCCTCATCACAGCATAAGAAAGCGGTTCCTAGCTGGGCCGCGGTGGCACCGGCGGCGAGAACCGCGGCAATATCTCTGCCATCCATCATTCCCCCTGCAGCGACAATGGGTATGGATAGACAGTCCAGCAAAGATCTGACCAACGCCAAGACTGGTAACTCTTCGTCTGGCTGACTGGGATCGAAGCTGCCTCGATGTCCCCCGGCTTCCCAGCCCTGAGCCACGACGAAATCTGCGCCCGCCCGAGCGATATCCTGTGCCTCTCTCAAGCAGGTCGCGGTAACGCCAACGGCAATATTTTGTCGATGTGCCTGCTCGACGACGCGCTCTGGCGGTAAACCAAAGTGAAAGGTCAGCGCCGCCGGACGATGTCGCCATACGGCTTGAAGCTGGGCGTCTAAATCTGGCGCATAGGGTGCCGTGAGTGGGGGGGGCTCAATGCGCACCGGCGTGGGCAGCTCGCCAAGCGCATGGGTCGCCTCAGCCAACAGTGCAGGTGACGGTGCTTCCAGCTCGGGAAAAATAAAAAAATTGGCGTTAAGTGGCCCGTCGGTAAGTGCAGTTGTGTCGCGAAGAACCCGGTCAATATGATCTGGGGCAGAGTAGGCAAAGCCGAAGCTACCCATGCCTCCTGCATTAGCGACTTCTGCCGCAAGTTGGGGAGTGTTAAACCCGCCAGCCATAGGGGCGAGGACAATGGGGGATTTAAGTTTTGGAAATGGCAAGGTCGTTTACCACTTTACCGAGGAAGTAACGGAGCTCTTTGATGTGTCGTTCTCATGATGTGTTTATTCCACCATGCGAGTAGAAATTTCTAGCTCCATGTCTTTCACAGAATAAACGTAAAAAAGAACCAAAAACAAAACCCCACATAGTTGCATTGAAAATAACGGATTTAACAAAATTTTTTACATGGGTTTGCATATCACCTAGTCCTTGCTATTCCACCGTCACAGACTTAGCGAGGTTACGAGGCTGGTCGACGTCTGTACCCTTGATCAGGGCTATGTGGTAAGCCAATAACTGGAGAGGAACGACATAGGCGATGGGTGCGAGGTATTTGTGGCAGGGCGGCAATACAAAATGCGTGATGCCATCTTCGTCCTGAGCATTGATACCCTGCTCAACAAATACAAATAATTGACCGCCCCGGGATCGCACCTCTTGGAGGTTGGAGTAGAGTTTTTCCAGCAGTTCATCGTTGGGAGCTAATGCAACCACGGGCATTGATTCGTCAACGAGTGCCAGCGGGCCATGTTTGAGTTCGCCCGCGGCATACCCTTCGGCGTGAACATAGGATAGCTCCTTGAGCTTGAGGGCACCCTCCATCGCGATGGGGAAGAAGCTTCCGCGCCCGAGGTAAAGCGCGTGCTCCTTATCTGCAAAAACCTCAGCTAACTTCGCAATTGGTTCATCCAGCTTCAACAGCTCAGCGATAGTATTCGGCAATTCATGTAGCTGTCCTACGATTTCCTCCTCGAGGCCGGGCTTGAGGCCTCGTTGCCGCGCCAGCAACAACGTTAATAACAACAATGCTGTGGTTTGCGCTACGAAGGCCTTGGTCGATGCTACGCCGACCTCGGTACCGGCGTTTAGCATCATGGCGATATCTGACTCTCGCACCGTGGCTGATGTTGGGACATTGCACAGAGTAAGAGTGGCCAAGAAGTCTCTCTCTTTTGCCAATCTTAGCGCTGCAAGGGTGTCAGCGGTTTCTCCGCTTTGAGAAATGGTAATAAACAGGCTGTTCTTTTGCGTAGCTGGATTGCGATACCGGTATTCGCTCGCGATTTCCACTTGGCAGGGCAGACCCGCCAACTCCTCGATCCAGTAGCGGGCGACACTCCCGGCCAAGTAGCTAGTGCCACAAGCCACGATGGTGACAGACTCCACGCGACTCAAAAGCTCCTGGGACCCCTCACCGAGAGCGCCATCGAGTACGCTAACCCTGCCAACCCGACCTTCCAAGGCGCGTTTTACCACTTCGGGCTGCTGGAACATCTCTTTTTGCATGAAATGACGATAGTTGCCGCGCTCCATGTCGTCTGCTTCCATTTCCACGCGAACATCTGCCCGAATCACCGATGCTTCGTCGATATTCCATATATCGATGCTATCTGGGCGCAGATCTACCAGGTCACCTTCTTCCAAAAATATGAAACGATCCGTTACCGCACGAAGCGCGAGAACATCAGAAGCCAGAAAGTTCTCGCCAATCCCCTTGCCCAAAATCAGTGGACAGCCTTGTCGCGCAGCAATGATGCGCTCATTTTCACCAGAAGCGATCACCGCCAGGGCATAGGCGCCTTCGAGACGACGCACAGCCTGTCGGACCGCCTCTAACAGATCAGGTTGCTGAGAGAGGTAGTAGTGAATGAGGTGCACGATGACTTCTGAATCGGTTTGCGAGAAGAACTCATATCCAAGCCCCTGCAGCTCCGCGCGGAGGGCGGTGTGGTTTTCAATGATGCCGTTGTGCACCAAGCAGACCGATTGATCTGCTTCGGCGGAAAAAGATAGATGGGGGTGCGCATTGTCTGCGGTTACCTTGCCGTGGGTGGCCCAGCGCGTGTGTGCGATACCCGTACCGCCTGTGACTGGGGTGCGCTCAACGGCATGGACTAAATTTTGTACCTTGCCCACTTCCCGCAAGCGTTTAAGCGCGCCATCGGTGTCGACGATGGCCAGTCCTGCGGAATCATAGCCCCGGTATTCCAGGCGCTGAAGTCCGCGGATTAAGATGGGCGTTGCGTTGCGCTGGGCGACGACACCAACGATGCCACACATAAACTTTCCTTATTGACCAAGAAAATCCAGGCGCTATCGGGCCTAGTTTTCGGGTGTACTCTTTTGCTTACGCTTTAACGGGCTCAGCCACTTTGCAATGTTGCGCTGCTTGCCCCGGCCTACGGCCCAGGCTTGGTCCTCCACAATTGAGGTTACCGTAGCCCCTGCTGCACCACAGGAGTCCGCGCCAATGGTTACAGGTGCAACCAAGGTACTGTTCGTCCCTACAAAGGCGCCATCGCCGATGATGGTCGCATGCTTATCGACACCATCGTAATTACAGGTAACGCTCCCTGCCCCAACGTTGACGTCGGCACCAATGGTCGCATCGCCCAAGTAAGCCAAGTGACTTGCTTTCGACCCTGCACCCATACTGGTTTTTTTGGTTTCAACAAAGTTGCCAATCTTTACGCCAGGGGCAAAGTTGCTTCCGGGTCGAATGCGCGCAAAGGGCCCTAGATGACAACCCTCGCCAATAATGGCGCCTTCAATCACCGTATTGGCCTTTACTTGTACACCAGTTCCTAGATGAGAGGACTCAACGACAACACTAGGTCCAATAACGACGCCAGGCTCGAGACGCACATCACCAACAAATACCGTGTTTACGTCGATAAAGCAGTCTGCCCCGCAACTTAGGCTGCCGCGAATATCGACCCGACCCGGGTCGGCAAATGTCACGCCCTGTCGCATTAACTCGTCGGTGTGCTGACGCTGGGCAATGCGCTCGACCTGGGCCAACTGCAGGCGATCATTAACGCCAATGACTTCGTTCTCGTCTGTGACGAGGATGCCTTGGACACCTACGCCGTCATTAACTGCTAGGGCCACAACATCGGTCAAGTAGTACTCGCCCTGCTGATTATTCGGTTGCACCTGAGCCAACCATCCACGCAGCAGGTGCGTCGGGGCGGCTAAAATGCCGGAATTGATCTCATGAATGGCTCGTTGCTGCAGTGTTGCGTCTTTGAATTCAACAATTGCCTCAATCGAGTCGGTTTCATTACGCAGTATTCGCCCAAGCTGGGCGGGGTCGGACATGTTGGCGGTGACGACACCTAACTCGCCAGCCCGGGCGAAGGCCACGCAGCGCTCCAGGGTTTCGGCAGTAATCAGCGGCACGTCGCCGTAGAGGACTAGGCTGATGCCGTCATTGGGCACATGTTCTAGGGCGATATTGACCGCGTGTCCGGTACCCAGTTGTTCTGCCTGACGCACAATATTTGTCGATGACCATTGCTCCGCCAAAGTGTTTTGAATCGCCTCAATTCCGTGCCCTAGAACAAGGTGCATCTGTTCCGGCGCAAGGCGCTTCGCTATCGACATCACCCGGTGGAGCATGGGCACGCCAGCGACTGTGTGCAAAACTTTTGGGGTATCTGACTTCATGCGGCTGCCTTTGCCCGCCGCAAGAATGATGACGTGTAAATTCATAGACCTTCTACCTGTCCGTGGCTATCCGTACCGGTCTAGGTCTTGATTATGCCGAAGTCTGCAAAAGACTACTGCCGAGGGATCGTTAAATTCCAGAGCCATCGACTTCAGTTGATCTAGCGGCGGCGACGCCGTAGCTCTTCGAGGGTGCGCTGTTTCGCCAACGCTTCTGCCATCATGGCTGCGGCAGAGGAGAACTCGGCCTCAGCGTTCTTATCTTCCATAGCCTTTTCGGCCTGCTGGCGCGCTTCTTCTGCTTGGGCTTCATCCAAATCCTCAGCACGCAGTGCAGTATCTGCCAACAGGGTGACGAACCCTGGCTGCACTTCAAGATAGCCACCGGAGGCGAAGAAAATCTCTTCACTGCCGTCCTCTAGGCGAAGTGCAACGGCGCCTGGAGCAATTCCGGTGAGTAGGGGCGCATGCCCCGGCGTTATACCCAGTTCACCAATGGTACCTCGTACCGAGAGCGAGGTTATGGCGCCGGAGAAGAGCGACTCTTCTGCGCTAACGATTTCACACTGTATTGTTGCCA
>ERZ802830.4261-NODE-4261-length-11567-cov-11.361_pt1 | contig 11567 bp, 10 predicted proteins | sample MGYA00345654_ERZ802830 | MGnify/ENA primary metagenome ERZ802830 (study PRJEB30503, sample SAMEA104212375) | marine metagenome | biome: Westerlies Biome; feature: [SRF] surface water layer (ENVO:00010504) within the epipelagic zone...; material: water...
TAATGGCGTTTACCGGGAACCACAAAACTCGTAAAGCCATTTGTTCCGTTAAGCAGCTTGAACCGCCCGATTTGTAGCTCTTATACCTTGATCTTGCTGACACATTTGCTGGTTGGGCAATGCTAATATTCGAGCACTGCACTCTCCGATGATTAGGACTAAGTCATGCAATCACCACAGTTGAACTCTGGCAACCAGCACAACGAGATCGGCGGCTTTCTCGGCTGGATCGAAAAAAGCGGTAACAAGCTGCCCGACCCGGTTTTTCTTTTTCTCTACTTGATTCTGGGGCTGGTCGTAATCTCTGTCATTGCCAGTCTTACTGGGCTGTCTGCGGCGCATCCCAGCGCGATTGATCCTGCCACTGGGACTAATGCGGTTATTGTTGCATCGAGTCTGCTGTCACCTGACAACATCGCCCGTTTGTGGATTGATATGCCCACAACGTTTACCCACTTTCATCCTCTTGGCTATGTTCTGGTGGTTATGCTGGGTGCTGGGGTTGCCGAGCGCGCGGGCCTTTTCGGTACCGGTATGCGCGCAGCCGCGCGGAATCGCCCTAAGGCTGTACTGACACCTATTGTTGTTCTCGCCGGCATGATGGGTAACTTGGCTGCGGACGCGGCTTACGTGGTTCTGATTCCGTTGGCTGGCATTGTTTTTCACGCGGCGGGCCGGCATCCAATTGCGGGGATCGCGGCTGCGTTTGCTGGGGTTTCTGGCGGTTTCTCGGCAAATCTATTACCCGGGCAGCTCGATGCCCTACTGTTCGGCATTACCGAGGCCAGCGTAGAAACGGTATTCGGCGATTTTTCCGCGAATATTGCCGGTAACTGGTTTTTCATCGCGGCAATGACGTTTATCTTTTTGCCGGTTATTTGGTTTGTAACGGACAAAATTATTGAACCGCGCTTAGGGCCATTTGACCCCTCCCTTGCTGCGGCAACCGGCGCTGGGGACGAGAGTGATCAGCCCCTTACTGACAGTGAGAGAAAAGGCTTGGCTTATGCCGGATGGGCTGCTCTGGCCGTGGTGGGTTTGTGGATATTCTTCGCCTTTGGGCCGGGTACGCCGCTGATCGATGAAAGCGCTGCTGCAGAAGCGCAGTTCGCGCCGTTTTACAAAAGCTTGGTCGCGGGCTTTTTCATACTGTTTCTGCTCGCGGGCTGGGCCTATGGTAAGGGTGCGGGCACGATTACCGATCATCGAGATTTGGTGGGCATGATGACTGGCGCTATGGAAGATCTTGCCTACTACTTAGTGCTTGCCTTTACTGCAGCGCACTTTGTAGCGATGTTTGCCTGGTCGGATCTGGGTTTGATTCTGGCCGTCCACGGCGCGAATTTTCTTAGCAGTACTGATCTGCCCGCATCGGTCTTACTTGCCTTGATTATTTTAGTTTCTGCTTTACTCAATCTATTCGTCGGCTCAGCAAGCGCCAAATGGGCGTTAATTGCCCCGGTTATGGTGCCAATGCTGATGCTGCTGGGTATCTCGCCGGAAATGGCCACTGCGGCTTACCGCGTTGGGGACAGTGCGACCAATATCATTACTCCGCTGATGGTCTATTTCCCGTTGATTTTGATCTTCTGTCAGCGTTGGCAGAGCACTTTCGGCCTTGGCAGTTTGGTCGCAACTATGCTCCCCTACTCACTGGCTCTTATGATTGCCGGTTTAGCTATGACCATAGGCTGGGTGATCTTAGACCTACCACTGGGCCCAGGGGCAAGCGTCTTTTTGGACTCCGCTGCCACAGGCGCAGGTAGCATCCCCGGGGGCTGAATTCAGCCAGCCCCTGCTTTGCGCTTAGGAAATTTCTTCGACCTGAAAGCCGAGGCGCGGAAAATGCACAGCCACGGGACCTGCGCGCTGATCGGTGCGTCGCACGACGATTTCCTCACTGGACGCTAGTAGCAGTTCACCTTGAGTGGGCTGGAATCCATAGTCGATAGGCATAACCTGCACGGACGATCCGACCTGCAGTTGTGAATCCACAAAGTCCGTGGCTTTTGCCGCAGTGCTCATCTCGCTGGCTTGAGCGACTGCCACGGCTGCCTCACCAGTCATCGGTTTTGCTTCACCATGACCAAAAGCCGCCATACGTGACATCCATGCAGTGATTGCAGGAAAAGGCTCTAAATCAGATTTTAGAGCGTCGTTTTTGTAAACAAACCAACAACAATGGTAGGTCGAAAAATCCAGAATATTTGGCCTCGCGCCGCCAAGAAATTCGGAGCTGGATAATTGGGTATCCAAACGACGCATGTGCAGTAGCCAATGAGGCATTGCGATAGCCAGGTCAATACTGAGTTCAGTAGAGCCTTTGGTAAGCTCTGCTCTATCCGCCATAAACGCCGCAGCAACAGACGGGTCGCTGAACGTTTCGTTACCGGCGAGGACCTTAGGCTGAAACGCCACAGCAACGCTGACTTTAAATAAAAACGTATCGGTCCAGTGCACCGCTGCGCCCAGCGCAGCGGCTTGGGCGGCAGGATAGACAGAATCCGCTGGATACACTCTATCAATCAGACGACAAATTAGCGCCGAATCACAATAAATGTCCGCACCCACCTGCAGTACCGGGGTTTTTCTATAGCCACCCGTGAGTGCCATCAGATCCGGTTTGGGCATAACCACTGGGATTTCTACTGTTTGATAGCTGGCTTTTTTGTAGCCCAGTAAGCATCGGACTTTTTCCGAAAACGGCGAAGAGGCGTACTGATGCAGGATGAGGTCGGTCACGATTTCTTGCTCGATAATAAAAACCACAGCCTACCAAGCAAAGGTGAGCGAAAACACACTTGGATAGATTTTGCGTTGGTAAAAAGCCTCGCAGCTAAAATAAGCTAGTGGTCAGCACCCTAACCCTTTGCGCAACGCTGCCAATAAATCTGCTCTGTAGCGTTTACTCAGGCCGGCTTGCTCTATTCTTTGAAAGGCATGGCAAGCTCCCGGGTAAACGGAAAGCTCGCACGGCACACCGGCGGCCATAAGCTTCTGCGCATACTCAATGTTCTCATCGCGGAACAAATCAAGGGTTGCGGTGAACATCCAAGTCGGCGGCAAACCTGCAAACGATTGCAGCCGCCCTGGCACTTGCGGTGCCGCTCTTTCAGCCGCGCCAAGATAACTGTTCCAGCCGTATTGGTTCAGCTGCCGAGTCCAGACGAACTCTCCGACCAGCGGATCGCCGGGGTTTTCCGCGCTACCCGTGCGGTCGTCGAGCATCGGATAGGTCAACGCCTGCCAACAAATGGAGTATTTACCCTCATCGCGGGCTTTTATCGCCAGCGCCGCTGCCAGCCCGCCGCCCGCGCTCTCGCCGCCAATGCCAATACGCTGTGGATCAACGCCAAGGTCGGCGGCGTTTTGATGCAACCAACCCAGCGCTGCATAACAATCGTCTAGCGGCGCCGGTATTGGATTTTCGGGCGCTAAACGATAATCAACCGACAGCACAGTAATGCCTAATTCCCTAGCGATATAAAGATTCATCGGATCCGACCCTTCAGGGCTACCGAACAAGTAACCTCCTCCATGTACGTGCAGATAAGCTGCGGTAAGCGAGGTTTTTGGGGCGCTATCGACGCCGTAGAGCAGACAGCGCACGTTCGGGGCATCATCTTGAGCTATAAAGATCTCTTTTCGATACAACCCGTGTGGTTGCGGATCAGCAAGCGCTGGAACCTGATCTCCCATCGCCTCGCGAACTCGGGCAATTTTAGCGTCATTCAAATTTTGCAAAAACGGGCCATCTGCCATCGCCCGCAATTCCGGATCCAGTAAATGCTTTGTGCTACTCATATCCACCTCTAACGATTACTAACTTTTAACAAGCCTATTTTCTAGACCGAAAGAGCTACTTGCCCCTAGTGAATTACCATGCAGCGCACTTCAATACTCCAGCGGTCCGGCGCATCCGCCGGTGTGCTAGGTTCGTGAAACGCGCTGTGGAAACTAAACGTGCAGATGCCGTTGCCCTGATGATCTGGCTTTTCGCCATCGCTTTGCGCGAGCTGTCCGCCAGAGTCCCACTGCTTAATCAACAGTGCTTCATCGCGTGTGATCTCGGGATAGCTATAAAATTTTTGGCCTAGATTATATTTTGACCAATAGTTTTCGCCAATCCTGTCCGGCATGTGGATCTCAAAAACCACTAAGTCTTCGGGTTCAACGGTTTGACCGTCGCATAGTGCCAGCGGGTGTGTTAACACAGGTTGAGCCTGAATATTGCGCCAAACGTTAATAATCGAAAAACGCCCACCTGCCGATAAAGCCTGTTCGGCCGTGTCGTAAGGGATTAGACCTTCTGTAGCGCGAGCATCTGCTTTAAGGGTGTCATTCACATTGGGTGTTTGGGTCAATTGCCGCAGCCGCTCTGGTGCCGAGCGCAGGGTATAATCGCCGTGAACAATGTGTGCGGGTGCTTGAACGCCCTGACCGCTTTTTTCTTGACGCTTGTCAGCCTGGCCGGTGGCCGAGCGAATGTTGTGGTCAAAGGCCCAAACCTGCCCTCCTGTCTGTTGCGCAACCAGAGCTTCACAGTCGCGATAGTAGTCGCCAGTGACCTGCTCGTGATCCATAAAGTCATATCCGGCAACTGGCGCACTGACGAGCTCAAAGCCATTCTCTTCAAGGGTCATTCGCTGGCCCGCCGTTAGCAGCCTCGCATCAGCAATTTGTAACTCATGGGGTTGTGTTGCCACGCCATAACTTTCGACAAAATTGCCTCTATGGTCTCTGACCATGCGGACACGATCGTTTCGATACAGGGATGATTGTGTTTCGGAATGTAGAAACTTTAACGAGCCAAGCCGACTTATCGCTGAGATCATATTTTTTCCAACTTGCAGACGCTTTCAACAGCAGTCGTTTACCTATAAAAACATACCGCTTGTCTATCTATTGATAAGCGGCCTTTATTCCGCTCTCTGGTCAGTACTATGGTGTAAACATTCGCCTATGCCAACGCAGTATACTTTTCTATATTCTGCTTACTTTGCGCCCTAAATAAAGGGCAACTAGGAGATTAACTTTGCAACTCATCAGTGACGAAATTCTGATCGACTCTGGGCAGCATCGGCCTACGCACGAAGCGCTGTATCCCTCTTTTAGCGACTTTGACTTCGGTGACCCAGCCTCTTGGACACGGGGACACCCATTCGATGTTTATAAAAGGATGCGCGAGCAGGCTCCGGTTATGTGGTCATCGGGACAAAAAGACATCTCCGGCTTTTGGTCGGTTACGCGCTTTGAAGACGTCAAAGCCGTCGAGCTTGCGCATAATATTTATTCATCCCAGCGTGGTAGCATCAACATGGCTGTGCCAGAGCGCAAACACTGGCGTCCGAAACGACTCATGCCCGCGGCGCTGAACTCGCTGATTAATATGGACGAACCTCTGCATCGTGAAATGCGTATGCAGCAAAACGATTTCTTCTTTCCAGCCTATATCGCAACAATTCGTGACAAAGTCGGCGCGCGGATTGATTCGCTATTGGATGAAATGGAGCGCAAGGGACCCGTAGTTAATTTCGTCAAAATGTTTTCCGAAGAACTGCCCCTTTTCACCCTCTGCGAAATGCTTGGCGTGGACGAAGAAGACCGCCCTAAGGTCAAAATATGGATGCATCATCTCGAGCTGGCCGCACAATTTCTGGCCAACCCTTGGCAGACCTTCTTCGCCGAACCGATGTTCCCATTCCGTTTTAATTCAGTGGTCGAAGACATGTTTGCCTATGGCGAGCGCGTGATGGCGGATCGGCGCGCCCAGCCGCGAGAGGATCTGTTAAGTATTATCGCCCGCTCCGAACTGGGTGGCGAACTGCTGCCGCAAGAATTCCTCGACGGATCATGGCTACTCATAATATTTGCCGGCAACGATACGTCGAGAAATTCCCTCTCGGGCACGATACGTCTCATGGACGAATTCCCTGATCAGCGCGCCATGGTGCTAGAAGACCCATCGCTCATACCGAACATGTCTGAAGAGGCGCTACGGATGGTATCGCCCGTAATTCATATGCGCCGCACCGCGTTAGAGGACACTGAATTGAACGGGCAAAGAATAGCCAAGGACGAAAAGTTAGTGCTTTGGTACGGGGCGGCTAACCGCGACCCAGATATTTTTCCTAATCCTGATACGTTCGACATGCAGCGAAAAAATGTCGATAAGCACATTGCCTTTGGCCATGGCGTCCATAAATGTTTGGGCTCACGAATTGCAAAGATGCAGCTACGGCTCGCCTTCGAACGCATTTTCGAACGTTTCCCGCAAATCAGTTGGACCGGCAAACAAACTATCGCACCCAACGCCCTGGTGCATGCGATCTCAAGCTTGCAGGTTAACCTTTATGGGCCCAACGGAAAAAGACCAACACAGTTAGCGGTGAACAGGGACAGGGCGAGCTCACAACGTTCTGCGCGGGTTTAGCGGCCAATAAATAGGCATCCTAGCTAAATCGTTTCAGTCGGTGTGCAGATGCAATGTCGATTAGCCATGTTGCTCGCCAGAACGTTTCCACTTTTTATTCACTTACGGCGAATTACGATTCCGCAACATTGTTTGCTTATCGATATTTATGCCTAGAACACACAGACGCATTGCCGTTTGGTTTGATAGCGGTTGCCCCCTTTGCACCCGAGAAGTGGCGATCATGCGGCGTCTCGATTGGTTTAACCGAGTCGATTTTATCGACATCTATACCGCTGAATCTTGTCCTTTGGACCCGCTGCTGCTTTTGCAACGATTTCACGCCCAAGAAACCCACGGCAGCATAGTTAGTGGCGCTGAAGCGTTCGCCGCGCTATGGCGACACCTCCCATTACTTAGGCCTCTTGGGGAATTCGCACGCATTCCCCCCATCCTCAATGGTCTCGAACGAGCCTATTGCAAATTTTTAGTCTTCAGGCCAACGCTGCAAAAACGACTTAGCAGATAATCCGCAATGGCTCTACGCAACCTGCACTCGCCCCTCTCACTTGAGCAGCCTAATCGTCTTGGCCTGGTCTATTAAAAATTAGCTGGTACTAGTGGACCGATGTTTTTCGCAATTGGAGGTTGTATCGCCACCTAAGGTTCAGCACAGTTAATAGAGAGGCGTTAACGACAGTTACCGGCAATGAATAAACAATCAAACTTTTTCAGTCAGCTTGGACAGCACAATAAATTCGGCTTTAACCACAAATCGGGCTTTCTACGAGCTGGTCTGATCTGCTGGCCCCTATTGGTTGGCTGTGTCGACAGGCCTTTGGTGCCCGATTCGAAGCAATCAGCAGATGCTCAGACCTGTTTCATGCGCGCAATGAGTTATTGTCGAGAGGTAGGGCCTAGCTGTTTAGACGCGGAATTGCGAGCCTGCGATGATGCCCTTGCACGAGACGCCGCGCCAATGACGCAGGGTTTGCGCAAAACGCTCGTTTCCTGCTTCGAGCAAAATCGCGTCGAATCAGATGTGCCACTGTCAAACCAGTGGCGCCGCTGCCTGCATTTACTGGAAGCAGAGTGAGCCCCTCGTAGAGGCGATCTAAAACCTATGCTAGCTCTAATAATCTGATTTAATTAATTGTTTTTGTTGAAGAATTCAGCGATATGCCTGCTCGCATCGAAGCTTCTATGCTCGCCAAAACCCATCGCATATACGCTCAGCAAGCGACGTAAATCCCACCAAGCGAAACGTGCTCCAGGCCAATCGTGCCCGCCACCTTCAACTCGGTACAATATTATTTCGGTAGTCCCAGTTTCTGCGGTGTAGCGATCGACGCTAATGCTGAAGTCATTGGCATAATTTAGAGTCGTGCTGGTCTGAGCTTGTGCAGTCGCATGCCCGGCCCACAAATTTATGATTTGATCCACGCTGTGATAAGCACCCCATCCGTCCGCATCGTCATAATCCCCAGCATAGCGAGTAATGTTGTCCGCAGTGCCGTTAATGGCAAGTACAGGCATTGGACCGCTAGGGGTACAGTCATCCATTGTCGCCACCATCATGGTGCCCGCAACTGGCGCTATGGCGCGAAACACATCTGCAGCTTTACAGGCCAATAAGTAACTCATGTCGCCGCCATTCGACATGCCCGTGGCGTAGACTCGAAGCGGGTCTATCGAATGCTTCGCTGCTAGATGCTCCACCAAAGTCAAGATATAGCCAACATCGTCCACCGCGGAATCGGTATGAAACCCATAACCTACGTTAAAGAAGGCGTTGCCTTGTTGGTCCTCGGTGCCTTGGGGATAGGCCACAATAAATCCGTACTCGTCGGCCAGCGCATTTAGACCCGAATAAGACATTATGCTTTCAGCTGAGCCAGTATAACCGTGCATTGCGACGATCAAACCGACACTGCTGGAAGGCAAATCTTCAGGCACGTGCACAATGTACTGTCGCTGCACTCCTTCATGGGTAAGCGACCCATTATAGGGTTCCTGAAATGCTGCCACGCTGCCCGAAAGCAAAGCCAACAGCACCATCGTCGTTGTCCTACTCAACATTTTTTAAACAAAATCAGGGTTATAGGAAATGCAGTTTATTCCCCAGCGGAGGACGCCACAGCCTCCCCTGCACGCCACTCTGCCTCTAGTAATCGGGCGCCGCGCAAAATGTTGCCCATAGAGTAATTGCCTTCATGGCAGGCATACTCATAGACCTTGCTTTGACTCTTAGTCCAGACGTACTCGCCACTCCAAGGTGCGGTCCAGACCGTTTCGTCTTGGACAGTAAAGTCGTACAGCAGGTTGCCATCCTCAGCAATACTAAAACGCTCTTCAACCACGAGATTTTCATCTGCGCCACCAAGCCCACTGATTTCTTTAAAGTTTTTTGTGGTAACCACTAAAGTATCGCCATCCCAACGACCAATGGAGTCGCCTAGCCAGGACTTGTTGTCGGATGGGGAGTGCTCGCCATCAATCCTTATGATCCGCGCGTCATGCACCATTTCCTGCAAGATCATGACGTAATCTTCGGTCTGCACAATGCGCTTGTAGTTGTTATAGAGGCTAGGAAGTGTCGGGACGGTCGCGGCAAAGCTAATTAAGCAACGCTCCGACGGGGCTAAGCTCTCTGGACCATCGAACGGCCCCGGACCCTCTTTATCCAACCAAGTGGCCGTCCCAGTATTCGTATGAATAAAACTTTGATAGACGTCGCCCATTTTGGCACTCACCCCCTCTAAGGTGGCAGGACGTCGACCATTTGGAGGATCGTAAAGTATTGATGTTGGGACCTTTCCATCAATTTGCGATGCCGTTTGGCCTATATCAATGTAAAAAGCGTTATAACCGCCAACGCCGCCAGCACCAGCTGTGTTGTTACCGTCACCGCCCGCTGGGGGCGCACCGCGATTAACATCGCTCACGTCATCCCGGAAAAAGTCGTAGGCCGTTTGGGCCGCCCAATTTATAAGGTCAGCCACCCACGGATAGAGATATTTTACCTCACCAAGGAACTCGGGCCGCTGCTCAGGAGTGAGGGTTCCGGTGTCATATACTCCCGAAAGATCTGGTTTTCCAGAGTCTGTACGCTTTATCTCTGCCTGAGCCGGGAGCGCCAGCAAAATTGCCATCACAAACGCTAACTTTTTCACGCGCAAATCCTCATGAAGCGAGTCGTGCTTTAGTCTGGCTGCAACCACGAGCTTTCGCAACCATAGCCTTTCGGCCTATTCGTTAACTATTTACTAACACTTACGGCGGCGCTCACTTAAAATCAGGCAAGCGAACAAGCCCACAGACTTGCGCCGTATCCAGCGAGGAAAATTATGAAGAACGCCCTAAAACTTGCCTTTGCTGTTCCTGCATTAGCGCACTCGGCCACTGCGGTTGCTGACATCGAATTTTCTCGACCACTAAACAACGCCGGCCACGAGCAAGCTTCAGCGCAGGTGGAGTTCTCTTACTTTGACCTCTCCTTCGACCTCTTAAATTACGCAGACAAAATTCAGAGTCGCTCCAAACCTGAAGAAGTCCAGGGCCTGAGTCTCAGTCTGCATATGCCTTTGGCCCAACGCATCAGTTTCGATTATCAGCATACCGATACACTCTCCAAAGTCAGCCGCAGCGCCCAGCCTTATGAACTTGAAACAGATGGCTTTGAGCATAAGTTGCAGCTCAATTATTGGCTCAGCAGAAATCCGCGTTTTTCCACCTTCCTACACGCTGGTCTCACCTACGCAAAACAAAAACCGGTAGAGATAGATTGTTACGAATACAGTGGCCTTATCCTTGGTGGCACTTGCGAAGAAGCCGATATTCGACTGCTCGACGGACAAGCCCTGATCAATGAGGGTAAAAGAATCTATTATCCAGCACTGAGCACTGACGCCAACACTCTGGGTTTTGCCATCGGTGCAACTGTGACGAATAACTGGCCTGCTGGAATTGAGGCCTACCAATACATCGGATTCGAGCAAACTAAGATTAATGTACGCTACGAATCCGACGTACTAGATGTACAAGACCCCTTTGCGCTTAATTTGAGCTACAAAGGTTACAAGCTTGGCGACGTGATCTCTGAATTACGCGATGAATTGCCCCAAGACACGCCTTGGCTGGAGCGAGCGTGGAGCGTTGAGGCTGGAGCAAAAAGAAACTTTGGCGCAAAGTTTTTCATCACTGGGTCGCTGCGACACTACCGAGTGAACAGAATTGATTATCTACCCAATGATGAAAGCGAGGATTTCACCCACAATACTGTTTTAAATTTGGCTGCTTGGTATGTGCCCACGAAAGCTTTGAAAATTTATCTTCGTGGCGAAGCCACAACCAATAATGTTTTGGGATTCGAACCGATCGCTTACAACCGCAAGAGCAACAAATTTTTCGCCCACCCGTTTGGACAACTATCTATTGGCTTTGTGTTCGCGCCACCCGAATAATCCGATCGTATCCTATTGAATGTAAGAAAGGGGCCATAGGCCCCTTTTTTATTTACCGATGCTCAGCATCTACGGGGTTGGATCGTAAATGATCTCCCCGTGAACGACAGCGGTTTCGCCATTGTTTACAGTCGGGGTCGGCTCGTCGCCAATGTAACGGTCATTATCGTTAACACCGTCGCCGTCCCAATCTTCGAAACCAATGCTTCGAAGATCACGTTGCTTAACGAGATCGGTTTCGTCGCCGTCATAAAGGGCAGTATAGCTACCTCTTAGATCTGCCACTCCAGTAATGGTGCCGTCTGCCGGTGTCAGCCACTCTTCGCCGTCCAAAGCCTTAACTTTGTACTTGATCGTTGCATCAATGCCATCCTCAATTTCAGAACCATCCGTCATCACAAACCGGCTAATGTAGCGATACGTGTCTTTCCACTGGTTAACGAACTCGCCAAGGTCCGTCCCTGTGGCCGTGTCGTATACAAAACCGGGAATACCGTAGAGGTTACCGTGTCCGTTGTATTCCAAACGGATCCGCTTACCTGCATCTTTTCCAAATAGGTTATCGCCGTTCGCATCCGTAGTCGTAGGCACTTCGAAATACATAGTTTTGGGTTCATCAATCTGAACCACGTCACCAACAACTGCGCCGGTATCAACAGCGTTGGCATACACCACCTCATAGTGGGGCCGCG
>ERZ802830.4262-NODE-4262-length-11567-cov-7.77814_pt1 | contig 11567 bp, 10 predicted proteins | sample MGYA00345654_ERZ802830 | MGnify/ENA primary metagenome ERZ802830 (study PRJEB30503, sample SAMEA104212375) | marine metagenome | biome: Westerlies Biome; feature: [SRF] surface water layer (ENVO:00010504) within the epipelagic zone...; material: water...
TTTCATAATACTCAGCTAATAAACCAGCACAAATCATAAAATTCTTACCTCTTATTACCCTTTTATCGGGGTTCGCGCATATCATTAATGCTTTAAATTCATATAGTTTAGAAAGAATTTCTTTATAGTTTTCCAGAGAATCATTATCGCCCCACGGACCAGTATTAAGAATAAAGTCAGTTTTATTGGGTTCTTTGACTAAATTTATATTCAAACCTTCGGTAAGATGATTATCCCTTTGTGGGCCGATGTGAAAACAATTATTTTTTTTATCTAAAATAATTGTTTTCATCCTCAACCAAGAAATTTCACCAGAAGAAATAACGTCACTAAATAAAGATGGATTAATACCAAATTGATTTAATTGTTCTTTTATCGTCACTGACCTTCTTGGTGCATTAGTAATAAAAACCACTTGTTTATTATGATCTTTTAATTTTTTGAGTAAATATAATATATCTGGAAAGAGATTTATTCCATTATGAACCACACCCCATAAATCAATTAAAAAAGCATTATATTTATCTGATATTTCAGAAAGACCTGAAATCTCAATTATTTCTTTCTTATTTCTGATCATTTAACCTTATGCCCAACTGCTGATTGAATATTTTTAAAACCATTAATTGCTAATAAACTACTTAACCCTTTTAAAATCTTTGGAACCACCCAGGGACCTTGATAAATTAAGGAAGTATAAATTTGGATTAAATTTGCACCAAATGCTATTTTCTCAAATGCGTCTTCTGGTGTTGAGATTCCTCCAACCCCTATCAAAGGAATTTTCCCTTTAGTTAATCTAAAAGTTTTACTTAAAATAGTGTTTGAAATATCAAATATTGGTGGTCCAGATAAGCCACCATTTTCTCTTATCTTCCATGAATTTTTTATTGGTTTATTTTTTAGGGACTCTCTTGTTGTAGTTGTATTAGAAACAATTATTCCATTTAACCATTTTTCTTTAACGGCAACATCACAAATATTTTCTAAATCAGAATAGTTAATATCTGGAGAAATTTTTATTAATAATGGAATTTTTTTTGATTTTTTAGAATGGAGTTCTTTTAACAAAAGATTGATCATATCTTTTTTTTGAATATCTCTCAAACCAGGTGTGTTGGGAGAAGATACATTAACAACAATATAGTCTGAAAATTCCTCACACTTTTTTAACAAATAACAGTAGTCCAATACATAGTCACTAGTATCCTTATTTTTCCCAATATTACTTCCAATAATTGCATTTTTCGATTTTTTTTTATGTAAGGCAATATTGTCCATGAAAAAATCTATCCCTTTATTGTTAAAACCTAATCTTTGAATCACTGCTTGATATTCGGGTATTCTAAACACTCTTGGTTTGGAATTTCCTACTTGTGGTTTAGGTGTGACAGTTCCAACCTCTACAAAACCAAAACCAATATTAAGACACCCATTGATCGCTTCTGCATTTTTGTCAAACCCTGCTGCCAAACCTAATGGATTTTTAAATCTTTTTCCCCACAAATTCACTTCTAAATTCTTATGCTCAAATTTTTGTCTAACAAAATTATACTTGAGTATATTTATAAATAAATGATGAGAAATTTCTGGTGGTATTAAATAATTTAATTTCAAAAATAGGTTATTCATTAGGATATATAGTCAAATTATCATATTTTTTTGGATCAACGACAAAACTTCTACAGATTAATTTTATGTCTAACTTACCATAGTAATGTGGAAAAAGTTCATTATTTCTTGATAACTCCCACTTTAGATTCTCTTCTAAAGATATAGTTTCTAATTCTAAGATTGCTACTTCATTATACTCCAAAAAGTATAAACTAATAGTTTCAGAAAGTTGTGATAAAGAAGAGAGATGCATAAATTTTGATTTTTTATCAAGTTCTGTACCTAAAAAAAAGTTTTTTTTTTAAAGTCTTCCCATTCATCTACTTTTAATATTTTATATATAAATTTCTCTTTATTTAACATGTTTAATCTCCCACTTTTTCTTTTAACAATCTAATAGTTTTTTCTATTCCATATAATTTGATAAATGAACCTATTCTCGGACCTTCTTTTTGCCCTAAAATTACTTCATAGAAACTAGAAAACCATTCTTTTAACTTCTCATACTCAAGATTCATCCCAATTTCATATATCTTTGATTGAATTTCTTCACCTGAAACTTTTGGGTCTAATGTTTCCAACATCCTGATAGTAAGGTTGAAACCTTCTTTTTCTCTTCTTGAAGCTTGTCTATATTGCTTTTTCGGTAGTATGAATTTCTTATAATAACTTACACCATGTTCAAGCAATTGATTTAGAAAAGTTGATTCTTTTTTATCTATTTTAGGGTAATAGTTTTCGATAAATCCCCATAAAATATTTGAATTTTCAGCATTACAAACACTTGCGAGATTTAGAATCATATTAAATGTCAAGTTTTCCGGGATTTTTTCAGATTCCTTTAAATTAATAAACCATAAGGGATTATTCATTCTCTCAACTTCATTTTGGATTAAGAACTGGTTTTTATATTTAATAAATTCATCTGTAGATTTGGGAATTGAATCAAAATAAAGTTTTTTTGCTTTACGTGGAGATTGAAACATAAATAATTCCAGGCTTTCTTGTGGTGCAAAGCCTAACCAATCATCAACTGAAATTCCATTTCCAATAGATTTTGAGATTTTCTCTCCATTTTGATCAAGAAAAAGTTCATAAGTTAAGTTCACAGGTGGATAACCTCCAATTATTTTATTAATTTTACTTGAGAGCTGAAATGATTCAATCAGATCTTTACCGTTCATTTCATAATCTACTTGAAGAACTTTCCATCTCATAGCCCAATCAACTTTCCATTGCAATTTACAATTTCCATTATGTATAGATGTTTCTAATATTTTTTTTTGATGTGGGTTAAAATAAACTACTTTATTATTTGCGATATCTATTTCTTCAATTTTAACTTGTAAAACTTGACCAGTTTGTGGACAAACAGGTAAAAAAGGAGAATATGTTTCACGTCTCTCTTTTCCTAATGTGGGGAGTATAATATTTCTAATTCTTTCATAATTCATTAATACATCGCTTAATCCTTTGTTAAAAAAGCCTGTTTTATATAAATTTGTGGCAGACTTAAAATCATAATTAAAATTAAATCTATTTAAAAATTCCTGTAATTTAAAATTATTGTGTTCAGAAAAACTGTTAAATTTTTTAAAAGGGTCAGGAATAGAGGATAACGACTTATATAAATTTTTTTCAATCATTTCTTTTTCTGGAATGTTCGCTGGAACTTTCCGCAAACCATCCATATCATCTGAAAAAACGTATAATCTAGTTTTCATTGAAGTAACCAACTTTAGTGCTTTAATAACCATTATAGTTCTTAACACTTCTCCGAAGGTTCCTATATGAGGCAAACCAGATGGACCGTACCCAGTTTGAAAAACACAAAACTCTTTTTTATTATTTTGAGATTCTATTCTTTTTTTTACTTTTAAAGCCTCATCAAAAGGCCATAGTTTTAAATCAGAATTATCCATAATTGCTAGAAGAGAAAATTAAAGTTGAATAATAGATAGTATAAAATAAAATAAAATACATATTTTTTATGTTATTTATATAAATTAACAAAAATATTTAGTATAATTTTTTATTTTGTTTTTTTTAATATTTTATCATGTTAATATTCACAAAATCCTTGGGAAAAAAATGTGAAAAAATTAAAAGGTGATTATTTCATTTATTCAGCTAACAGGCTTAAAGACGGTAAGGTTGTTTTTTTATGCATTAGAGAAAGAAAAACAATCTGGAATGAATCAAGTAAGAATGCGTTAAAAATTAAACGCAATGAAATTGAATTATATGAAAATCAAGTTAATAGTGATGAAAGAAACTGTATAATAATAGGTCCTTATTTGGTAGAGATAAAAGAAAATGGCGAGATAATAAAATTAAGAGAAAAAATAAGATCAAATGGACTAAATATTAATTATAAAGAAAATGTATAAATATACAGAATTAGATAAAAAAATTGTAACTAATAGAGTTGAACAATTTAGAGATCAAGTTAATAGGAGAATAAGTGGAGAGCTCTCAGAAGATGAGTTCAAACCACTTAGATTAATGAATGGCCTATATCTTCAATTGCATGCTTATATGTTAAGAGTTGCTATTCCTTATGGAGAACTCTCAAGTGAACAGATGTATAAACTTGCTGAAATATCTGATAAATATGATAGAGGTTATGGTCATTTTACTACAAGGCAAAATATACAACTTAATTGGCCTAAGCTTATAGATGTTCCTAACATTTTAAAAGAGTTAGCTGAAGTTGAGATGCATGCAATTCAAACTTCGGGAAATTGTATTAGAAATATAACTACTGATCACTTAGCAGGAATAACAGAAGATGAAATTGAAGACCCAAGGCCTTGGTGTGAACTAATAAGAAAGTGGTCAACATTTCACCCAGAATTTACTTTTCTTCCAAGAAAATTTAAAATTGCCATAACTGGCTCTTTAAAAGATAGAGCTGCAATCGAAGTTCATGATATTGGATTAAGGATTATCAAACTTAACAGGGAAATAGGCTTTGAAGTCTTTGTTGGAGGAGGTCAAGGTCGATCACCTTTTATTGCAAAAAAAATTAAAGAGTTTGTAAAAAAAGAAAATATCCTTAGTTATCTTGAGGCTATACTTAGAGCTTATAATGAATTAGGAAGGCGAGATAATATTTATAAAGCTAGGATTAAAATTTTAGTAAACGAATTAGGTATTTTAAGTTTCAAAAAAATAGTTGAAGAAGAATGGAAGAAAATAAAAAATAAAGATTTTATAAATGCAAAAAAAGAGATAGATGAACTAAAAAAAGCATTCAAAATACCTAACTTGAAATCTAATATAAATAAAAATGTTAGTGAAAAAAATAAAGAATTTAACACTTGGTTAAATCAAAATACGCAAAAACATAAAATTTCTGGTTATTCGATAGTTTTCATTTCTCTAAAGCCATTAAAAGTTCCACCAGGAGATATATCATCAGATCAAATGAAAGTAGTTTCTAAAGTAGCTAAAGAATTTTCATTTTCAGAAATTAGAGTCACTCATGAACAAAATTTAATTCTCCCTCATGTAAATAATGATGATTTGAGCAAAGTTTGGAATATCCTTAACAAAATAAATTTAGCTACTCCAAATATTGGTTTATTAAGCGACTCTATTTGCTGCCCAGGTCTAGATTATTGTGCATTAGCAACAGCCAGATCCATCCCTATTGCTCAAAGAGTATCAAATTACTTTAATAGCATTGAAAAACAAAAAATAATTGGTGAGATGAAAATAAAGATTTCTGGCTGTATAAATGCTTGTGGTCATCATCATGTAGGAAATATTGGGATTCTTGGTTTAGATAGAAATGGTGAAGAGTTCTACCAAATAACTCTTGGTGGTTCTGCAAAAGAAAATTCAAAAATTGGAGAGATTATTGGACCTTCTTTCTCTTCAGAAAAAATAATTGAGGCAATAGATACTATCATAAAAGTCTATTTGATACAAAGAACACATAAAAAAGAAACATTTCTTGAGACTCTGGAATTAACTGGTCTCAAACCATTTAAAGATGCTTTGTATGATAATCATTAATAAAGATTCTTCTGAAGATAAATTTGTACAAATTCATAATATTTCAGAAATAAAAGAAAATAATTCTATATTTTTTGATCTGGATTTTTGGAAAAACAATAAAAAAGATCTAATTAAGAAAGATTGTGATTTAGGAATCAAAATATCTTCAGATGAACCAATAAATGAAATAGTTGAAAACCTTGAAATCTTCAAGTTAATCAATTTTAATTTCCTTAGTTTTAAGGACGGAAGGCCTTTTTCTTACGCAAGAAAAATTAGAGAGAACTTAAAATATGAGAATAAAATAAGGGCTAGTGGAAACATTTTACCTGATCAATATATTTTCTTATTAAGATGTGGTTTTGACTCATTTGAAATTAAGAAAAATCAAATAAAAACATGGGAAAACATACTTAAAAATAATTTCGAATCTTATTATCAATTCACAGAATCTAACACATAAAAAAACCCGTTAAAAAGTTTAACGGGTTTTATATAACATTAGTTTTTGAGTGGTTTAAAAGTCCATGCCGCCCATGCCGCCCATGCCGCCCATGCCGCCCATGCCGCCCATGCCGCCGCCGCCAGGCATAGCAGGCATTGGTTCTTTGGGTTCAGGCAAATCTGCAATCATTGCTTCCGTAGTCAACAGAAGACTTGCTATAGACGCTGCATTTTCTAAGGCTGCTCTAACTACTTTCACAGGATCAATAATACCTGCTTTAACGAGATCAGTGTAGTTTTCTGCCTGAGCATCATATCCATAATTATTATCTTTACTCTCAAGAAGTTTACCAATAACTATTGAACCTTCAACACCTGCATTTTCACAGATCTGTCTTGTTGGAGACTCTAATGCTTTTCTTATAATATCAATTCCTGCACTTTGATCTGGGTTTTTACCTTTAAGACCCTCTAGGCTTTTGATTGAATATAATAGGGCGGTTCCACCACCAGGCACTATACCTTCTTCAACAGCTGCTCTTGTAGCATTTAAAGCATCATCAACTCTATCTTTTCTTTCTTTTACTTCGACTTCTGTTGATCCACCTACATTGATGACTGCCACACCTCCAGAAAGTTTAGCTAATCTTTCTTGAAGTTTTTCTTTGTCATAATCAGATGTAGTTGTCTCGATCTGAGTTTTAATCTGCTCACATCTAGCTGTTAAATCTGTAGGGTTTCCAGCTCCACTTACAACAGTAGTATCTTCTTTGTCTATTCTAACTTTTTTACAAGACCCAAGGTCTGTAATTTGAACACTATCAAGTTTGATCCCAAGTTCTTCACTTATAACTTGTCCACCGGTTAGAATGGCTAAATCCTCCAGCATTGATTTTCTTCTATCACCAAAGCCTGGAGCTTTAACAGCAGCAACCTTTAATCCACCTCTTAGTTTATTGACTACTAATGTTGCTAAAGCTTCTCCTTCAACATCCTCAGCTATAATTAATAGAGGTTTTCCGGATTTTACAACTGCTTCCAGCAAAGGTAATAAGTCTTGTAGATTTGAAAGTTTTCCTTCATTTAAAAGAATGTAGGGATCTTCAAATTCACAGATCATTTTTTCAGCATCTGTTATAAAATAAGGGGATAAATACCCTCTATCAAATTGCATTCCCTCGGTTGTCTCAAGAGTCGTGTCTCTTGTCTTTGACTCTTCAACAGTTATAACTCCATCACGACCTACTTTATCCATAGCTTCCGCGATTTTTTTTCCTATTTCTTCCTCTCCATTAGCAGAAATAGTTCCAACTTGGGCAATTTCAGACGACGATCCTAGTTGCTTACTTGCAGACTTTAGGTTGCCAAGAATACTTGTCACAGCCATATCTATTCCTCTTTTTAAATCCATTGGATTCATTCCTGCTGTAACTGCTTTATATCCTTGTTGAACAATTGCTTGAGCTAAAACAGTAGCTGTTGTTGTTCCGTCACCAGCTGCATCTGCACTTTTGCTGGCAACTTCCTTAACCATTTGAGCTCCCATATTTTCAAACTTATCTTTAAGTTCAATTTCTTTTGCTACTGATACACCGTCTTTAGTAACCCTTGGGGCACCAAAAGATTTATCTAAAATAACATTTCTTCCTTTTGGACCTAATGTAACTTTAACAGCATTTGCTAAAGCATCTACACCAGCTTTCATACTTGTGCGTGCATCTGATCCGAATGTAATAATTTTTGCTGACATTTTTTTATCTCCTAATTATTCTATGATTCCCATTATATCTGATTCTTTCATAATCAATAGATCTTCCCCATCTAATTTGACTTCAGTACCAGACCATTTACCAAAAAGAACTTTATCTCCTTGCTTGACGCCCATTGGCTTCATCTTGCCATCTTCCCCAATTTCTCCAGGGCCGACGGATAGAACTTCACCTTCACTTGGTTTTTCTTTTGCTGTATCTGGAATAATTATACCACCAGCGGTTTTTTGATCACTTTCTATGCGTTTTACAACAACACGATCATGTAGAGGTTTAAATTTCATTTTGAATCTCCTTTTAGACAATTCATGTTAAAATTAGAGCAAGCCTTGTTAGCACTTACTACTATCGAGTGCTAATTTAGTTCAATAAAATTTTTTGTCAATAAGAATTTTACAATACCCCAAATTCTTTGATAATATAATTTTCAAGTTTATCTATAGTTTTTTCTATGCTTATATTATCTGTTTCCAAAATTAAATCTGGACTATCTGGAACTTCATATGGCGCACTTAATCCAGTAAAATTTTTAATTTCACCAGAACTAGCTTTAGCATACAACCCTTTTATATCCCTTTGCATACAAACTTTTAAAGAAGCCTTTATATATATTTCTTTAAATATTTCTGGCCTTATCATTCTTGCTTTTTTTCTTTCTGATTTATAAGGTGAAATTAATGAAGTAATAACCAAAAAACCGGCGCTCGAAAATAATGCAGCCACCTCTGCCGTTCTTCTAATATTTTCCATTCGACCTTCGGGAGAAAAATCTAGATCTTTATTTAAACCTGACCTTAAGTTGTCTCCATCTAAAATAAAAACATTAAATCCTTTACTAAACATCCTTTTTTCGACTTCTTTTGCAATAGTACTTTTTCCTGAACCAGATAAACCTGTAAACCAAATAATTCCTGGCCGATGTTTCTGTTTAGCAGTTCTATCAACTTCACTGATCTTAGAACTTATGGGAACAATATTTTCATTTGTTTTATTTGTAAGTTTTCTCTGGTTTGGGTAATTATCAGTATTAACAATTCCCCCACCAACTACCTCAAAGCCTTCAATAATGCTGAATCTAGAAGTTGAAGGGTTATCATAAAAATTATCAACTGGAACTAATAACTGAGAACTTATTGTAACTTCAGCGACATCATTTCTGAGTATATCGTTTACTCCTTTTTTTGATAAATCATTAGTAATAATTACCTTATTAATTTTTTCAAAATTTACTTTATATTCAGCTGTTGTTAATTTTATAGTATATTTCTTTTCAAGGTTAAGAGGATTATCACTCAACCAAAAAATACTTGCCTCGAATGTATTGACTAATTTTGGGGCTGATTGTCCAAACGAGACAATATTACCTCTCTCAACAAATATATCCTGATCTATTGTAAACCCAACACATTCCCCTGTATTTACACTTTTTTTCTTTGAATTCCATAATTCAATAGTTTTGACTTTTGCTTTTGCATTACTTGGAGAAAAAAAAACCTCATCATTATTCTTCAATTTTCCGCTTTCTATCTTTCCAACTATAATTCTTTTATCCCTTAATTTATATACATCTTGAACAGGCAACCTTAATGGAGCAAATGAAGAAGAAAGATCATCGACCCTATAATCATCAAGCGATTCCACTATATTTAAACCTTTATACCATTTCATTTTTTTACTTTTGTTGTTAACATTTTCTCCATCGCGAGCTGAAATAGGAATAATTACTTGGGCATTAACATTTAATAAGTTTAAATACCCTTTGATATCGTCTTGAACTAGATTAAATCTATCCTCACTATATTTAATTTTGTCCATTTTATTGAGAACTACTATAACTTTTGAAATACCAAGCAACTTAAGAAGGTAACCATGTTTTTTGGTCTGTTCCTTGATACCTTCTTCAGCATCAACAATCAGAAAAGCAATATCTGCAGACGAAGCACCTGTTATCATATTTCTGAGGAATTCCTTGTGCCCAGGAGCATCAACAAATACGTAGTTTCTTTTTTTTGTTTTAAAGAAAATTTGTGTAGTGTCTATTGTGATCCCCTGATCTCTCTCAGTTTGCAAGGCATCCATTAAAAATGCCCATTCAAATACCATCCCCCTTTTATCACTAACTTTTTTCAGCTCTTCATATCGTCCATCTTGAATTTGGTCTAATTCAAAAATCAATCTTCCTATCAAAGTTGATTTTCCATGGTCAACATGTCCAACAATAACAACTCTCACTGTCTCATGACTAAATTTCACCTTTCTCATTTTACATGTAACCTTTAGATCTCAATTTTTCAAAAACATCTTCTTCTTCGTGGTCCATTAACCTTCCAGATCTTTCAGAAACTTTGGTTTTTTCAAGTTCATTTATTATTTCTTTAATATTTTTCGCATTACTTTTTACTGGGTTGGTTATATCTTTGTCCCCCAAAGATCTGTACCTTTGACCTTTCTTTGAAAAATAAAGATTAACAATTGGTATGTTTTCTCTTTCTATATATCGCCAAATATCAATCTCAGTCCAACTTAAAAGAGGATGTATTCTTAGATGAACGCTTGCAGGGTATTTTGTATGAAATTGATCCCAAAACTCTGGCGGTTGGTTCTTTATGTCCCATGTTCCTTCATCATCTCTTGGGCTAAAGAACCTCTCTTTAGCTCTTGTTCCTTGTTCATCTCTTCTAATTCCAGCTATCACAGCTTTAAATTTATAATCATTTAAAATTTGTTTTAATCCTTCGGTTTTTCTTGCTGCAGAACGAGCAGCTTTTGGTAAGGATGGGTCAATATCCTCTATTGGTGGACACATTCCTTTAATTAATTTTAAATTCCATTCTTTTTCATATTTATCTCGAAACTCATACATTTCCTTAAATTTTTTTTTTTTATCAACATGAACTAAAGGGAAAGGTATTTTCCCGTAAAAAGCTTTAAATGCTAACCATACCATTACATTAGAATCTTTTCCTAATGACCAAAGCATTGCAATATTTTTTACAGAGCTAAAAACTTCTCTGAGTATAAAAATACTCTGATTTTCTAATTTAGTTAAATGGTCCATTATTTTGCTTTCAAATTATGAATGCCACATTCAGTCTTCTCTGAATTGGCCCATCTACCTGATCTAACATCATTTGCATCAATAGTTTTAGAAGTACAGTGCGTACACCCAATTGAAAGGTACGATTGAAAAACTAAAGGGTGTTTTACCAGATCATGGGCTTCAAAATAATTTTCTATTTCTACTCTTTTCCAGTTGAGTAATGGACTCACTATATATTTACCGTCATGCAGTTCAACCATAGTATTTTCTTGTCTCACATCGCTATGGTAGGATTTTCTTCCAGAAAACCATGCATCATAATTTTTTAGAGCTTTGTTTAAAGGTATAACTTTTCTTAACTCACAGCATTTATCAGTATTCGTTTTCCATAAATCATTATTTTTATCCTTATATTTTAGTTCCTTGGTTTCCGGTTGAATTTCGATAATATTTTTCAGGCCTAGGCTTTCTTTGAGATAATTTTTATAATCAATAGTTTCTTGAAATAGTTTTAAAGTATTTACAAAGATTATTGGAAAGTCTTTTTTAATTTTTGATATCATATCAAGGATTATTGCAGATTCAGCCCCAAAAGAACAAACATACGAAAACTTATCTAAAAAAATATCTTCAATTAGTAACTTGACACCTTCTTTGGTTGATTTGCCTTTCAAAACATTGCTCACAATATCTAA
>ERZ802830.4265-NODE-4265-length-11560-cov-9.95176_pt1 | contig 11560 bp, 8 predicted proteins | sample MGYA00345654_ERZ802830 | MGnify/ENA primary metagenome ERZ802830 (study PRJEB30503, sample SAMEA104212375) | marine metagenome | biome: Westerlies Biome; feature: [SRF] surface water layer (ENVO:00010504) within the epipelagic zone...; material: water...
TTCTTGGAAAAATGCGCGAGCAAAAACTGGTTACCTATGATTATCCGACACCTGACAAGATAATCACATTTGTCAGGGATGAAGTTATCGACCTTCTCTCCTCTATCGACGAAACGGAGCGCGGGAGGCTTATTGGCCTTGGAATTGGCAAGCCCTATCAGCTCTGGAATTGGCTGGATCGCCTGAAAGCGCCGCAGGATGAAATGGCAGAATGGGAAACCTTCGATTTGAGGGAGGAACTGTCAAAATTCCTAGATTGTGACATCACCAGTGAAAATGATGCGTCCTGTGCCTGTCTGGCCGAACAAATCATCGGAAAGGGCCGAAAAATCAAAGATTTTGCCTATTTCTTCATCGGCTCATTCATCGGCGGAGGCCTGGTAATGAACCATAAGATTTTCACTGGAATTGACGGTAATGCAGGGTCCTTTGGCTCACTTCCCATGGGGATGGAGCCGACGAAGAACTCCGCCCAGCTGATTGATCATGCCTCTCTCTATCTCCTTGAGCAGCATATGAAGGACGAAGGGCGCAATCCCTCGATCCTATGGGATGGAAAACATGATTGGAGGGAGATTGGAGCCCCCTTGTCCGATTGGATTGGCGAGGCTTCACTGGCCATTGCCCGCGCCACAACGGGGATCGAGGCGGTGATTGATTTTCCACATATAGTCATTGGCGGCGCTGTTCCCGAAACGGTGCTTGATGAAATTGTCAGGCGCACAGCGCAGGCCTATGAAATGTTGAACACTCAAGGAATCACGCAACCCACCTTTTCTCGGGGGACCGCCGGCCCAAACGCACGGGCACTTGGCGCCTCACTCCTGCCCATCTCCCAGAGTTTCTTGCTTGAGACAAACGAATTTGATCTTTGATGTGAGCATCGTTTGCAAACGAAACCTTCGCCATTTACCTCATATGATTAAGGGGCCCAGTTTTCATAAGGGCGCCAGTTTTCATAAGGGCGCCAGTTTTCATAAGGGCGATAGGGGATCCCATCGGCGCACCATGCCGTAGCGCAATCCCATCAACTGGTTTTCCTGAGCCCGTCAATATCAGTGATATCGCGAGCTCGTCTGGGCGGCTCTTTTTGCAGAATAGCGGCTTCGTCATCCGTGAAAACTCTAGATCGGGTTAGAAAGCGCTTTCCGGTGGGGCCTTCAACAGAGAACATACCGCCACGGCCCGGAACGACGTCGATTATTAACTGTGTGTGTTCCCAGTATTCGAATTGATCCTCTGCAATAAAAAACGGTTGGTCAGCTATTTCACCCAGAAACACATCGCGCGAGCCAACCCGAAATTCGTCCCGCGCAAAGCACATCGGAGCAGACCCATCACAACATCCACCTGACTGGTGGAACAGTAAAGGGCCGTGGACAGCCAACAATTCCTTAATTAGATCAGACGTGCTTTCTGTTGCAGACACTCTCTTGATCATCAATATCTCCCTTAAAAAAATGTGCCTCCAGAGGATAACTCTGGAGGCAACGCTGTTTAAACCCTAGAAGAATCCGTCAGGAACTTCTGAATAGGACACAAGAACGTTCTTGGTTTGCTGGTAATGGCTGAGCATCATTTTGTGTGTCTCTCTGCCAATACCTGAGTTCTTGTAACCGCCAAAAGCGGCATGAGCTGGGTAGGAATGGTAGTTATTTACCCATACGCGACCAGCTTCGATACCCCGCCCCATCCGGTAGCAAATGTTGGCATCTCTCGACCAAACGCCGGCACCAAGGCCGTAAAGCGTATCATTTGCAATGGCAAGAGCCTCAGCCTCATCTTTGAAGGTTGTGACTGACACAACTGGGCCAAAGATTTCTTCCTGGAAGATACGCATCTTGTTGTTGCCCTTGAAGGCTGTGGGCTGAACATAATACCCACCCCCAAGTTGGCCATCCAAAGCGCGCTTTTCGCCGCCAAACAGCACCTCAGCGCCCTCCTGGCGACCGATATCCATGTAAGACATGATCTTTTCGAATTGCTCATTGGAAGCCTGGGCGCCTACCTGAGTGTTTAAATCAAACGGATTGCCACAATTCAACGCAGCAGCGCGTGCCTGAACCATTTCCATAAAGGGCTCAAAGATATCCTCATGGATGATCGCCCGCGACGGGCAGGTACAAACTTCACCCTGGTTGAAATAAGCGTGAAGGAAACCCTCTACACAACGGGATATGTATTCGTCCGAGCCTTGCATGATGTCTTTGAAGTAGACGTTGGGGCTCTTTCCACCAAGCTCTAGAGTCACGGGGATCAAATTTTCAGAGGCATATTGCATGATCAATCTGCCCGTGGTCGTCTCACCCGTGAATCCCACTTTCTTGATCCGGTTACTGGATGCAAGGGGCTTTCCGGCTTCCACACCGAAACCCTGAACAATATTCACAACTCCAGCTGGCAAAAGGTCTTCGATCAATTCCATCAGAACGCAGATGGAAAAAGGTGTCTGCTCAGCAGGCTTCAAAACAACAGCGTTACCTGCAGCCAGAGCTGGTGCCAATTTCCATGCAGCCATCAAAATTGGAAAATTCCATGGAATAATCTGGGCGACCACACCAAGCGGCTCGGGATAATGATAGGCCATCATCCCCTGCGCAGAGTTACCACCGCCAGACTGCATACCATCGATATTGCCGATCGTGCCTTCCTGTGCACGGATTGCGCCGGCAAAATAGCGGAAATGATCTACGGTCAATGGAATATCAGCCGCGAAACCCTCACGGATCGGCTTGCCATTATCCAGGGTTTCCGCCAGCGCCAACATCTCTGTGTTTTCTTCGATGCGGTCAGCAATCTTCAGAAGAATGTTGGCACGAATTGCTGGTCCGGTTCGCCCCCACGCTGGGGCCGCTGCATGAGCTGCATCCAGTGCCAGCTCAACATCATCTTTGTTGGAACGTGGCATTTCGCAGATAATTTTGCCACTGGTCGGCGAGACGTTCTCAAAATATTGGCCATTTTTTGGCTTGGTCCATTTGCCACCAATAAAGTTCTCATAGCGAGATTTGGGTTTCAGTTTGGCGCCCTCATCGCCGGGGTAAATAAAGGGAGCTGCTTGATCCATATTTTCCTCCATTTTTTAAGACATCAATCTGGACAACCACGCGCTTCGCGTCAACTGCAGACGGTGCGCTTAATCAACACAGCATATATTTGCTGATTGAAAATTAGAGGTGGCAAAACCCCGCGCTCCCGTCATATTTTCTGTGATTAATCTGTGACTCAAACACAAAAAAACCGTCGCTTTCATAATGAAAACAACGGCTTGAATGGCGGGAGTGACGGGACTCGAACCCGCGGCCTCTGGCGTGACAGGCCAGCGCTCTAACCAACTGAGCTACACCCCCAAACCTTTTGTCAAAAGCCCGAGGCGCACGGTCGAAAACGGTGCGCCCTGAAGGGTGAGAGACAATTAGAGGAAGCCCGTCTGGCTGTCAAGCAAGGCAGCCGAAGAAAACGTTTTTTTTCTGCCGCAGGGATAGGTTTGATAGGTTGCACCGTGATCAACCGGTCTTTGGGCCGTCACTTGCCAAAAACCTGATTTGGCAGCCACAGTGCCAGTTCCGGAAACAGCATCATGATCGTCAACATCACCACCATCACGCCAACAAAGGGAATGACCGAGCGATAGATGTCGATGATCGAAATTTCCGGTGGGGCCATCGCCCTCACAAGGAAAAGATTATAGCCAAAGGGCGGTGTCATATAGGCGATCTGGCAGGTGATCGTATAGAGCACCAGCACGACCGAGGGCGGCCTCAAAATACCAAGTGACGAGCCAGCTTGAATAACACCGGTAATCATCAGTTTGTCATAACCGCGTTTGAGCAATTCCGGCAGGGCAATGGTCGCGCCAATGGCCATGCCAGCAACAGACCGTCCATTCATCGCCGAGATCAGCACCATCAGCCCGATCGTGCAGATGGCAAGTCCGCCATTGAGCGGCCCCATCCAGACATGGAACATCCGGTATAAATCATCGGCAATCCAGCTTTCCGACATCACATAACCCATCAAAACGAACATCGGCAGGGTGAGCAGAGGGTACCATTCCATCAATTTCATTGAGGCGGTGAACCCCAGCTCCGATCCACCAGTTCCATAGAGGAGAAAAGCGGAAATCACCGCGACAAAGCCGATCGCAACAAATACCCGCTGGCCAGTCAACAGCATCAGCATCATTGATGAAAACATCAAAACCGCAATGAGCTCATAGGACATGTGTCAGCGCCCCGCTTTGCGCTGTAAACCATGGCGCGGCGGCGTTGGCGCACTGCCCTGACGAAGCATCAGAATATCACGGAAAAATTCGGCAATTGATTGTAGCAGCATCAAGACAATGCCAAAAATCATGACGACATCGGGTGCACGGTTTACAAAGGCAGCTCATGGGACAACAACCCATCTGCGCGTGGCCGGATAATAACAAGGAAACATAGAAGTAAATGGTGGGTGGTGAGGGGTTCGAACCCCCGACCTACTCGGTGTAAACGAGTTGCTCTCCCAGCTGAGCTAACCACCCGACACCATTCTTCCGTTAGCGTGAATATATGATCCACAAAAGACGCCGACCCTTATATCGGGCCGGCGTCCAAAAAGATAGTCGAAAATTATCCGTTAACTGCGTCTTTCAAAGGAGCGCCTGCTTTAAATTTAGGCTGTTTTGAAGCTTTAATCTGGATTGTCTCACCAGTGCGTGGATTGCGGCCTGTAGTGGCAGCGCGATGGGCAACAGAAAATGTACCAAAACCAACAATGCGAACATCTCCGCCTGATTTAAGAGCGCCAGCAATGCTATCAAAAACAGCATCAACAGCGCGGCCAGCATCAGCCTTTGTCAGGCCTGATGAATCAGCGACAGATGCAATAAGATCATTTTTATTCATGGTTTGTACCCCCGATATTAGGTTGTGTTTTAGATCCGTTGACCGTACAGAAAATTATAAAAAACGCCAGAAAAAAGCAACGGGCTTGGCAAAAAACCCAAGCCCGACGCCAAATTTACGCTCTATTAATTTTTAGTGGGCAACAATATCGTCAACGCCCGTGCGCTCTTCCGCACCGGCGATTGGTGCCTTTGGATCGGCTGCAATCGCAACTGGCAGTGGTTCGCGCGTCAAGGCCTGTGACAACACCTCATCAACCATCGCCACAGGGATGATCTCGAGTCCGTCCTTCACATTGTCCGGAATATCCGCCAGATCTTTCTCATTTTCTTTTGGAATCAACACCGTCTTTAGCCCTCCACGAAGGGCGGCAAGCAGTTTTTCCTTAAGTCCGCCGATCGGCAGAACGCGGCCACGCAGGGTGATCTCCCCCGTCATCGCCACATCCCGGCGCACCTCAATGCCCGTTACAGCGGAGATGATGGAAGTGGCCATCGCAACACCGGCAGATGGACCATCCTTTGGCGTTGCGCCTTCAGGGACATGCACATGAAGGTCATGCTTGGCCAGATCTTCGACATCTATGCCATAGACCTGCGCCCGTGACTTAATGAAGAATTCAGCCGCCTGAATTGATTCTTTCATCACATCGCCGAGCTTTCCAGTGGCACTCACCTTGCCTTTTCCGGGAACGCGAACCGCCTCAATCTGCAGCAATTCACCACCGACCTCGGTCCAGGCAAGACCTGTGGTCACGCCAACTTGATCCGCCGCTTCAATCTCACCAAAGCGGAAGCGGGCAACACCGAGGAAATCCTCAATATTTTCTGGTGTCACGGTCATGCTGGTCGCCTCGCCACTGACAATCTTGGTCACCGTCTTACGGGCCATTTTAGCGATCTCGCGCTCCAGATTGCGGACGCCTGCCTCGCGTGTATATAGCCGGATTACCGTGCGGATGGCATCATCGCTGATCGACAATTCCCCGTCCTTGAGGCCATGATCATCGATTTGACGCTGGATGAGATGCCTCTTGGCAATTTCCAGCTTTTCATCTTCGGTGTATCCCGACAGCCGGATGATCTCCATCCTATCCATCAGGGGCTGAGGCATATTCAGCGTGTTTGCCGTGGTAATGAACATCACGTTGGACAGATCAAGATCAAGCTCGAGATAATGATCCTGGAAAGAATTGTTCTGTGCTGGATCCAACACCTCGAGTAGGGCTGAGGTTGGGTCCCCACGCCAATCAGCACCGAGCTTGTCAACCTCGTCCAGCAGAAACAGCGGGTTGTTGGTCGCTGCCTTTTTCATGCCCTGAACAATTTTTCCGGGCATTGAGCCGATATAGGTACGACGGTGACCACGAATTTCCGCCTCGTCACGCACACCACCTAGCGCCATGCGGACATATTTGCGACCTGTCGCCCGGGCAATTGACTTGCCAAGCGATGTTTTGCCAACACCCGGAGGGCCAACAAGACAAAGGATCGGCCCCTTCATTGATTTTGTGCGTTGTTGGACCGCCAGAAATTCAATTATCCGGTCTTTGACCTTCTCCAGTCCAAAATGATCCTCATCAAGAATTTCGCGTGCCAGCTTGATGTCTTTTTTCAGGCGACTTGCCTTTTTCCACGGAACAGCCAGCATCCAGTCCAAATAATTGCGGACAACGGTTGCCTCGGCACTCATCGGACCCATGTTGCGGAGCTTTTTCAACTCGGCGTCGGCTTTTTCACGCGCTGCCTTTGGCATTTTCAGCTCGGCAAGCGCCGCTTCCAGCTCATCCAACTCATTGCCGCCATCCTCGCCGTCACCAAGTTCCTTCTGGATGGCCTTCATCTGTTCATTGAGATAGTATTCGCGCTGCGTCTTTTCCATCTGCCGCTTGACCCGGTTGCGCACTCGCTTTTCCACCTGCAGGGCGCCAATCTCACCCTCCATCAGACCGAAAATACGCTCCAACCGCTCATGGATATTCAATTGTTCCAGCAATTCCTGCTTTTCCGGGATTTTGATTGCCAGATGCGAGGCGATCATATCGGCGATCTTTTCAGCTTCCTCAACCTGTTCAATCGCGTTCAGAACCTCTGACGCGACCTTTTTGTTGAATTTGATATATTGCTCAAACTGCTGCACAGCGGCACGGGCAAGCCCGGTGGTATCTGTCCCCTGGTCACCATGCTGATCAACCATCACCGCATCGACAGACAGAAAACCGGCATCCGCATTGAGGCTTTCTGGCAAAATCTGCACCCGCTCGCCGCCCTCGACGAGGACCTTGACGGCACCATCGGGCAATTTGAGAAGTTGCAAAATAGATCCCACTGTCCCGGTCACATAGAGACCATCGGCATCCGGGTCCTCGAGATCGGCCTCGGTCTGCGTCACCAAAATGATCTGCTTGTCCTCAGCCATCACGGCTTCCAGCGCCTTGATGGATTTTTCACGACCAACAAATAACGGTACGATCATGTGAGGAAACACGACAATGTCGCGTAGCGGCAGAACAGGCAATGAAATGACTTGTGACTCTGACATGATACGTCTCCGATGCCCTAGAGAGGGCGCGAAAGTGGCACTGATTTTCTTTTATGGATATGGGATGTGCCGCGCAGGCTTTCAACCAAAAAACCACCTAATTCACGTAAATTGGTGGCAAAAACCGGCTTCGTTGCAGGATTCGAGACATTTGAACGCAGAGGATGAGGTAAATCAGGCGCTTTGATCAGCGCCCTTCGCCACCTTTGAATGAACAACAAGCGGCGCTGCCCCTTCATTCACGACGTCGCTGTTAATCACAACCTCTTCGATGTCACCCGAGGTGGGAATGTCGAACATCGGCTCCATCAGAATATTCTCCATGATGGAGCGCAGACCACGGGCCCCTGTTTTGCGGGCAATCGCCCGCTGGGCAATGGCCTTAAGCGCATCATCACGGAATTCCAACGCCACGTCATCCATTTCGAACAGTTTCTGGTACTGCTTGACAAGAGCGTTGCGCGGCTCGGTGAGAATCCTGATCAGTGCTTCCTCATCGAGATCCTCAAGCGTGGCCACAACAGGAAGGCGGCCGACAAACTCGGGGATAAGGCCGAATTTGATCAAATCCTCTGGTTCGAGTGATGACAGCAATTCACCAATCTTGCGATCATCCGGCGCGCGCACATCAGCGCCAAAACCAATGCCTGCACCGCTGTCACGGCCAGCAATCAGTTTATCGAGGCCAGCAAACGCACCGCCACAGATAAACAGAATGTTGGTCGTATCAACCTGTAAAAATTCCTGTTGAGGGTGTTTGCGTCCACCCTGCGGCGGCACGGAAGCAACCGTGCCTTCCATGATCTTCAGCAAGGCCTGCTGAACCCCCTCACCCGATACATCGCGGGTGATCGATGGATTATCAGCCTTGCGCGAAATCTTATCGACCTCGTCAATATAGACGATACCGCGCTGTGCGCGCTCAACATTGTAATCTGCTGCCTGCAACAATTTCAGAATGATGTTTTCAACATCCTCACCAACGTAACCAGCTTCGGTCAGCGTTGTGGCATCGGCCATGGTGAAGGGCACATCCAACATACGCGCAAGTGTCTGCGCGAGCAACGTCTTGCCACATCCGGTCGGACCAACCAGCAGAATGTTTGACTTGGAAATTTCGACATCGCCCGTCTTGCCGGCATTGGCAAGGCGTTTGTAATGATTATGCACAGCGACAGCGAGCATCCGCTTGGCGCGTGCCTGACCAATCACATATTCGTCCAGCACGGCATTGATATCCGCTGGAGTCGGCACACCGTCATGGCCCTTGGACAGCGCTGTCTTATGCTCTTCACGGATAATGTCCATACAAAGTTCGACACATTCATCGCAGATGAATACGGTCGGGCCGGCAATGAGCTTGCGAACCTCATGTTGGCTTTTCCCACAAAATGAGCAGAAAAGCGTGCTCTTTTCACCGTCTTCAGTTTTCGCCATGATAAGGCTCCTTACTGCGTGTCTTGGCTGAGTGTCGTGACCCGTTTGGTTAAAGCGTGGCACTAGTTTAGAGGCGCATCGCCTCCAGATTCAATTGAAATCTTGCCTTTAGCTGCAATTCACATGCCCAAACGCACCGGATCGCGGCCCCTAGGCGTCATTATCGGAAACGGGACGATTTTCGACGACAGCATCAATCAGGCCAAATGATTTGGCATCTTCCGCCGTCATGAAAGTGTCACGCTCCATAATTTCATCAATTTGTTTCAATGTCTTGCCGGTATGCTTCTCGTAAATGCCATTGAGACGGCGGCGCAAGTCGAGGATTTCCTTGGCGTGGATTTCGATATCACTTGCCTGGCCCTGAAAGCCTCCGCTCGGTTGGTGCGTCATAATGCGCGCATTTGGCAGCGAATACCGCTTTCCAGCAGCTCCGGCAGTGAGCAGCAGTGATCCCATTGACGCCGCTTGCCCCATGCAGACGGTTGAGACGTCGGGGCGGATATACTCCATGGTGTCGTAGATCGCCAGGCCGGACGTGACGATGCCACCGGGCGAATTGATATACATCGAGATATCCTTGTTCGGGTTTTCCGATTCAAGAAACAGCAACTGCGAGCAGATCAGTGCAGCAAGGCCATCATCAACCGGGCCATTGAGAAAGATGATCCGCTCCTTGAGCAGACGGGAGAAAATGTCGTAGGCGCGCTCACCACGGTTGGTTTGCTCGACGACCATCGGGACCAGATTGGCACTGGTTTTGTCGAATTCACTCATTGCATCTCTCCTTAAACCACCCAGCACAGACACGGCATGGGCAAGACCAGTCGATAACAGCGCAGTCAACGCCGAATTTGCCAGCGACCACACGTACCGAGACTATATGGGAAGGGTAGAAACGGGTTCAAGCAAAGAGTGACCCGTTTGTAAATTTAATCCACCCACCGGATGGTAAGTGGCACCACCCCGCCATCCATAATGGCGGGGTGTGCATCATTCGGCAGCTATTTTGCCGCTTTCTTTGTAGCTTTTTTGGCGGCCTTCTTGGCAGCGGCCTTCTTGGCAGGCGCCTTCTTGGCAGGTGCATCTTTCGCCGCAGCTTTTTTGGCAGTCGCCTTTTTGGCAGCTTTTTTGGCTGTTTTCTTCGCCGGTGCCGCAGTCTCTTCCGGCGCTGCATAGAGCGTCTCAACGTCAGTCTTGACCTCAGTCACATTGGCCATCTCCATGATAAAATCGATTGTCTTATCTTCGAAGATTGGGCCGGCAAGTTGCTGCATAGCCTCCGGATTCTTCTGAAAATATTCAAACACCATCTGTTCTTGACCGGGATAGCGACGGGCCTCCTCCAACACCGCGTTGCGTGTGTCTTCCTCGCTCACGTCAATGTTATTGTTCCGACCGATCTCCGTCAGCAGCAACCCAAGACGAACACGACGTTCAGCAACTTCACGGGCCTCCTGCCTGGCAGCATCGTCCATCCCCTCATCGGCGGCGGGGTGAACGTGATCTGGATCGTCATGATCATGATCATGCTGTTCCTGCGCAGCAGGGTTCATCGCCCGCACAACGGACTCATATTCCTGAGTAAACAGTGATGGTGGAATGTCAAACACATCACCTTCGGCCAAAGCGTCCAGAACGTTCTTCTTCAGCGCCTGCCGCAGGGCAGTTGAATGCTGTGCGTTAATCTGTTCGCGGATCGCCTCCTTCAACCCGTCAAGGTCCGCAAAACCGAGACGAACGCCGAGCTCATCGTCAATCTTCGCTTCACCCTGCTCACTCATTTCCTGAACAGTCACCTCAAAGACAGCTGGCTTGCCAGCGAGATGTGCCGCTTGATAATCCTCGGGGAAGTTTACCGTCACGTCCAATTTGTCGCCAACTTTTGTGCCGATCAACCCATCCTCGAAGCCGGGAATGAAGCTGTTTGAGCCAAGTTCGAGCGAATGGCCCTCAGCGGCGCCGCCCTCAAAGGCCTCACCATCTATTCTGCCGATGAAATCGATAGTCAGAATGTCACCGGATTTCGCTGCCCGCTTCTTTTCGACCGCAACGCTTGGCTTGTTGCCATCGGCGATGTTGGTCAGGGCCTCTGCCACCTCATCATCACCAGCCTCAAGGGTTGGCCGCTCAATGGACAGCTTGCCAAGATCCGGCATGGATATTTCCGGCATCACCTCACAGGTCAGCGACGCTTCAAGGTCCTTGCCGTCCTCATAGCTTTTGATATCGACATTTGGCTGGCTTGCCAGACGCAAATCATTGCCCTCAATCGCCTGTTTGGCACCTTCATCAAGCGCCGCCTTGATGGCATCGCCCTGAGCCTGCGGACCAAAGCGGGATTTGACCACGGACATCGGCACCTTGCCGGGACGAAAGCCCGGCATATTCACGGTCTTGGCAAGCTCGGCCAATTTTTCCAAGACTTGCGTCTCGATCTCAGCTGCAGTGATCACAATTGAGTATTCGCGAACAAGCCCTTCGGCTTTGGTCTCTGAAACATTCATCGAACCCAAAATTCCTTCTTTTTCCGGGGCATTGCTGGCCTGTTTGGGAAAACTGCCGACACCCACTTTGCTGCGTTCTCAATACCGGTGCTGAGAACTCCCAAATAAACACCCACATCTGTCTGTGGGTTATGGTGCGGGCGGAGGGACTTGAACCCCCACGACTTTCGCCACTGGTACCTAAAA
>ERZ802830.4266-NODE-4266-length-11558-cov-17.8524_pt1 | contig 11558 bp, 13 predicted proteins | sample MGYA00345654_ERZ802830 | MGnify/ENA primary metagenome ERZ802830 (study PRJEB30503, sample SAMEA104212375) | marine metagenome | biome: Westerlies Biome; feature: [SRF] surface water layer (ENVO:00010504) within the epipelagic zone...; material: water...
TTGCATTTATCGCAATCTCCTCTTCTGTTTATGCAGATCAATTAGATCATAGTTATGTTTTGGGATTTGGTTCTTGTATAACCGAAAAAAGAGATCAGCCTATATGGAAAGCTATAGAGAAAGAAAATATTAATGAATTCTTTTTTATGGGAGACAACGTCTATGGTGACTCCAAAGACGGTTTATTAAAAGAAATGGAAATTTCATATAGAAAACAAAAGGATATGTTCCCGAAATGGCTTTATACAAAAAAATTAAATGCGATTTGGGATGATCATGATTATGGAAGAAATGATGGTGGAACTGAATATCCTCTGAAAGATGAAGCTCAGAGACTATTTTTAGAATTTTGGAATGTCGATGAAAATGATCCCAGACATAAAAGAAATGGAATTTATTTTAATGAAGAAAAAATTATATCTGGACTAAAAGTAAATCTTATTGGACTTGATACTAGATATCATAGATCCCCGCTCGATCAAGAAAGCAAACCCTATTATCCTTCAATCGATACAACGAAAACCATGTTGGGAGATATGCAGTGGGCATGGTTAGAAAAGGTTTTAAATAATAAAAATGATCTTAATATTATCGTTTCATCTATTCAGGTCCTACCAACAGATCACATATTTGAGAAATGGCATAATTTACCGCATGAAAGAAACAGATTAATTGACTTACTCAACTCACAAAACAAACCAACAATTATCTTATCTGGAGATAGACATAAGGCTGCAATCTATAAAAAGGGTAATTTAATAGAAATGACAACCTCATCAATGAATAAACCAGTTTCTAAGCCTCTTTCTTTTTTCTCTAATCTTATCTTTGGTGAGAGCGATAAATACCTTATTAGCGACATCTATGAGTCAGAAAACTATGGTTTAATCATTTTTAATAATGATAAGAATGTTGAGATAATACTCAAAGATTTAGAAGGCGGAACGATCTCAAAATATAAAGTAATGTAAAAAAAAGGCCCTTTCGGGCCCTCTTTTAAAGTTCTCCTCTTTGAATACGATTTGTTGTCAAAACTCTAGAGTTTCCGCACTCCACCATAGAGTTCATCTTCATAGCTTCATCAGTAAGAGCGAGGTTTTCACCATAATTATCTACCGCAAATCCGAAGTCTTCCATTGAGCTTCCATAAAGGGAGTAGACGAAATCATAATCTACTGTTCCAGCTCCTGCAAAAGGGAGAATCATTTTTCGTCCTAGGTTGTCCCCCATTGATTTTGCCTTTGCATCAAATTCTTTATACGCATCGAACATGTCCCTAGCCGTTACTCCTTCATTCATAGTGCAATCAGAGAATCTTACAATTCCATTATCTGAATCAGTATTAGCTGGAGATGATATAGGCCACTGTATTGTGTCTATAACTCGTTCATTTGTTACTGGAAGTGTACTTAGCATATCCGTACCTACTTCTAACCATGTTTCTAAAGATGTATATTGCTCTTTGGCATTTGGAATAATATTGAGCCATACATAATCAGATTCAGATATAGAATCATCAAAATATGTGCTCATTATGACTGTAGTAGTAGATTGTCTCCAATTATTCTCCGCACTCCAATCAACAAACATTTCTCCCCAAGAAACTAGAGCATCCATGTCCTTTCCTGAATTGAATTTTCCAATATAGTACTCAGCCTTATTTGGTTCTGGCTGATATTTATAGTCAGCAGCAGTCAAAAAAGCTGAAATTGAAAGAATAAAAATACTTAAATACTTCATAAAACCTCCTTATATATTTAATTAATATTTATTATCCTTATTCAATAATTAAAGTCTGTAATTAATTGTGAATTTTTTGTCACAAAGTAAATTTTAGTTTCGTTTTATGAGAGAATAAAAATAGTTATTATTTATTAAACAATCTTGGAGAGATAATTATGAATGGAACAACTGAACTGGATTTGTGGAACTTACTACAAGTCTCAAATATGTCTAATGGAATACAATTTTTGGGTATAGCTTTTCTCGCTTGGGTGGGATTGAGAATTTCTTCATCAATCTACAATAGTGGTGATTCTAATATGCTAGTAAAAGTATCTGGAACAGTATTTTGTCTTATCATTGCGTATTTCATGTTATTCAATTTTGGCTTATCTGCCTGGAACTTAGCTGGTACAGCTGCAGCAATGTCTGCATTAACTGAACCACTTACTCCTGCAGCACAAAATTTTATAGCCTTTGCAGAAGCTAATGGTAGCTCAGAAGGATTCTCAATTGTGCCTAATGTAGCTCAAGGATTATTGATATTATCTTTGCTATTAATACAATTGGGTGGTATCTGGATGACAAAAAAATAATACCTTTTAAAAAAAAGGGAGCTTTTAGCTCCCTTTTTTTGTGAAAGTGATATCTCTTGTATAGTATGTAAGAAAGAGGAATATTGAATATGACAATCAAAATTTACAGTACTGAAGGGTCAAGAGGAGTTAGACCAATTTGGACAGCCGAAGAGATGGGCTTAGATTATGAAATAGATATGATGCCCTTCCCTCCTAGATTTTTAAAACCAGAATATTTGGAAGTAAATGTTCTAGGAACTATTCCTTGTATGATTGATGGCAATACCAAAATGACAGAATCCGTTGGTATTAGTCAGTACTTAGTTGATAAATATGGGCCAACTGATTTAAAAGTTGATGTAGATGAAGAAGATTATGGCGCCTATTTGAATTGGTTAACTCATGCAGATGCTACTCTGACTTTTCCACAAACAGTATTCATTAGGTACACCCTGCAAGAACCAGGTGTGGCTGACGCAGCTGCGGAGGGTTATAAAAGATGGTTTGTAGCTAGACTTAAGCTTTTGGAGGCTACCCTAAATGATAGAGAATATCTCTGTTCAAATAGATTTACGATCGCAGATATTTGTGTGAGCTACGCTATATATTTAGCTGGGACATTAGGTATCGAACAAGCATTTAAACCTAACATTAAAAGATGGACTGATATGCTATTTGAAAGAGAAGCCTTTAAGAAGATAATAGCTTACAAATATGATGGGCCTGGACCTTCCGGTCCTGAAGAACTCAAGTAATCACATGGAATCAAGAACACTTCAATGTGAGTTCTTAAGTGATGATATGTCTGGGGTGAAATTAGTTCAGAGAGTAATTCCGGAAACAGGACCAAAAGAAGTCCTAATAAAAGTTAAAGCTAGTTCGGTTAATTTCCCAGATTACCTAATGACACAAGGTAAATATCAACACAAACCAGAACTCCCTTTTGGTCTAGGCATGGAAGGATCAGGAATAATAGAAAAAATCGGATCAGATGTTGAGGATTATGCAATTTCAGATGAAGTAACCTTTGGAGCACTTGGTCAGGGTGCTTTTTCAGATTATGTTCTTGTTAATGAGAGAGCCATAAACCCTAAACCAAATAACTTAACCTTCGAACAAGCCGCTGCATTTCATACGGCCTACCTAACTGCATACGTTTCTCTTGTCAGAAGAGGAAATCTTGTTAAAGGAGAAACGCTCTTGGTGCATGGTTCTACTGGCGGAGTTGGTATGGCTGCAGTTCAGTTAGGAAAATATCTAGGAGCCACTGTTATAGCAACAGGAACTTCAGAAGAAAAATTAGAATTTACTAAGAAATGGGGAGCAGATCATACCCTCCTAACACATAAAGATAATATTGTAGATTTTCGCAATGAGGTGAAAGATATTACTAATGGAAATGGTGCGGATGTTATCTATGACCCAGTCGGAGGTGATGTATTTGATCACTCAATACGGTGCATTAATTGGGGTGGAAGGCTTTTAGTTGTTGGATTTGCAAGTGGACGTATACCTAACCTTCCTATAAATATGGCTTTGATTAAAGGCTTTTCAGTTATTGGAGTTCGAGCGGGTGAATACGGTCGTAAAGATCCCGAAGCAGGAATAGAGAATAATATTGCTATAAGAAGAATTTGTGAGGAAGGTCATTTTTCTCCTTATGTGTGTAGAGAATTTGATCTTAAAGATGCAAAAGATGCTATTCAGTTTTTATCGGAAAGAAAACTTGTAGGTAAAGTAGTAATCAAAACAAACTAATATTTATAAGGTCTTGATATTTCAAGAATCGGTGGCTTTTTATCTTTTCCAACCCATAGAAAATGATGTGAAACCATCGCAGGCTCTACATACTTAGGTTTACTTAAGATTTCGAGATCATTTTCTCTACAATAAGCATCAATTTCTTCTTCAAGATAACTTACGAGATAGACTTTCTCATTATCTTGATCTTTAGTAACACAATAACTAAACATGCTATTATTTTATAACTTTACACATAAGATTGGCTCTATTAATTCCATATATTTTGCGTATTCAATTTCGAGCGTTGTTTTATTAATTCTTAAAACAACTATCAAATCTGTTTGAGATGCATCTGTAAACTGACCTACTTCAAAATAGTCCTCTCGAATTGAAAGGTCCATTGTTAATTGTCCCTTCTTTAAGATTTGAACTGCTTTTTTTGTCTCTGTTCCCAGCAACAAGCTAAAAGTATTAGTTCTCTCACTGTTTTGAGTTTGAGTTTTACATTCTAAATTTATCATCTCCGATCTTAAGGAAGATGAAAGCAAGATTATTAGAATTAAACTTAAGCTTTTCATTATCTATAGGTACAAAACTCTCTCCTAGGACATTTTCCTAATTTTGTTCTCATCTCTTCTTCATTTATTTTGTCTAAACTCTTCTCTGCACCAGCATAATTCTCATAATTATCGCACTGTAGCTGCCTTCTTTGCTTCTCTTGGAAAATCTGTTTTTGTACAGAAAGTTTTTCATTTAATTCTAGTGAAGAATATTCAAGGTCAGTATCTGGAAAACAAAGAAATAAATTATCAGCACTCCTTATGGATGAAATATTTGTTCGTAATAAAGAGCAAGAAGCTAAGAGAGCAAAAATGATTATTTGAGTTATAAGCTTCATTTCAATAAAGTGCGCTGATCAGGAAAAATAAAACTGAAGGCACAAGTAGACAACCAACTGCAGTATAAAAAGTAGCTGTCATGGCACCATAGGGAACTAGTTTGGGATCAACCGCAGCTAAACCAGCGGCCACACCGCTATTTGTTCCCATTAATCCTCCAAATACCATTGCTGACTTTGGATTATCTAGACCGATGCGTCCAGCTACTAAAGGGGTAATGGTCATCACCAAAATTGATTTAACTAAACCAGCAGCAATACTCAGTGCAATTACTTCGCTCTCAGCTCCAATTGCAGAGCCAGTAATTGGTCCTACAACAAATGTCACAGTACCTGCTCCTATGGTAGTAATGCTTCTTGGATCATCATATCCAAAAGAAATTGCTACCAGCGCTCCAAAACTAAAAGATAATATTACTCCGAATAATAAAGAAAATACCCCTGCTTTGCCGGAAGATCTCAAGTCATTGAAGTTAGCTCCATAAGCTGTGGCAACAATAGCAAAATCTCGCAACATGGAACCCCCAAGAATACCTACCCCCGATAGTATTGCAAAATCTGCAACTCCTTTTTGACCTTCAGTAAATAACCCTGCCATATAAGCAAAGATCAAGCCGAGGATAATTGCAATTGCCGATCCATGGAATCGACCTCCAGTGAAATGGTTGGAGAAAAAGTAAGATAAGTAGACTATCAATCCTACAAAGACGAAGGCAGTAATAAGATTGTTACTTATAAGAACTTCGTTAAATATTTCCATCTACTTTCTTTTAAAGTTAGAAATTATAGGAACGAAAATGAAAGAAACTGCGACAACCAATAAGCCTGCCAATAGAGCCATAAATCCACCATCAATTGCACCAACTACATTTTGTTTTGCTGCCATTGCAACTACTATCGGAATATAAATCATACTCCAAAAAGTTATTCCCTTTTCAGATATATCTCCTATCTCAAATCTTCCTTTGAAGAAACTTGTACAACACATTAAAAGAAACATTGCTATCCCAATACCACCAACGTTAGCATCGATACCGAATAAAGATCCAAGTAACTCACCTGCAAATAAACCAAGTAATGTGCAGATACCAAGTAAAGCTATTCCATAAATAACCATATTTTTATAAATAATTAAGTGTGAATAGAGAAATACTTAAAGAAATTCCTACTAAGATAATAAATCTTCTCAATAATTGATCGGGCAATACTTCAGTAAGTTTTGCTCCTATAAAGCCTCCAAAAATTGAGAAAAACATCATATAAAAAACAAATGACCAGGCTATAAAGTTATTTAAGAAAAATATACTTACAGAAACAAGGGTTATAAATAATGATAATAAAGACTTTATAGCTGAGAGTTGTTTTAAAGAAAAATCTTTATCTATAGAAAGTACAGATAGCAGAGCTAAACCAAGTCCTCCATTGAAATATCCACCATAAGTGCTAACAAAAGACAGACCAATTTTTTGATATACGCCACTTGGACTTTGAGATTTCTGTCGCACAGTTTGTGGATTAAATATAAATAATAGAGTTGCCATGAAAATTAAAAAGGGTAAAACCTTTATAAAAAATTCATCGGAAGTATTTATTAAAAAGAATGCGCCACCAACTGAAAAAATTATTACTAAAAATATCAAAGGCATAATTTTATTCAGGCTTATAGTAGTAAAAGTTTTCTTGAACCCTACCACAGATCCAAAATATCCCGGCAATATTGCTGCTGCACTCGTAGTATTGGCTAGGACTGGAGATATCCCTACATACAGTAATGCTGGAAGTGTTATGAAGCTTCCACCGCCAGCTAGAGAATTTAGACCTCCTGCAAAAAATGCAGCTAAACAGACTAAAATTAAATTTGGTAGTTCCACATCAACCTTTAGAGGCCCTCAACAACAACTAGGTGTCTCTCCGAGGAAATTGAAGAATACTCAAGTGCCTTTTTGTATTCCTCTGAATTATATGCATCTTTCGCACTTTGAAGAGAATCAAATTCTACAACTACTGTCCTATCATACGAAGATCCTTCATATTTCACTTGCTCACCACCTCTGGCTAAAAATTTACCACCATATTTTTGTATAGCTGGTCCTGCAAGTTTGATGTATTCCCCGTAAGTTTCACTGTCCGTGACGTGACATAATGTTATCCAGTATCCTTTCATAGTTAATCATTTCCTAATCTTGTATTGATATTCATCTCGGAAGCTAAATTGATTAATTCGTAACTATTCCCTTGGTATTTAATTGGTAAAAATTTAGTTTTTCTTGTTAAGGCTTTTACGAATTCCTTTGCATCTTTGTTTGAAAATACTCCATCAGTTGATGTGATGGTTATATCTGTAATTGCTCCTAGTTTTGAAATCGAGTATTGATAACTAAAAGAACTTTTTCCACGTGGCGTTCCTGCAGGAATCTCAAATCCTCTGCTTGCAAAAGAGGCTGTACAAAAGAGTCGCTTACAGATGGACAAGGTATCGGGATTATCTAATAGCTGTTGTTTAAATTTACAAGTTTCACCCTCGCAACTTAAACAAATATTAAAACCTGATTCTCTATGAACTAAGACTTTATTTGCTAAATCCTCAGGTAAATATTTTTTTGGATCACAAGAAAAAGACTCTCCCTCAGCAAAAAAAGAATTACTTAATAACAAAGAAATACTTAAAAAAAATGCTCTTTTCATAAAAAAACCTCCAAAGCATTTATCAGTCTAAAGAATAGACCTTAAAGGTCAAATTTAGAGTTATTAAGATTTTACTTGTAATCTTTTGGAGTGAAGAATTGGCTCTGTATAGCCACTCGGTTGAGTTCGTCCCTTCACAGCTAAATCTAGAGCAGCAGAAAAGGATATCCCATTAAAGTCAGGACCCATCGCAATATATTCAGGATCTCCAGCATTTTGTTGATCAACTACAAGAGCCATTTTTTTCATCGTCTCTTCAACTTGCTCCTCTGAACAAAGATTGTGATGAATCCAATTTGCTATATGTTGACTTGAAATTCTGCATGTAGCTCTATCTTCCATCAAGCCAACATTATTTATATCAGGGACCTTGGAGCAACCTACCCCTAAATCTACCCACCTTACAACATAACCAAGTATGCCTTGGCAATTATTATCAAGTTCAGCTTGAATAGCTTCAGATGTTAAGCTTTCAGGATTATCCAGTAATGGAATAGAAAGAATATCTTTTAAGTCAGCCCTTGTTCTTGAGGCTAATTTCTCTTGACGTTCTGAAACAGAAACCTGGTGATAGTGAATAGCATGTAAAGTCGCGGCAGTAGGAGATGGAACCCATGCACAATTTGCACCTGCATCAGGATGCATGGATTTATTTTCATACATTCCTAACATCTCATCAGGCATCGCCCACATTCCTTTACCTATTTGCGCCCTACCTTTAAAGCCAGTCTCAAGACCGATGTCAACATTCCAATCCTCATATGCGCCAATCCAGGGTTGCTGTTTCATCTCTGCCTTAGGCACTACAGGTCCAGCTTCCATACTGGTATGAATTTCGTCACCCGTTCTGTCTAAGAAACCAGTATTTATAAATATAACTCTATCGCTGGCTTCTCTAATGCATTCTTTAAGGTTAACAGTAGTTCGTCTTTCCTCATCCATAATACCAACTTTTACTGTTAGAGGATCAAGGCCCAACTCCTGTTCTACTTTTGAAAATAAATCGCATGTAAACTTAACTTCTTCAGGTCCATGCATTTTTGGTTTTACTATATAAATACTTCCAGTTCTTGAATTAGATTGTTTTCCTTCTTTCAAAAGATCATGCTTGCCTATACAGATAGTAAACATGGCATCCATAATTCCTTCGGGGACTTCATCATTGCTTGCGTCAAGGATTGCAGGGTTTGTCATTAAATGACCAACATTTCTTACCAAAAGAACACTTCTTCCTGGGAGAGTAATTTCTTGACCATTTTTGTCTGAATAATTTCTATCCTCATTCAGAGTCCTTGTCATCTCTTCTCCGCCCTTAAAAAATGATTCTTTGAGATCTCCTTTCATTAAACCTAACCAGTTTCGATAGCCTAAAGATTTGTCTTCTGCATCTACAGCCGCAACAGAATCTTCAAGATCTTGTATGGCAGTTACAGCCGATTCAACACAAACATCCTTAATATTTGCTGGATCATCTTTGCCTATAGAGTCTTCAGGATCAATTTCAATTTCTATATGTAAGTTGTTGTTTTTAAATAATATACTACTAGGATTATCGGAGTCACCTGTAAAACCTATGAACTGAGATTCATCCTTTAATTCTGTAGAAGATTGATCGCTAGTACTTATCTCAAGACTTCCCTTGTTAATTTTAAAACCTGTTACATCGGCATATTTTCCTGAAGATAATGGTACCGACTCATCTAAGAAATTTTTTGAAAATTCTATGACTTTATTTCCTCTAACAGGATTATAAGGTCCTGATTTTTCAGCACCCTCCTCTTCTGAAATCATATCTGTTCCGTAAAGAGCATCATAGAGACTACCCCATCTCGCATTAGTAGCATTTAAAGAAAACCTTGCGTTCATAATAGGTACAACTAATTGAGCACCTGCAACGAGTGCGATTTCTTCATCTACATTTTGAGTGGTTATTTCAAAATCATCTCCTTCTTCCAATAAATAACCTATTTCTTTTAGGAAATTTACATATTCATCATGATTATGTGGAGAGCCTTTTTTTGAAATATGCCAATTATCGATTGTTTTTTGAATCTCAGTTCTTTTTGCTAAGAGTTCCTTATTGCGAGGACCAAACTCATCAAGAACTCGCTCAAAAGATTCCCAAAAAGCATCTGGGCTAATATCCAAACCTGGAAGAAGTTCATCTGTTAGAAAATTATCAAGTTCTTGTGATACCTTCAGACTACCATGTGTAATTCTTTCTGACATTTATTTCCTTATTTATCGTACTTATGTGTCTATGTAAGTATGAGGAATATTACAGTGATAAAGGACATATATAAATAATATTTTTTTTAATGATATTTTGCGATAGCATAGCCAATCAATTCAAAAGATTAAGGGGAACTAAATATGCCAACTATAAATGAAGTGACTACTTTAGAAGTAAAAGATGCAGTAGCAGTCTTAACTCTGAACTCACCTCCAGTAAATGCCTTATCGGCAAATGTGAGAGAAGGCTTGAATAATGGTATAAGTGATGCGCTAAAAGATGATTCAGTAAAATCTATAGTAATTATATGTGATGGAAGAACTTTCATAGCTGGAGCGGATATTACTGAGTTTGGTCAAGCCCCTAAAGGGCCTTCTCTTTATGAAGTTCAAGATATGATAGAAAACTCAACTAAACCTGTAATAGCAGCCATACATGGAACTGCTCTGGGTGGTGGCTTAGAAGTTGCTTTAACTTGTCATTACAGAATTGCTGTTCCTTCTGCAAAATGTGGCCTTCCAGAAGTTAATTTAGGTCTACTTCCAGGTGCAGGCGGTACACAAAGGCTCCCTAGAATTGTAGGTGCCCAAAAAGCTCTTGTGATGATGACTAGTGGAGAACATGTTCCTGCCAATCAATGTCTTGATATGGGCTTAGTTGATGAACTAGCTAATGAAGGAGAGTTAGAAAATAATGCTATTTCTTTTGCAAATAAGATAGTTTCTGAAGGTAGACCTTTAGTGAAGGTTAGAGATGCAGATGAAAAAATTAAATCAGATAAGGGAAATGATGAACTTTTCTCTGAATTTAGAAAATCAATTCTTAGAAAAACTAGAGGATTTTTAGCCCCAGAATACAACATCCAATGTGTAGAAGCTGCAGTTAATCTTCCCTTCGAAGAAGGCATTAAAGTTGAACAAGATTTATTCATGAAACTAATGACGGGTTCTCAATCCGCAGCTCAGAGATATATATTCTTTGCTCAAAGACAAGTTACAAAAATTCCTGATATTGAAAAAGAGACTCCTTTGAAAGAAATCAATTCAGTAGGTGTAATAGGCGCAGGAACTATGGGTGGTGGCATCTCTATGAATTTTGCCAATGTTGGTATTCCAGTCACCATCATTGAACAGAGTCAGGAAAGATTAGATAAAGGCTTAGGCATTATCAGAAAAAATTATGAGAATACAGCTGCAAAAGGTCGTATCACGAATGAACAAGTCGAAGAAAGAATGGCGCTCATAAATGGACAAACTTCTCTAGATGCACTTGATTCTCAAGATCTAATTATTGAAGCTGTATTTGAAAATATGGATCTAAAAAAAGACATATTCAAACAACTGGATGGAATATGTAAAGATGGTGCTATCTTGGCTTCAAACACTTCTGCGTTAGATGTGAATGAAATTGCTGCCGAAACTAGTAGACCGGAAGACGTAATAGGGCTTCATTTCTTCAGTCCAGCTAATGTTATGAAACTCCTAGAAATTGTTAGAGGTGATAAAACATCTAAATCAGTTGTAGCGAGTTCGCTAGCAATAGCTAAAAAGATTCAAAAGATTGCTGCTGTAGTTGGAGTATGTCCAGGATTTGTTGGTAATAGAATACTTGCACAAAGGCAAAGAGAAGCCAATAAATTGATACTAGAAGGCGCCCTTCCCTGGGATATAGATGACGCTTTATTTGATTTTGGTTTTCC
>ERZ802830.4267-NODE-4267-length-11557-cov-9.52052_pt1 | contig 11557 bp, 12 predicted proteins | sample MGYA00345654_ERZ802830 | MGnify/ENA primary metagenome ERZ802830 (study PRJEB30503, sample SAMEA104212375) | marine metagenome | biome: Westerlies Biome; feature: [SRF] surface water layer (ENVO:00010504) within the epipelagic zone...; material: water...
CCTAACTTATCAAGGTCCGAGGATCGATTGGCCGCCGGGCCTTGCGAATCTCGAAATGCAGCTGTGGTGTGTCGACCTTGCCGGTCTGGCCAACCGTGGCAATCTTCTGTCCACCCTCGACAACATCGCCCTCCTTGATCAGCACGCTGTCGAGATGCGCATAAGCGGTGATCACCCCATCCTTGTGTTTGATCAGAACCAGCGTGCCAAAGGATTTGATTTCGCGGCCGATAAAGGCAACAGTCCCAGCTGCTGCGGCCAGTACATCAGCCCCGGCAACCGCCGCAATATTGATTCCGTCATTATGTACGCCGCGCGCCGCCGGGCCAAACTCGGTAATAACCTCACCCGTGACCGGCCACATGAAGGGTCCGCCTGTCGACGGCGCAACGAACTGTTTGCGCGGCGGCGTTGGCACCGATGTCGCTGCCTGTGCCATCGTTTGGGAGGTGTCCGCCTCACTTTGCGGGACCACGCCAAGACGTGCAAAATCTGGTTCCGCTGGCAAGATCAGCCTTTGGCCGATAATCAGTTTCATCGGCACCTTGCTGCCATTTGCCGTGGCAAGCTGCTCCTCGCTGATGCCGTAGCGCTCGGCGATCGAGCTGCTGCTGTCGCCCGGGAACACCATATGGAAGCGCGGCGGTGAAAGCCTCAACTGCTGACCCGCGCCGATGATGAATGGCGCTTCGAGCTGGTTGTCCTCGATGATGGCAAGCGGGCTGACCTGATAGCGGGCAGCAATCGTATATAATGTTTCGCCGCGCATCACCGTAACATAGCCGTCCGGCGGGATCGGCATGATAGATTCACGTTGCGGCGCAGTGACCACCGGTGCCAGCGCCTTTTCAGGCTTGGCCTTGTCTGGTTTTGAACAGCCTGCAACCGTGATCAAAGATCCGGCAAGCAGGGCACGACACATATATGTGCCAAAATTACCTTGTGCTGACATTCATCATCCCTCGACCAGTGGCACAAATCTTACCGGCAAAATATAATCTTTTGCAAAGTCATTTTCAGTTCGAGTGATTACCACAAGCTGCTGATCACGCCCCGCACCGACGGGTGCCACCATGATGCCACCGATCTTCAGCTGGTTTAGCAGAGCGGCGGGCAATTCGGTGCAGCCACAGGTCATGATGATGCGGTCAAAGGGAGCTGTTTCCGGCCAGCCTAGTGAGCCATCGCCAAGTCGGAAAGTGATGTTTGAGATTCGCAGGGCGCGAATCCTGTTCTCGGCCTCAACAAGCAGTGGACGGAGCCGTTCCACCGTGTAGACGCGGCGACATAAAAACGTCAGTATCGACGCCTGATAGCCACTACCGGTGCCAATCTCCAGAACACGCTCTCGCCCTGTCAGCGCCAGCGCACTGGTCATTCTGGCAACGACATAGGGCTGGCTGATCGTTTGGTCCATCGGGATAGGCAGCGAGGCATTCTCATAGGCATGTTGACGCAGCGCCGCCGGCACGAAATCCTCGCGCGGCACCTTCTCCATCGCCGACAGCACCGCGGAGTCAGTGATCCCCTGTCCGCGCAGGGTCATCGTCAATTGTGCTTTGAGATTCTGGAAATCTTCCATGTCCGGCTTCTTCTCGTTCTGGCCGCGATGATAAAGCCCAAGGCTGCTCAACGCCACCGGACTTTTGTTACGATATTTTGTTTGTCACCTCATTCCGTGTTGTCAAAGCCCTATGTTGTCAAAGGCCCGTGTTGTCAAAGACCCGCGTTGTCAGGGTGGCCTGGGTGTCGAAGGAGGTGATATCCATGCCAAGTGCAGTGAGCGCAATCCAGCCATTATCCATAACCGCGCGATCACTGCCGGCGCGTGTCTCCGGGTTGGCAATGACCGGCCCCAGGCGAAAGCTATTCGGCACTGAGCCAGCAACAATCTGGTCACCAACCTTGTGTCGGTCGAGGCTTGCGGGCTTGATGCCACGTACCATGGCAGCATCACAGGAGGGGAAATTGACGTTCATGACCGTGCGTTCCGGCCATCCATGATCCAGCAGGTGACGGATCACATATTCGCCATACTGCGCCGCCACATCAAAGTCACTCTGTTCGACACCGGCATTGCGCTGCGACAGCGCGATTGCCGGCACACCCTGCAATGTCGCTTCCATCGCCGCCGCGATTGTTCCTGAATACAGCACGTCATCGGCGACATTCATCCCGGCATTGATTCCGGACAGGACAAGATCGGGTTTTTTATCCATCAGCTGCTCAAGTCCCAGAATGACACAGTCACTGGGCGTGCCGCCAACAGCGAATTGCTGCGGGCCACGCGTCTCAACCATGATATCCCGGCGCAGGGTTATGGCACGTGATGCGCCCGATTTATTGTCCATCGGCGCGGCAATCCAGATATCGTCACTGAGCTGGCGGGCGATCCCGGCCAGAAGCTGAATGCCCATGGCATCAAAGCCGTCATCATTGGAAAGAAGAATACGGCTAACCGGCTTGCTTGATGCGTTGGAGGCTGACGGTACGGGGGGTGATGACATGGTACATCCTGGTGTTCACAAAAAACAAAAACAAAAACGGTCAACAGACCGCCAAGAAAGACAGACAACTCAAAAGAAACAACCACCAGCCATCAGGCCGGCGCTATCCGGTCGCTCCCCATATAGGAATGCAAAACTGTCGGTAACTGGACCGTGCCATCTTCCTGCTGTCCATTTTCCAGCACTGCGATCATCGCCCGGCCGACAGCAACGCCAGACCCGTTCAATGTATGCACAAACTGGGTGTCGCCATTGTCATCACGAAACCGCGCCTTCATGCGGCGTGCCTGAAACGGTCCGCAATTTGAACAGGATGAAATCTCGCGATACATGCCCTTGCCCTCATTCTGCCCGGGCAGCCATACCTCGATGTCATAGGTTTGTTGCGCGGAAAAGCCGGTATCGCCTGTGCAAAGCCTTACCACCCGATAGGGCAGTTCGAGCTGCTGCAACACCTTCTCGGCACAGGCGGTCATGCGCTCATGCTCAGCAGTTGATTCGCCGGGTGTGGTGATGCTGACAAGCTCGACCTTGCTGAATTGGTGCTGGCGGATCATGCCGCGCGTATCGCGGCCCGCCGACCCGGCCTCCGACCGGAAACAGGGCGTATGCGCCGTCATCCGCAGAGGCAGGCTGTCGGCATCGACAATCTCGCCGGCGACAATATTGGTCAGCGGCACCTCGGCGGTGGGGATCAACCATTTATCATCGGCACGGTACAGATCTTCGGCAAATTTTGGTAGCTGGCCAGTGCCGGTCATCGTTTGGGTATTGACCAGATAGGGCGGCATCGTCTCGACATAGCCAAATTTGCTGGTGTGCAGATCAAGCATAAAGGCGGCCAACGCGCGTTCCAGTCTGGCAAGCTGATGGCGCAGAACGACAAAACGCGCCCCCGACACCTTGGCACCAAGGGCAAAATCCATCTGCCCCAGCCCCTCGCCAATCTCCACATGATCGCGGGGGGTGAAAGAAAAACGCGGGATCGAGCCATGAGTGCGCACCAGCTCATTGTCATCTTCGTCATCGCCAGCTGGTACCGCGTCATCAAGCAAGTTCGGCAATTCCATCAACCGGCCGTCAAGTTGTGCGGCAAGGGTGCTTTCCTCGGCTTCCATTTCCGGCATCTGCTGTTTGATGTCATTGACCTCGGCGATCAGCGCATCCGCATCCCCGCCCTGAGATTTCAGTGCGCCAATCTCCTTTGACGCCTGATTGCGCCGCGATTGCATTTCCTGCAGACGGGCCTGCAACCCGCGGCGTTTGATGTCAATCTCGAGGATCTCTCCGGCCACGGGATCAAGCCCGCGCCGGGCAAGTGCGGCATCGAATTGCTCTGGGTTGTCGCGGATGAAGCGGATGTCATGCATGGTGGGCCTAAATCCTTGAAGATAAAATCGGTCTGATTGCTGAGCTAAAAAATCGTTTGTCTAAATCCCGGCGACCCGCCTTCCGGTCGTGATCATCGGATGATCAGGCTGTGTCCTCATCCTTCGGGGCTATGATTTTTGCGCCGAAAACCGATATCTCATAAAGCAGGATTATCGGCAAGGCCAACAGCAACTGCGACACCACATCCGGCGGGGTTAGCACGGCGGCGGCAACAAAAGCGACGACAATCGCAACCTTGCGCTTTTCGGCAAGCCCTTCCGGCGTGACAAGGCCGGCCCGTGCCAGCAGCAGCAGCACCACAGGCAACTCAAAAGCCAGTCCGAAGGCAAAAATCAGCCGCATGATCAGTGACAGATATTCGCTGATCCGGGGTTCAATCTCGATCGCCAGCGCGCCATCGGTGGCGGCCATTTCGAACGAGATGAAAAAGTTCCATGCCATGGGCGTGACCACGTAGTAAACCATCGCCGCGCCAAGCGTGAACAGCACCGGGGTCGCGACAAGGAATGGCAGAAAGGCGCGTTTCTCGCTGCGATACAGCGCCGGAGCAACAAATTTGTAGATCTGCATGCTGATGATTGGAAAGGAAATACAGAGCGCCGCGAAAAACCCGACCTTGATCTGCGTGAAAAATCCCTCATGCAGCGCCGTGAAAATCATCCGGCCGCCACCTTTTTCTTCCATGATCTCGGCCAGGGGGGCCTGCAGGAAGATAAAAACATGATTGGCGATGCTGTTGCTCACACCGCCGCCGGGCATTGGCGAGATGAACAGAACAAACAGCACAAGAAAGGCCAACAACGCAACGCCAAGCCGGTTGCGCAATTCGGTCAGATGACCGATCAGCGACATCTGTCCCCCGTCGGCCTCTGTCTCTGGCGTGTTGTTCATCTCTGCCATCTTGTCTAGCTTTTCGCTTTTTTGGCGGTGTTTACGGAAGTGTTTGTAGCGGTTGCTTTATCAGGTGCCAGCTCTGGCGTTTTGGTCGCCGCTGCCATTTCGTTACCAGCGTCCTTGGCAATCGCGCCAATACCTTTGACATCATCACCGGCGACATCTTTGCCAATACTTTCCTTCAGACTGCCAACGGTTTCCCCAACCCCGCCCGTTGGATCAATGGCATCGGCAATTTCGTCAAGATTTCCGGATTTTGCCTGATCAAGCGTCTTTTTCAGATCGGCTACATCGGCCTCATTCGCAAGATCGGTCATGCTGCTGGTGAATTCATTGGCGGCGCGCCGGATCTGGCGCATGATACCGGTAAATCCCCGCAACATTTTGGGCAGTTCTTTTGGGCCAACGACCATTACAAGGACGAAGGCGACAACAAGAAATTCCCAACCACCGATATCGAGCATGACGCGTCTCTACCGGTTATTTTTTGGCAGCGGATTTTTTGCTGGCTTTTTTGGAAGCGGCTTTTTTGGCAGTTGCTTTCTTGGCGGTTGCTGTTTTCGCAGCTTTTTTCGCCGGTGCCTTTTTCTTGGCGGCTTTTTTAGCTGCTGGCGCTGCCTCAATGACCTCAACCTCGTCCTCGGCTGCACCTTCTTCCTCATTGCCTTTCAGGCCGGTTTTGAAGTTGCGCAGACCTTTTCCGAAATCTCCCATGATTGCGGACACTTTACCGCGACCACCAAACAACAACAGAACAACAGCAAGAATGACAATCCATTGCAATGGGCTCATAAAACTCATGGCATTTCCTCTTAAACTTTTCAGGATATGGCGATCACACCACCTGATTCTGAGCTGACTATAAACGGGCAATGGGGGGAGAACAACAATTCCTTGCACAAACCGCTGGCAGTAAGCTGTGTTTTTTGCCGCATTCCACCCGGCGAAAGCGGCTCACCGGCACGCCGCCATTAGTTGGCGGCAAAAACAAAGGCCTGCTCGGCATCAACACTGATCCGGACCTGCGTTCCCTCACCAAAGGAATTCAACCCGGGAACCCGGGCATGCAGATGCAGCTCATCCGTTCCGGTGGGAACCGACAGATGGATTAGCGATGCGCGCCCAAGTAGACGTGCCTCCATCACCACGGCATTGGCACCAACGCTGCTGTCCGGTTCGATCCGCAACGCCTCATAGCGAATGACGATGCTGGCGGGATCGCCATCTTTCATTTCGGCACGCGCGTCAAAATTACCAAATGGTGTCTCAATCTGGCCATCTCTGACCACGCCCTCGACCCGGTTGACCTCACCAAAGAATTCGGCAACGAAAGCGCTGTTTGGCTGGCAATAGAGATTGACCGGGCGTCCTGTCTGCGTCACCGTCCCGTCACGCAGGACGATAATCCGGTCCGACATGAACATCGCCTCTTCGGCATCATGCGTCACCATCAGCGCTGCGGTTTTCGTTGCCTTTAGCACATGCAACATCTGGTCACGGATACGCTCGCGCAGGCGGCTGTCAAGCCCGGCATAAGGTTCGTCGAGCAGGATCACCGATGGCTTTGGCGCCAAAGCACGGGCAAGGGCGACACGCTGTTGCTGGCCACCCGATAATTCATGTGGATAGGCATCGGCCAGCGTCTCTATATTGACCTCGGCCAGCACATCCAGTCCCCGCCGTGTGGCAAGGCTACCCTTTTCCGGCAGACCAAAGACAACATTCTCGATCACGCTGAGGTGCGGAAACAACGCGTAATCCTGGAACATAAAGCCGACACCGCGTTTTTCTGGCGGCATCATCATTTCAGGGCCAGACACTCTGTTGCCATCCAGCCAGATTTCGCCGCCAAGCGGTTGCTCAAGTCCAGCAGCAAGACGCAGCAGGGTTGTCTTGCCACATCCCGATGGCCCCAACAGCGTGACAACCTCACCCTCATTCACCGTCAGGCTGATATCATTAACTGACGGGGTCCCATTATAGGCATGTGCGATGTTACGAAACTCAAGCATCCGCGCCCTCCTCATCCGAATTGACGTTCAATCCGGCTTCGACCATAGCCTCTTCCATCAGTTGATCATCCAGCAGATCATCCCCCTCTTCATCGCTATCATCATCCGGATTTGTCGCTGGGCTGTCCATTAATGCGCCAAGAATTTGCCCCTTGCGCAGCAGGCCAGCTGATTTCAACTCATCAAGTCCGGGTAGGTCGGTGATCTCATCAAGGCCGAAATAGTCAAGAAAAGATGGGCTGGTTCCCCAGGTTAAGGGCCGTCCCGGCGTCCGACGCCGGCCGCGTGGCTTGATCCATGTTAGCTCCAGCAGAATGTCGATGGTTCCCTTTGACAGGCTGATCCCTCGGATTTCCTCGATCTCAGCCCGTGTGATGGGCTGGTGATAGGCGATGATCGCCAAAACCTCGAGGGCGGCGCGCGACAGCGGGCGTTCAACCTTTTTGTGCTGGTTCAGCCGTTCAGCAATCTCTGCGCGGGTGCGAAAGGCCCAACCATCTCCAACCTGCCGCAGCTCGATCCCGCAGCTTGCATCAAAACGCTGGCGGATCATCTCAATGATTTCGGTCATGTCCTGCTCATCGGGGATATGGTGCCGTAATTCGCGTTCGCGCACGGGTTTGTCAGAGGCAAAGATAATCGCCTCAACCGTCGCGGCGTAGCCCAGCAGCTCTGTCTTTTCCGTCATGGCGCATCCTTGGATTTGATGTAGAGCGGTGCGTAATGCGCATCCTGGCGTAATTTTAGCAGCCCATCGCGGGCCAATTCAAGCGATGCGACAAAATGCGACGCCGTTGCCGAACGCCGGTCGATTGGCGCGCGCAGATTGGAAGGAAGAAAACTCTCCAATGTTGTCCAGTCAGGCATGCCGCCAATCAGATGCCGCAGGCGTTTCGCCGCTTCCTCGACCGAAAACAGCTTTGTCGCCGCAATCGTCAGCGTTTCGTTCTCCAGTCCTGATTGGATATCACCATAACAGGCCAGCAAATCATACAGGCTTGCCTGCCAGACCGCCTCGCTGGTGATGCTAAATTGTTCAACCGCGCCGCGTGCAAGACGCTGTTGGCCAAGCCGGGGCAGTGATATCAGCCGTTTTGCCGCCTGTTGCATGGCCTCAAGGCGCACCAGTTGGTAGCGCAGCGCACCGGCCATATCGATGATTTCCTCATCCTGTTCCGGCTCCGGGTCAGGCAGTAGAAGCCGCGATTTCAGATAGGCAAGCCACGCTGCCATCACCAGATAATCGGCAGCAATCTCCAGATCAAGCTGCCGGGCGCTACTGATAAAATTGAGATATTGTTCGGCAAGCGGCAAAATCGCGATCTGCGTCAGATCGACTTTCTGATCACGCGCCAGCGACAGCAACAGATCAATCGGTCCCTCAAATCCCTCAAGATTGACAAAAAGCGCCAGTTGCTCGGCATCGCCGCGGCGGATATCAGCCTCGAAACTGTCATCATTTGGGTTTGTCATTGGCTTCGTTGAGTCATTGGCTGGGTGATGTGAATTTGCGCAGGATACAATCCTGTCCGGCGCGTTTCAGCGATGCACAAATGGTGTCGGCAGCTTCACGTGGCAATGGTTCCGAGACAACACGCCAGAAAATGCCATTGTCGCCCGTGTCGATACTGATCGTCCCCAGCGTCGCACCCTGCAGCCGTTTTTCATGCTTTTTCAACAGCAACCCTGCCTGCTCGGCGGCAACATCTTCTTTGCGGAATGCGGCAAGCTGGACCATATAGGTCGGCTCGTTGGGGTCGGCCGCAACACGTGATGTGGTGATCGGCTGGCTTTCCGGTTTCTTTGGTTTCGTTGGCTTTGGTGTGGCTATAATGGTCTTGGCTGGCTTTTCCGGATTTTGGGGTGCCGCTGCATCTTTCGCGTCAGGTGCGCCCTTGGCTTCAGATTCGTTCTTGGCTCTAGATTCGGTTTTGGCCTCTGATGTGACATTACCTGCATCTGTGCCGCTGCTCTCACTATTGGCATCTGCCAACTGTGTCGCTGTCACCGTTTCGAGGTCCGTTTTGTCGGCGCTTTCGGTGCCATTTTCGGTTTTTGTGCCTAATTCTGATGCGGTACTTGTCTCACCACTGCTTTGGCTGGCCACCTCGGTCTCAAGCTCCTGTAGGAGCTCTGGTGAGGCTTCAATGGCAACAGGAGGCAATTCCGGTGCCGCCGATGGTGGCAGTAACGTCTCCACCTCCTCGGTCTCCGGGGTCAGGTCGCCCAGCATTCTCATCACCTTGGAGTCCTGGTTGGTGATGATTTTTCCACCTGCATCAACCGGCTTTGTCTTGAACGGCCCCTCCTCTGCACGGATCATCACGATATCGGTCGATGTCTGCGGCATCAGCGCGGGCAGATACAGATAAACGGCACCAGCGGCGGCGGCGATCAACAGACTCAGCAGCGACAAGGCCAGCCAGTTTATGCCAGGTTTTTTCCCTGCATCCTCAGACATCTCGCCTCCTACATTTCTTCCTTGGCCGGGATCGCCAAAACGCCGAGGCCTGATCTAATCACCGTTGCCGTAGCCTTGACAAGCCACAGCCGTGCCGCTGTCAGCTCGGCATCATCATCCAGCATGAAACGCAGCGATGGGTCCTCGCGGCCGGTGGTCCACAGGGAATGAAAAGCGCTGGCCAGGTCCATCAGATAGAAGGCGATGCGATGTGGCTCGTAGTTGACGGCGGCCGAAACCACCATACGCGGCCAGCTGACCAGCTGTTTGATCAATGCCAATTCTGCCGGCGCAATCAACCTGTCGAGATTGGCGTCCTCCGGCATTTCACCTGCTTGCCGCAGCACCGAACTGCATCTTGCATGTGCGTATTGCACATAGAAAACCGGGTTGTCGCGAGATTGTTCAGTCACCTTGGCATAGTCAAAATCAAGTGTCTGGTCACTGCGCCGTGTGAGCATGATGAAACGGATGACATCGGCACCAACAGCGTCAATCACATCGCGCACAGTGACAAAATTGCCGGCCCTTTTGGACATCTTTACCGGCTTGCCATTTTCCATCAAATTGACCAACTGGCAATGCTTGACATCCAGCATATCCTTCTGCCCTGACAACGCCTTAACCGCGGCCGCCATGCGTTTGTGATAGCCACCATGATCTACGCCAAAAACATCAATCAGCGGCCCACCCGTGCGTTTCAGCTTGTCCAGATGATAGGCAATGTCAGACGAAAAATAGGTCCAGCCCCCATCTGATTTCTGCAACGGACGGTCCATATCATCGCCGAAATTCGTAGTCCGGAACAGCAATTGCTCGCGTGGTTCCCAATCCTCCGGTTCCCTGCCCTTTGGCGGGTCCAGAACCCCGCGATAGAGATGGCCATCCTGTTGCAATTTGTCTATCGTCGCCTGCACCGCGCCGCCTTCGACAAGCGCCCGTTCGGACGAAAATACATCCATCTCGATGCCAAGCCCCGCCAAATCTTCGCGGATCATCACCATCATAGCATCGATTGCAAATTTCCGCACTGGGGCCAGCCATTCGCTCTCCTCCTGCGCCAAATACCGATCACCATCACGCGCCGCCAGCGCCGCGCCGACATCCTTAAGATACGCACCCGGATAGAGGCCGGATGGAATTTCGCCGATCACCTCACCAAGCGCCTCGCGATAGCGCAGATAAACAGACTGCGCCAATGTGTCGACCTGTCCACCGGCATCATTGGTGTAATATTCACGTGTTACGTTCCAGCCGCTGAACTCAAGCAAGCTGGCAAGCGCGTCACCCAGAACAGCGCCTCTGGCATGTGCTGCATGCAACGGCCCGGTTGGGTTTGCCGACACATATTCGACATTGACCGATTTGCCAGCACCGCTGTCATTGCTGCCATAATGCGCACCAGCCGCCAGAATGCTGCGCAGCTCCACCGACCATAGACGTGGCTCGACACTGATATTGATGAAGCCGGGTCCAGCGATATCGACCGCAGTAACACCGTCGCACGCCGCCAGTCGCTCGGCCAGCAGCGTGGCCAAATCCCGCGGCTTCATCCCGACCTGCTTTGCCAGAACCATGGCGGCATTGCAGGCAATATCCCCATGTGAGGCATCGCGTGGCAATTCAAAGACGATTTTGCTGCCATCAGCCGACTCCGGGATCGTGCCCACGGCTTTCAGATCATCAAAGATCACTTTAAATTCGGTTTCGAAAAATCTGAAAATATTCATAAAGTTTAGTTACCGTAAGATAGGTCCAAGGTCAAAGAGCCGTTCATGCTCCAGTGCGGCGTAGCGGTCGGTCATCGAGGCGATATAGTCGGCGATGACCCTTGCTGTCGCTGTGTCCGACAGGGTTAACAGCGGTTGCTTGTGATGAAACTGCCACTCATCGGGAAGGGTGTTGGTTTCGGACATAAACAAATTGAACAAATCTGTCACCACCCGTTTTGCCTTGCTGGTCATTCTATTGACCTTGAAATGCCGCCACATGTTGGTGAACAGGTATTCACGCAGCGCTTCGAGATCGGTTGCCATTTCCGGGCTGAAGGCAATCACCGCCGCTGATGCTCCTCTGATATCATCCGGATGTCCGGCATCCAGCGCCTGTAGATTGGCCGTCGATTGACGCAGTAGATCCTCAACGAACACCGAGATCAGACGGCGCACAAGCTCATGGGTCAGACGGCCACGCTCAATCTCGCCATATGTTCGCTCGATGCGCGCCAGCGCTTGTTTGACCTGCGGCAGATGGGCGATATCGGCGATCTCGAACAAACCGGCGCGCAACGC
>ERZ802830.4271-NODE-4271-length-11550-cov-9.5498_pt1 | contig 11550 bp, 11 predicted proteins | sample MGYA00345654_ERZ802830 | MGnify/ENA primary metagenome ERZ802830 (study PRJEB30503, sample SAMEA104212375) | marine metagenome | biome: Westerlies Biome; feature: [SRF] surface water layer (ENVO:00010504) within the epipelagic zone...; material: water...
GAAAATCAATTAATGACTCTTTTGGGATTAGAAGAACAGCATTGATTAAAAATATACCTTACTCATTGACAGTTTCAGGCGCTAGGGCCTGCATTAATTCAATCAAAAGGCTTAAAGCAGAGGATATCACTGTAAATCCAATTACTCATTTTCATTAATCGAGTGGTACTTTTCCTAATGATTTAGTATTTTTAATAGCAAATGCAGTTTTAACACTAGAAATATTTTCATAGGATGTAACTTGGTTTGTCAAAAAATTATTAAAATCTTCCATATTTTTAGAAATACACTTCAAAATGAAATCTACCTCTCCATTTAACATGTAGCACTCTCTTACTTGCTCCCAGCCCCACACAAGTTTCTCAAATTGTCTAAGACTCTCTTCATTTTGATTTTTAAGACTCACAAAAATCCATACAGTGAGATCAAAACCAAGCTTTGATGCATTTATATTTGCCCTATACTCATCAATAAAACCGCCTTGCTCTAAATCTCTAACTCGTCTTAATGTGGGCGGTGGAGACATATTAATTTTTTTTGCTAAATCTAAATTAGAGATCCGACCTTCATCTTGTAAAATTCTTAATATTTTTAGATCAGTACTGTCTATTTGTTTCTTTACCACTACTCTACAGGCCAATCAGTCTTAAATGTAACATAATTAATTTGAATACATCTTCTTTCTTTCTTTATCTTCTTCTTTTCCAGTCCATGCCAAGAGTCTTTTTCTGCAGTAAAAATATATCCATAATTATTTCGATAAGGTATTGTTTTGGCAATACTAAGATCTGGATGATAAAAATCTGTTCCAAGATTCTCATCTTCTCCATATTTATTTACAAATATGATGCTGGACATTAATTTTTCTTTTATATCGCAGTGAGGCTCTAGCCAAAAACCATCTTTATCTGCAATTACTTCAACGCGTACATAAGAATTTGTGAGATTCACATTCAGCATGCCTTCAATTAATTTCTGACATTCCTTTGATTGCATCTCAGAAATTAAATTTTTTAAGTTAGGAAATTCTGTGTAATTATTTTGATCGATGAAAACCCTTAATTTGGAAAGAAGATCTTTTCCATTTTTATCACCAGCTCTTGTTCCATCAAAAATAACTTCCCCTGATGGAATAGGTGTTTTATAAATTTCATCAATCGTATCATCTGACAAAGGTTCATCGATTATCCAATAATTGAACGGGCTTTGATATTTAGACGATTTGGTTCTTAGAGAGTTAATAAGTGTCATTATTGTTTAAACTTATTTCTTATTTTTTCTGCAATAATAGCAGTTTCATTTTTGTAGTCATGTTTAAATTCTTCTAGTTTATAATCAAGTTTTCTGGCTAATCCTTCTAAAATTATATTATCGTTAAAATTTTCAATTCTATTCTTTGATTTACTGCTTTGTAGACGGAAAATATATACCGGCTTCATCGCTGAAATTGCTTCCGATATCATTGAAACTGAGTCGGACGTACAAATTATATACTTTGAAAAACCTAATAAAGCGATGTATGGGTTTTCTTTTTTATCAGACCAAACAATTTCACTTTCAATAAAAGCTGTATTAATTTTATTGATTATATTTTTCTCAGTTCTACGTGAAAAAAGAAAGAAAAATTTTATTTTTTGGTTTTCTTTAATTTTTTTTATTTTCTTAATTAATTTATCAACCTCATTGTTATCAAAAATATAGTTATTACTTTGCCCACCGATAAGAACAGCACAAATTGGAGTATCATCAGAATTTACTAAATAAGAAAATTTATCCATTTCCTCCTTAATAAGAGTCTCTGATATGTGATTTATAGCCAAGCTTGTAACAAATGAATTTGCAAGACTCAAATTGTCATGCTTTGGAGAAATAATTAAATCAAACTCATCATATTTAGATTTAGGATTTTGAATATGAATCGTCACTACTTTTTCCTTGTATTTTCTTTTTAAGAAAAGAGTTAAATAAACACTTTTTCTACCACAAGAGATAAGAAATTTTGGCGGAATATTTTCACTGAACTCTGAGAAGTTGCTGAATGTACTTTTAACAATAGGTATAACGCCCACAGGTAGAATATTCCAAGGAAAGTTAACCTTTACTTCTTTAAAAGTGAATTCTAAATTCATTGCCTGAGCTAGTCCTTTAACTTGACTAATCATTCCTGCAGATCCATCTGTAATACACCAGGCAGAATTATCTCTATTGAAATTGTTCATTTAATTATTAATTATAATATAGTTAAAAATACTTTAATTTTTATTATTAAAATATACATTTATTTAGATCGTATGCATTCGAAAGTCTTAATCATTGGTTCTGGACCTGCTGGCTATACAGCAGCAATTTATGCTGCCCGAGCTATGCTCAGCCCTACGTTAGTTCAAGGCTTACAACCTGGAGGTCAATTAACAATCACAACTGATGTTGAAAACTATCCCGGATATGGAGATGTTATTCAAGGTCCTTGGCTAATGGAACAAATGGAGACACAAGCAAAAAACGTAGGTACTAACATAATCAATGATATGATCAAATCTGTCGATTTTGAAAATAGACCCTTTACTGCGGTTAGTGAAAATGGTGATACCTATACAGCAGACTCAATTATTATCTCAACCGGTGCTCAGGCAAGATGGCTTGGTTTAGATAGTGAACAAAAATTTCAAGGATATGGTGTTTCAGCTTGCGCAACTTGTGATGGTTTCTTTTTTAAAGACAAAGAGGTTGTAGTGGTAGGTGGAGGAAACTCTGCAGTAGAGGAAGCACTTTTTCTTACTAGTTTTGCATCAAAAGTACACCTCGTTCACAGAAGAGATACGTTGAGAGCAGAGAAAATTCTTCAAGATAGACTTTTAAAACACGCAAAAATAAATTGCATATGGAACAATCAACTTGATGAAATATATGGTGAAGATGATCCACCAAATGTTCAAGGTGTAAAACTTAAAAGTACACTTGATGAATCTATTTCTGATCTAAAAGTTGACGGTGTATTCATTGCTATCGGACACGATCCAGCAACTCAAATTTTCAAAGGAAAAGTTGAGATGGATGATGAGGGTTATATTATTACTAAGCCCGACTCTACGGTTACTAGTGTTGAAGGCGTTTATGCTGCAGGTGATGTAAAAGATAAAACATTCAGACAAGCTGTTACGGCTGCAGGTATGGGATGTATGGCGGCACTTGAAGCTGAGAAATACATTTCTGGTCTAGAGTAGTCTTTTACCAAGACTAAGTAAGTTCATCGCAAAACTTTGATATTCTCTCACATGCACTTGATAAAAGTTCATCAGATGTGGCATAAGAAATTCTAAAATAACCCTCGAGACCAAAGGCTGACCCTTGAACGACTGCAACACCGGCATCCTCAAGCAATGCGGTTACAACATCCTCATCATTACTTAATGTTTTTCCATTCTTTGTTTGTTTACCAATAAGTCCTGTACAATTTGGAAACACATAAAAAGCTCCTTCTGGCTTTAGGCATGTAATTCCATCTATTGCATTAAGAGCACTCACAACAAAGTCTCTTCTATTTTTAAAAACTTCTGCTCTTTTTTTTAAGAAGCTTTGATCTCCACTTAAAGCTTCAACAGCCGCAGCCTGACTAATAGAGCTTGGATTACTTGTCGACTGAGACTGAAGTTTTCCCATCGCTTTAATTAATTGTTTCTCCCCAGCAGCATACCCTATTCTCCATCCAGTCATTGCATATGCTTTACTGACTCCATTAATTATAAGTGTTTGATCGATAATATTTTGGTTAACTTCAGCAATTGTCTTAAATGTAAAATTATCGTAAACGAGATGCTCATAAATATCATCAGTCATGACATTGACATGGGGGTTATTTTCTATAACTTTTGCAATTTCTATCAATTCAGACTCTGTATAACAACTACCTGTTGGATTTGAAGGTGAGTTTAAAATAACCCACTTTGTTTTATCGTTTATATTCTGAGATAATTGTTGAGCTGTAATTTTAAAATTCGAACTCTCATTACACTCTACCGAAACTGACTTTCCTCCAGCAAAAGCAACGATATCAGGGTATGATACCCAATAAGGTGCTGGTATAATAACTTCATCTCCCGGATCAACACTTGCTAAAAGTGCATTAAAAATAATTTGCTTACCTCCTGTGCCAACAGAAATTTGGTCAGAAGAATAGTCTAGATTATTTTCATTTTTGAACTTTTGAATAATAGCTTTCTTCAAAGACGGTGTTCCATCAACAGCGGTATACTTCGTATCACCAGTATTGATTGCCTCAACAGCAGCTTTCTTGATGTTATCGGGTGTATCAAAATCAGGCTCACCGGCACCCAGTCCAATAATATCCACCCCAGCAGCCTTTAGTTCTCTTGCTTTATTGGTAACCGCCATTGTTGCGGAAGGTTTAATTCTTGAAATATTTTCTGATAATAATGCCATACTTTATATTTATAAAATGTAATTATTAGATTTTTAATAATCTCAAGCTATATTTAATACTAAGGAACAAAAATGTCTAAAAATAAAATTCTTAAAACTGTATCAGATTATTTGCCATCAGGTGATCAACCTCAAGCAATAAAAGAAATAGTTGAGAATATAGGAAAAAAAGAAGCTGATCAGGTTTTACTTGGAGTAACAGGATCAGGAAAAACATTTACAATGGCAAAGATTATTGAGGAAACTCAAAGACCTACTTTAATTCTTGCTCCGAATAAAACTCTCGCAGCTCAATTATATGGTGAAATGAAGTCTTTCTTTCCAAACAATGCAGTTGAATATTTTGTGTCATACTATGATTACTATACTCCAGAGGCATATGTACCTAGATCAAATACGTATATTGAAAAAGAAGCTTCAATAAATGAACAAATTGACAGAATGCGCCATTCTGCTACGCAATCACTCCTTGAAAGAGATGATGTAATTATCGTTGCAAGTGTTTCATGTATCTATGGAATTGGCTCTGTTGAGACTTATCGATCCATGACGATCAAACTTGAAGAAAATCAAAAAATTGGACGTAATGAAATTGTACAGAAGCTTATAGCATTACAATACACTCGCAATGATACTGATTTTCATAGAGGGACATTTAGAGTGAGGGGTGATTTGATTGAAGTGTTCCCATCTCATTATGAAGACAGGGCATGGAAAATATCTCTTTTTGGAGATGAGCTTGAAACCATAAATGAATTTGATCCACTAACTGGAAAAAAAACTGAAACGCTCTCAAATATTAAAATCTACGCGAATAGCCATTATGTTACTCCTAGACCAACTTTACAAAATGCGATCAAACAGATTAGAAAAGATCTTGAGGTTCGAATACCAGAATTTAAGAAAGATAATAAATTAATTGAAGCACAAAGAATTGAAGAGCGTACAAGATTTGATCTTGAAATGATCGAAGCTACTGGCAGCTGTCCAGGTATTGAAAATTATTCACGCTATTTATCTGGAAGAAAGCCTGGTGAACCACCACCTACACTCTTTGAATACTTACCTGAAAACTCACTTCTATTTGTTGATGAAAGCCATGTGACTGTGCCTCAACTAAATGGAATGTATAAAGGAGATAGAACTAGAAAACATACTTTGTCAGAATATGGTTTCCGGCTGCCATCATGTAAGGATAATAGACCTCTCAAATTTGAAGAATGGGAAATGATGAGACCACAAAGTTTGTTCATTTCTGCTACACCAGGGCCATGGGAATTAAAAAAAACACAAGGTGTATTTACTGAACAAATTATAAGACCAACAGGCCTAATAGATCCTGAAGTAGAAATAAGATCTGCAAAGAATCAGGTTGAAGATCTCATATCAGAATCTAAGAAAATTGTTAAAAATAAATACAGAGTTCTTGTTACTACTCTAACAAAAAGAATGGCAGAAGATCTCTCTGAATATATGCATGAAAATGGTATCAAAGTGAAATATATGCATTCAGACATTGATACCTTGGAAAGAATAGAAATAATTCGAGACTTAAGACGGGGAATGTTTGATGTACTGGTTGGAATTAACTTACTTCGTGAAGGCTTAGATATACCTGAATGTGCATTAGTCGCAATTCTGGATGCTGATAAGGAAGGATTCTTAAGGTCTGAGCGTTCTCTTGTTCAAACGATTGGAAGAGCAGCAAGAAATGTTGATGGTAGGGTAATTTTATACGCCGATAAGAAAACAGATAGTATGACAAAAGCTATTGAAGAAACAAAAAGAAGAAGAAAAATACAAGAAAAATTCAATGATGATAATAATATTACACCAAAAACTATTAAAAGAGATATAAGTGATATACTCGCAAGCATCTATGAAAATGATAGAGTTAATGTAGAGCTACCTGAAAATGAGGAAAAACATCTAGTTGGCAATAATTTAAAGAAACACTTAGATAGCTTGAAAAAGAAAATGATAAATTTTGCAGAAGATTTAAATTTTGAAGAAGCGGCTAAATTAAGAGATGAAATTAAAAGGCTAGAAAATAATGAATTGGAATTACCCAATATAAAAACTACTAATTATAAAAGAAAAAAAAGAAAAAAATATTTTAATTAAATGATATCGAGCTCTATTTTAGTCATCTTTGGTCTTCTTTTATTACTTTATTGTGCAGATCGTATGATCATATTCGCGGACACAATTGCAAAAGAATTTTCTCTCTCACCTATTTTAATTGGTCTAACTATAGTAGCTTTTGGAACATCAGCTCCTGAATTAGTCATAACCATAGTTGCATCATTGAAAGATATTCCTGTTACAGATGCCATAATTGGAAATGTAATTGGGTCAAATGTGGCTAACCTAATATTAATTTTAGGTGTATCAGCATTATTTTTTAATATTGACTTAGGACAAATTAAGAATGCTACAAATGCATACTTATTTTTTATAACATTCTATTTTGTTTTTATCTTTTTTATAGACACCTCATTTGGATTTATTTTTTCAGTTGGTTTTTTTATTTTTCTAATTGGTTTTATTTACTACTTAAAAAATTATCAAAGTGAAATCACTGATGAAGGCGAAAATAATTATGAAGAAGGTTTCCAAAGATCAATATATGTAAAATTAACGCTCACTTTTATTGGGATATTTATTGGAGGAAAGTTATTTTTAGATAACTCACTTGATCTCTTTAAGTATTTGGGTCTTCAAGAGACGGTAATAGGTGTTTCAGTCCTAGCGATTGGAACTTCATTACCAGAACTAGTAACAGTAATCCTAGCCTACATAAAAAAAAAGGGGGCAATTGGCATTGGAAATGTAATTGGTAGCAATATTATGAATATATTGTTTGTCTTCTTTCCAGGACTCCTAATCATTCAATCTAGGGGTTTAACTTTTAATATTCCTGAGAATTCAATTTTACATATTTATGCACTAATGCTCTCAACAATTACAGTCATAATATTATCTCTATTCAAAATAAAAATTGGTAAAGTAGTTGCTTTGATATTTACTGGATCCTATGCTACTTACATTTGGTACATTGTATGATGAAAAAAAGAACAGTTTTAATCACTGGTGGTGCAAAAAGAGTAGGAAAGGAAATAGCTTTATCCCTAGCTAATAAAGATACAAATCTGATTATTCATTACAATAAATCTTTATTAGAGGCTAAAAAATTAAAATTATTATTAGAAGAAAGAGGTTCTAAGTGTGCTTTGATTAAAAGCAACCTTAGTAATCAAAAAGATCTAAAAAAAATTATAAATAATGCCAAAAAGTTCTTTGGGACAATTAACTGTTTGATAAACAATGCTTCATTATTTTTAAATGACAATGTCGAGAGTTTTTCTGATAAACTATGGAATGATCACTTAAATATAAATCTATTAGCTCCAGTAAGATTATCTCAGGAATTTAATAAACAATTACCAAAAAAGTCACAGGGCCATATAATAAATATTCTTGACCAAAATATTTTTAATCCAGATACGTCATTCTTCTCATATAATATTTCAAAATCAGCTTTGTATACTGCCACAATAATTTTAGCAAAATCCTTTGCTCCAAATATCAGGGTTAATGCAATCGGGCCTGGACCAACAATAAAGAATATTCATCAATCAAAAGAACACTTTGAAAAATCAGTAAAAAGTACACCACTTAAAATTGGATCCCCACCCTCTGAGATTGTAAAATCGGTTATTTTTTTACTTGAGTCGAAAGCAATTACAGGTCAATTTATTATAGTCGATGGTGGGGAACATTTAAAATGACTTCAAAAAATGTTTTAAAATTGAATGATCTGAGATCTGAAACTGATCTAATTAATAAGAAATCTGGCTACGACCTCATTTTTCTAAATGACTTTACCTTACAAGCTAATGTAGGAGTCTACAAACATGAAAAAGAGAAGACTCAACCTATTAAAATTAATGTGATCGCTAAAGTAAGAAATCCAAAAAGAATAAATGATAACAATTTACAGAGTGTTGTTTGCTATAATCAAATATCAAAAAAAATAAAAAAAATTATTAAATCTGGCCATACAATTCTTCTTGAAAAACTTGCAGAAAAGATATTTCAAGAATGTTTTAAAAATAAAAGAATCGAGACAATGAAAATTAGACTTGAAAAACCAGAAGCCATTGAAGGTGCCGTAGGTGCTGGAATAGAAGTTGAACGTTCTCGTATAGAAAAATGAAGAATATTGAGACACTTAAAAAAATAGTTAGTCAGCAGCCAAAATCTTCTGGAATTTACAAAATGGTAAATGATCAAGAGAAGATTCTTTATGTAGGAAAAGCAAAAAATATTCAAAATAGACTCAAAAGTTATCTTAATCCAAATAACCTATCAAATCGTATCAAGAGGCTTATGTCTCAAGTTGAAAAAATTGATGTTGTCGTTACTGAAACTGAAAAAGAAGCCCTATTGCTTGAAGCAAATTTAATTAAAAAAATAAAACCGCAATACAATATTCTTCTAAGAGATGATAAATCTTTCCCATATATCTTGATTAATTATGAACATGACTATCCTCAAATAAAAAAACACAGAGGTAAGCAAAGTATTAAAGGGAAGTATTTTGGCCCTTTTGCAACAATTTCATCTCTCGATTATACTTTAAAAATACTTCAAAAAGTTTTCTTATTAAGATCATGTGAAGATACTATATTTGAAAATCGAACAAAACCCTGTCTGCTTTATCAGATTGAAAGATGTAGTGGGCCTTGCGTTGATTACACAATAAATAAAGAAGATTACTTGGAGTCTGTTAAAAGTGCAGAGGATTTTCTCTCAGGTAAACATAGTAATTTACAAGAAGAGCTATCAAAAAAAATGGAAAGTGAGAGTAATAGCCTTAATTTTGAAAAAGCAGCAAGTTATCGAGATAAAATTGTTGCGCTAACACAAATACAAAGCCAGCAAAATATTAATTTAAAAGATATAAAAAATACAGATGTAATCTCAATCGCACGACAGGGCAATAAATCTTGTATTCAAGTTTTTATATATAGATCAGGTCAAAATTGGGGTAACCGATCTTATTTTCCAAAACACAGTGATGAGGATCAAACATCAGAAATATTAGAGAGATTTATAGTAGATTTTTATACAAAGTATAGCCCCCCACGTGAGGTATTAATCAATCATGCTTTGAACGATGAGAGTCTGATTGTTTCCTCCTTATGCTCAATTTATGACTTTAAAACTAAATTCAATGTTCCTATTAAGGGAAAGAAACTTGATATTGTTAAATATGCAGATAGAAATTCTCAAATTTCACTTAAAAATTATATAGCTCAAAAACTCAGCGACTCCAAAAACCTTGAATCACTTAGAGATACGCTGGGAATTACAAAAAAGATTGATCGTATTGAAGCTTATGACAATAGTCATTTATTTGGAAAAAATGCGGTTGGCGCTATGATTGTATATACAAGCGAAGGATTTGACAAAAAGAGTTACCGAAAATTTAATATAGACTCAAATAAAGTTAAATTAAGTGATGATTATGGAATGATGAGACATGTACTTAGCCGTCGATTTAGCAATGAAGCAATAAAGAACAGTAAAAAATACAATACTCTCCCAGATATAATTGTTATTGATGGAGGTAAAGGCCACTATGATATTGCCAGAAAGATATTAGACGAGAACGGTCTTGAAAGTATTAGTGTGTTATCGATTTTTAAAGGTGAAGGACGCAGAGAGACATTAGATCAAATAATTTATAATAATAAGAAGGGCTTTATTGAAAAGGATACACCATCATTTTTCTTTATCCAAAGACTTAGAGATGAGTCTCATAGATTTGCCTTAGGAGCTCATAAAGCAAAGCGTAAGAGAGATATGAAATCATCAGAATTAGAAGCCATTGATGGACTAGGCCGAATAAAAAGAAAGCTTCTGTTGAATCATTTTGGATCAGTTCAGCACATAAAAAATGCATCACCTCAAGATCTAATGAAAGTTAAAGGAATTCACAAAGGACTTGCTCAAAAAATATATGACTTTTTTAGGAACTAATGAAAAATCTTCCTAATATACTCACTTTATCAAGAGTTATATTTTTGCCACTTTTACTATTCATGATTTTATCATCAAATTTTCAATTGAATATGTATTCTGTAGTATTATTCATAGCTATTTCATTCACTGATTTTCTTGATGGTTTTATTGCAAGAAATCAAGGTAGTACCTCTGATTTTGGTAAAATGCTTGATCCTATTGCTGATAAATTATTAGTTGTAGGTGTTCTTACATCACTGATGATTACAGGTACAATTGAGGACCTAAATATTGTTCCAGCATTATTAATTATTTCTAGAGAAATATTTATTTCTGGGCTTCGTGAATTTGCTGCGAATAGTAAACTTGAGAATACGATTGAAGTCTCCAATATTGGTAAAATAAAAACTACACTTCAAATGATAAGCTTAACACTAATTCTACTAAGCATCTCATTTCAAAATTCAATAGTTATACTCAATATTGGAATTATTCTACTTTGGGCATCAATGATACTTACACTAATTAGTGGTTTCAAATATTATCGAACAATTTTTAATTAAGATCTTACAAGATCATGAAACTCTTGCATGAATTTAAATGTCTGAGTATCTTCACCAGTCTGAAACAGATTTTCGTCTATTGATTGGATTGGCGTAACTTCTGCCGCGGTTCCTGTTAAAAAAGCTTCATCATAGTTTGAAACTTCCTCAGGTTTAATGTATTTCTCTGTAACTTTAAACCCATTCATAGAAACCATTTCAATTACTGTCTGGCGAGTAATTCCGTTTAAAAAACAATCTGGGATTGGAGTATGTATCTCTTTATCTTTTACAAAAAATATATTTGCTCCTGTACCCTCAGCAACATAGCCACGATAATCTAACATTAGAGCATCATTATAACCTTTATTTTCAGCAAACTCCTTAGACATCGTACAGATAACATATGGTCCAGATGCCTTAGCTTCACATGGAGCTGTGTCAGGAGAAGGCCTTTTCCAAGGAGATGTAATTAGTTTCAAGCCTGCTTTTCTATCTTCTATTTTAAAATATGATGCCCAATCATCCCATACTGCGA
>ERZ802830.4273-NODE-4273-length-11547-cov-11.1371_pt1 | contig 11547 bp, 12 predicted proteins | sample MGYA00345654_ERZ802830 | MGnify/ENA primary metagenome ERZ802830 (study PRJEB30503, sample SAMEA104212375) | marine metagenome | biome: Westerlies Biome; feature: [SRF] surface water layer (ENVO:00010504) within the epipelagic zone...; material: water...
CATCTTCAATATATTTTTTTGCATTATCCCATGCACCACCACCAGCAGTCATTGATACAGCAACAAATAATCCTGTGATTATAACACCGAGTAACATTGCACCAACAGAAGCTAAAGCTGCAACTTGACCACCAATCGCATAAATTACAAAATATAGAACTATTGGAGATAAGACAGGTAACAATGAAGGAATTATCATCTCTTTAATTGCTGCTACAGTTAATAAATCAACTAACTTTGCATAATCAGGTTTTTGTTTTCTTTTCATTATACCTGGAAATTTTTTAAATTGTCTTCTAACTTCAACAACTACAGCACCACCTGCTCTACCTACAGCTTGCATACCCATAGAGCCAAATAAATAAGGAAGCATACCACCAATTAATAGTCCAACTACAACATAAGGATTTGATAAATCAAAAGTAACAACTATACCCTCTAAATTTGAGCCTACTTCTTTTGAAAAATGTTTTATATCTTCTGTATAAGCTGCAAAAAGAACTAGTGCACCTAATCCTGCTGATCCAATAGCATAACCCTTTGTAACAGCTTTTGTTGTGTTACCTACTGCATCTAGCGCATCTGTTGTTTTTCTAACATTGTTAGGTAATTTTGACATTTCAGCGATACCACCTGCATTGTCTGTAACTGGACCATATGCATCTAAAGCAACAACCATACCCGCTAAAGCCAACATAGTAGTAACTGCAATAGCAATACCAAATAGGCCCGCTATATAGTTTGTTAATAATATTCCAGCAACAATAATCAGCGCTGGTATTGCAGTTGCCTCTAGAGAAACTGCTAAACCTTGAATTACATTAGTTCCATGACCTGTTGTTGAGGAACTAGCAACACTTCTTACTGGTCTATAGTTTGTTCCAGTATAATATTCCGTTACCCATATAAGCAATCCTGTGATTATTAGTCCTATCACTCCACAATAATAAAGACTTTTACCATTAAAGGAAATTCCATTCACGTTGAACTCTGTTGCGAAACCAATAACATAGTCTGTTAAGGGATATAACAATATTAATGAAGAAATCGCTGTAGCAACAAAACCTTTATACAGAGCTGCCATAATATTTTTACTTTTTCCTAATCTTACAAAAAAAGTACCTAATATCGATGTCAAAATGCAAACACCACCAATTGTTAAAGGGTAAATCATCATGCTCAAATCATTCACAAAAAATATTGAGGAAAGAACCATTGTAGCAACAATAGTGACTGCATATGTTTCAAATAAATCTGCAGCCATACCAGCGCAATCACCAACATTATCACCAACATTATCTGCTATAACAGCAGGATTACGTGGATCGTCTTCAGGAATTCCAGCTTCAACTTTACCTACTAAATCTGCTCCGACATCAGCACCTTTGGTAAAAATACCTCCACCAAGTCTTGCAAAAATTGAGATTAAAGATGCACCAAAACCTAATGCTACTAGTGCATTTACGATTTCTCTTTCATCAACACCCAGCTTAAGTAATAAATAATAATATACAGCTATAGACAAAAGAGCCAAACCTGCAACTAGCATACCTGTAACTGCACCAGATTTAAAAGCTACTGATAGACCTTGTGATAATCCTTTACGTGAAGCTTCAGCAGTTCTAACATTAGCTTCTACAGATACTAACATCCCTACATAACCTGCTATACCTGATAGTGCTGCTCCTATTAAATAACCTAAACCTACTAAAATACTAAAAGCATAACTTATAATAACAAGTACAACAACACCTACAATTGCAATTGTCTTGTATTGTCGATTTAAGTAAGCTTTTGCACCAATTTGAATTGCAGATGCAATTTCTCTCATTTTATCATTACCAGAACTAGCATTTAAAATTTGTTTACCTGTAAAAAAACCATAAACGATTGAAAGTAAGCCGGCTAAAATTGTATAAGATAAAATTGTTTCCACTGATGAATTCATTATAATTCCCTAGGTTTATTAGTTATTATTAAAAATCGGACAATACAAAAAAACATATAAAAGGCAACGTTTAACTTAATTAAAAATTATGAAAATATCCTTTATTATTGGGGAAAATTTGCAATCCACTATCAGCTAAAATTACAGATCTATCCTTTCCATTAACTATTGTTCCAATTTTTGTTATTCGAATCTTATTATTAATCGAAAAATTATTTATAATTTTTCTTTTAGATTTTGGGGAAGTAAACAATATCTGATAATCATCACCTTTAGAAATAAGATCAATTTTTTTTAATTTTTTTAATTTAATATAACTATTTAAAGTTTTCGAAATAGGTATTTTGTTTAAAAAGACTTTATAAGAGTGATTTTGCTTATTAATTAATTTATCTAAGTCAGTAAAAAGTCCGTCCGATATGTCGATTGAAGATGATGCAAAAATAGATAATTTTTTTGTTAATTTTAATTGTATATCAGGTGTGTAATACTTGTTCTGAAAATAATTGTTAATGAGATTACTTGTTTTAAGTTTATTTTGTAAAGAACATAAACCCATATAGCTATCACCCAGATTTCCTGTCACATATATATCATCATTTACATTTGATTTATTACGGAAGACAATTTTGTCAGAATAACCAAGTGAAGTTATAGAAAATGTAAGATTATTAGATTTAACAGTATCCCCTCCACCAATTAGAATTTTATATATAGATTGTTCTTTCTTAATTGAATTATATATTTTTTTAAGATTTTTTTTAGAAAAATGTTTACTATTACCTGATGCACAAATAAAAATGAATTTAGGATTAACTCCCTTACATACAATATCTGATATTGAGGATCTGATAATTTTTCTAATAACTAATTCTGGTTTCTTGAAATTTAAAAAGTGAACTTTTTCAACATAAGTATCAACAGATAATACTAATTTATTTTTTTTATCAAAAAAAACATCATCGTTAAGATTTAATGATGATTTATTATGATGTAGCTTGCTAAAATATTTATGAATAATCTCGAACTCATTCATTGACAGTTCTTATTTTTTTAGAAATTTTATCTAGCAAGGCATTTAAATATTTTGTTTGTGAATCGTCTAAAAAAAAGTTTGAAGCATTTAAATACTCTTTAATAATTATTTTTCTTGGTGTTTTTGGCATATACAAAAATTCATATACAGCACTTTTTACAATTGTCTGAAAAACTTTATCTTTTTTTTTTAAATCCATATTATCTAGAGATTGATTTATTTCTTCAAAAAGTACTTCTTGTCTTTCAACTGTTCCTAAAACAACATCTTTTATAAATCTTTTAAATCTATGTTTCGGAAATTTAATTTCATCTTCATTATTATAAATTTTAGCATATAATTTTTGAATAATAATAACTCTAGGATTATTTTTTGGTGAAAAGAAAACTTTCATTTCTTTTGAAATAAGACAGACATTATAGCGTTAGCGGCTTCTTTACCTTTTTTGCCTCTGGCATTAGCTTGATTTTTATTTAAGCAAGTTATGATCCCATTTCCAACAGGTTTTTTTTTATCAACACTAATTTTCATTATTGCGTCTGTTGTTGCTGAAGATATAAAATCAAAGTGGGGTGTTTCACCTTTTATTACACAACCAAGAGCTAATACCCCATCATACTTATTTATGTTTTTAATTATTGTAACTGGAATTTCAAAAACACCTGGGACCTCTATAATATTTACTTTTGAGTTTTTTTTAAGTTCACCTAATGCTGAATTCAAAAGTTGTTTAGAAATATCTCTATAATAATTTGCTATAACAATTAATATTTTTTTTTTCATTTTAAAATTTCTTGTTTTACTATCTTGATACCATAACCCTCAAGACCAACAACCTTCTTTCTTGATTTTGTAACTAATACCATATTCTTAATGTTAAGTGACTTAATGATTTGTGCACCAATACCGTAATTTTTAATTAATCGATCTTGACCTTTTTTATAAAAATCATCACTTTTATACTGTCTTAAAGTTTGACTAACAGACTTCAAATTTGGATCTCGTATGAAAATTAACACACAGTTTGCAAATTTTTTAAAATATTTAATCGTTCTGTTAAATGAATTAGGTATATTTTGGTTTATTAAATAATTTTCAACTACATTGGAAGAGATTACTCTTAATCTTGGAGTGGTTTTTTTTGTTAACTTTCCTTTAATTAAAGCAAAATGCTCAGAACCATCAATAATATTTTCAAAGATTTTAATTTTATAGGATTGATTACCAACAACAATTTTTGATGTTTTTTTTAACCTAATAAGTTTTTCTTTTTTAAGTCTATATGCAATAAGATCTTCTATTTTTGCAATCTTAAGTTTATGTTTATCTGCAAATCTAAGTAGATCTTGACCTTTGGCCATACTACCATCTTCATTCATTATCTCGCATATTACGGCAGAGGGATTTTTTTTTGCTAATTTTGAAATATCAATTGATGCCTCTGTATGTCCAGCTCTTACTAAAACCCCACCCTCTTTACCAATAATTGGAAAAACATGACCTGGGGATACTATCTCGTTTTTTTTAACATTTCTTTTTGTTGCAATTCTAATTGTCCTTGCCCTATCTTTGGCTGAAATACCTGTAGTAATACCTTTCTTAGCTTCAATTGAAATTGTAAATGCAGTTTGGTTTCTTGATTGATTAACTGGTGCCATGTAATTTAAATTCAATTTTTTAGCTTGTATGTTATTTAATGTTAGACAAATTAATCCTCTACCATTTTTAGCCATAAAGTTTATTTTTTTTTGATCAACATCAGAGGCACAAAAAACAAGATCTCCCTCATTTTCTCGGTTTTCATCATCAACCAGAATATACATGCCACCTTTTTTGGCTATACGAACTATAGATTCTATGTTCGAGTATCTAATTTTTTTTAACATATCTTTTTACATATTTTGACAAAATATCTATTTCAATATTAACTTTATCTTTTTTTTTAAGTTTACTTAAATTTGTAAGTTTTAATGTGTGCGGTATTACCCATAATTGAAAACCTTTTTTGGTTACTTTTGATATCGTGAGAGAAACTCCATTAATTAATATTGAGGCTTTTTCAATTAAATCCTTTTTAAACTTATTTTGTATACTTATGTCAAAAACAACTGATTTTTGTGATTTGACTATACTATTAACAACACCAACTGTATCTACATGTCCTTGACATATATGACCTGATATATTTTGACCATATTTCATGGGCAATTCAAGATTTATAATATCATTTTTTTTTATATCACTAAACTTAGATCTGTTAATTGTCTCATTAGATAAATAAAATTCTTTAATATTTTTTTTTATAGAAACTAAAGTTAAACAAACACCATCACAAGATATAGATATACCTAAGTCCTTTTTTTTTAATTTAATCGATGACTTAACAAAAAGATTAAGACCTTTGCTGTACTTTACAATATTTTGAACTACCCCTTTATTAAATATAATTCCATTAAACATAATTAAATAAACTTAATAATTTTATCTTTATTAGAGAAAGTGTCTAATACTTTTTTACTTTTAAATTTTTTACCAAGAGTAATCAAAATATTTGAAATTTTAATTAGTCCATTAGATTTTAAGGTATTATTGCTTCTAAATAAATAAAACTGATTAAAAAAATTTTTATCTAAAAATGATTTTGTAAGCGATCTTCCACCCTCAACTAATAAATTATAAACATTTTTCTTGTAGATAGTTTTAAGAATTTTAAGAAGGCTTAACGAACCATCATTATTTAATGAAATTTTTATAAGTTTTGCACCCTTTTCTTTTAGATATTTAATCTTTTTAACCTCAGTTGAAGTGTGAAAGATATAAGTATTTTTTCGGTTTCTAGAATTTATTACATTTGAAGAATGTTTAATACTTAAATTTTTATCTATAATAAAAATTTTAGGTGAGTATTTCTCTAAACCATTTAATCTGCAATTTAAACTTGGATTGTCTTCATTTATAGTTTTGTGGGAAATTAAAATTCCATCATTTTTATATCTTAGTAAATGGCCAACATTTAGTGATGTATCATCAGATATATATCTTTTTTTTTTAGATTTAATGTAATTATCTTTAGAACAAGCAATTTTACCTGTTACGTAAGGTAATTTATATTTCCGGTTAAAAATATAACTTTTATAAAATTTATTAACTTCATTTTTTAGAATTCCTTTTTTAACTAAAATACCTTTATTATTTAGAATTTTATGTGCTTGCTTTGAAGTTCTATGATCAATATCAGTAACTGAAAAAATTACTTTTTTTACTTTTGACTTAATTAATAAACTTGAGCAAGGATTTGTTTTACCTTTATGTGTGCAAGGTTCCATTGTTATATAGGCAGTTGAGCCATTTGGACTAACAACACAATTTTTTACTGCATTATATTCAGCATGAGGACGACCATTTATGGATGTCACGCCTGTTGATATAATTTGATTGTTTTTAACTAGTACACAGCCAACAGAAGGATTTTCCTTAGTTAATCCATGGTTTTCTTTTGCTAGCGCTAAAGCTAAACCCATATAATAATTGTCAGAAGTAATTATATTATCTTTTTTTGAAGACATCTATTTTGTCAACAAACTGTATGAAATCTTTTTCTTCTCTAAAGTTTCTATAAACTGATGCAAAACGAACATAAGCAACTGGATCTAAATCTTTTAATCCATCCATAACCATAGTTCCTATAGTATTTGATGCAATTTCATTTTGACCAAGCTCTTCTAAAGAACGAGATATTTTAGTTATAAATTTCTCAACTGTGTCAGTATCAATGGGTCTTTTTTTTAGAGCAATATAAATTGACTTAGATAATTTATCTCTATCAAATGGAGACTTTCTTCCATTTTTTTTTACAACCATTAGTTCTCGAATTTGTATTCTTTCAAAAGTGGTAAATCTTTCACCACATGTGCAAAGTCTTCTTCTTCTAATAGCCGTTCCATCCTCAGTGGGTCTTGAGTCCACTACTGAAGTTTCGCCTTTTTTTTCACAAGGACATATCATTTAAATTTATTTAACCTAAGTGTTTATAAATTGGAAATTTTGAGCATAGCTCAATAACTTCCTGTCTTACTTCATTTTCCACTTTGCTATTGTCTTCTGGATTGGATGATAGACCTTTAATTACCTTAGTAATTAATTGTCCTACAACCTCAAATTCTTTTAATCCAAACCCACGTGTAGTAGCTGCTTGGGAACCTAATCTTATACCTGAGGTAATCATGGGACTTTCTGTGTCAAAAGGTATTCCATTTTTATTACATGTAATATTTGCTCGACACAAACTTTCAGAAGCTAAATTTCCTTTTACATTAAAAGGTCTTAAATCAACTAACATTAAATGAGTATCAGTTCCTCCAGAATAAATCTTGAAACCATTATTTTTTAATGTTTCAGCTAAAATTTTAGCGTTAGATAATACTGATTTAATATAAACTTTAAAATCTGGTCTTAATGCTTCTAGAAATCCAGCTGCTTTAGCGGCTATAACATGCATTAAAGGTCCGCCTTGATAACCAGGAAATACGGCAGTATTAAATTTTTTTGAAAGGTCTTCATGGTTAGTTAAAATAATTCCACCTCTTGCACTTCTAAAAACTTTATGTGTTGTAGATGTAACAACATGAGCATGGTCACAAGGATTAGGATATCCTTTACCAGCTACTAAGCCAGAAAAATGAGCCATATCAACCATTAAGTATGCACCAACTTTGTCTGCAATTTCTCTAAATCTTTTAAAATCAATAACTCTCGAGTAAGCACTTCCGCCAGCTATAATCAGTTTTGGTTTGTGTTCCAAAGCTAATTTTTCAACATTATCGTAATCTATTAGTTCAGATTTTTTATCTACATCATAACCAATTGCATTAAACCATTTTCCTGACATAGAAATTTTTAAACCATGTGTAATATGACCACCAGAGTTTAAACTCATTCCTAAAAAGGTATCACCTGGTTTTAATAATGCTAAAAAAACAGCACCATTTGCTTGTGCACCGGAGTGAGGTTGTGCATTTGCAAATTTACAATTAAATAATTTTTTTAATCTTTCGATTGCAAGATTTTCAGCAACATCTACATGCTCACATCCATTATAATATCTTTTTCCTGGGTATCCTTCGGCATATTTATTTGTTAAAACTGAACCTTGTGCTTCAAGTACAGCCTGAGAAACAATATTCTCTGATGCAATTAATTCTATATGCTGTTGTTGTCTTCTTAATTCATCATTAATAGCTTTATAAAGATCTGGATCAGTTTTAGACAAGCTATCTTCAAAAAAACCCTTATATTGATCGTTTAAATATTTACTTTCACTAGACATAATATCCTCAAATTTTATTTATCCTTTTTTGGTGTCTTCCACCATCAAACTTTGTTTTTAAAAAGGTATTGATAAACAATAAAGCATTTTTTCTGGATATCAACCTTGAACCTAAGGTAATAATATTAGCATTATTATGCATTCTTGATAATTTCGTAGATTTTAGGCTGTAACATTGAGCCGCTCTTATTTTTTTATGCTTGTTTGCAGTAATACTCATGCCCGTTCCTGATCCACAGACCAAAATTCCCACATTTTTTGAACTTTTAGCAACCTTTTTTGAAAGCCTGTGAGCATACAGCGGGTAATCTACAGAATTATTGCTATTTGGACCTAGATCAAAAAGTTTTATTTTTTTTTTAATAAAACTTTTTTTTATATATTCCTTTAAGGTGTAACCAGCATGATCAGAGGATATGAAAATATTTTTCAAATTAATTAAATTTATAATTTAATACACATGCAACTAAGTGAACACGATTTTCTTCACCCCCATTAAAAGCATTGTGATATTTTGTATTATTAGTAATCCAGACTGAGCCATCTGCTGGCAAATGTTTGGCCACACTATCAACAACCATTATTGCACCAGGATTAGTATAAATTGGTATATGTAATCTTGGTTCTGGATCTCTATGCCAACTTAATGTTGACCTTGGTTCTTTAAGCAATAGTCTAACTCTTCCAAGCTTAAATTTTTCTGACAATTCACGATATACATCTTCAAAATACGTTCCTTTAAAATCATTAACAAATTCTGTATACTTGCTTTCATCAATTCCAACATCTCTTGCAACTTCTTTACCTGTGCTATCTGGTTTTGTCCAATACACACCTCTAATTTTACTTCCTTTAGTGGATTCAGGGTCACCTGGAATTTGATTTAATGATATGCCTGCAAAATGAGGTATTCCTAAACTAGTATCAAAACCCCTAATCTTTAAAACTTGATCGCAAGCTTTCCTAAGTTTAATTATATCAAAGTTTATATCTTGTTTTTGAAAATCATTAAAAGTAAGTGACATAATTGCATTTATTAATAGTTTAAAAGATATTATATAATATATAACTATTGTCGCATATAAATTAATTTTTAAATGATTACAACTGGAAAATATCCAAATTTAAGACTTAGGCGCAATCGTAAAAACGATTGGATAAGACGCTTAACAAAAGAAAATACACTGTCTGTTGATGACCTTGTACAACCTATATTTATTATTGAAGGAAAAAATAAAAAAATTCCAATTAAATCTATGCCCGGGGTTTTTAGGTATTCTTTAGATAAGGTTAATCACTTAGTTAAAGATTTAATTAAAATTGGTATACCAATGATAGCAATCTTTCCTTACGTAGAAAAAAAATATAAAAATATTCATGGATCTGAAGCACTAAATGAGAATAATCTTGTTTGCCGAGCTACTAGAACTATAAAAAAAAAATTTAAAGATAAAATTGGTATAATGTGTGATGTTGCACTAGATCCTTATACATCACACGGGCATGATGGTATTATTAAATCTGACCAAATAGATAATGATTTAACTTTAAAAATTCTATCTAAGCAAGCAGTAATACAAGCCAGGGCGGGTTGTGATGTTATAGCACCTTCAGACATGATGGATGGAAGAATTGCAATAATTAGAAAAGCATTAGATGAAAATAATTTTAATAGCGTGAGAATTTTATCCTATGCTGTTAAATATGCTTCTAGTTATTATGGTCCATTTCGTGATGCTGTTGGGTCTAAAAAATTATTGAAGGGTGATAAAAAAACATATCAAATGGATTATAGTAATTCTGATGAAGCCTTAAGAGAGGTATCAATGGATATCAAAGAAGGAGCAGATATGGTAATGGTTAAGCCTGGTCTACCTTATTTAGATATAATAAGTGATGTAAAAAGAAAATTTAAAATACCGGTGTTTGCCTATCAAGTATCTGGTGAATACAGCTTGATAATGAATTCAATAAAAAACGGTACAGTTAATGAAAAAATTATATTAGAGACATTAATGAGTTTTAAGCGTGCTGGTGCAAATGCAATAGTAACGTATTTTGCAAGTAAAATAGCAAAGAAACTATAAATTACTTTAGGATATTTATAAAATCAACTCTTTGTAAAGGATGACTTAAGTTATTGGGCTGCAGTATATTTTTGTCTAGGTAACTACTTACTAATTTAATACCTTTGATAAGTTCATTTTTATCATAAGTACTACTGTTCATATCAACCAAGAAATTTGGCACAATTTTTTTTTCACTTTGAGATTCAACATAATATGTAACATTATTATTTATAATTTGTTTTTTTGCTATTTTTTCTAAATTTAAATCATATCCTGAAATTTTGAGCAATTCCAATTCCCATAAAATGTATTTTTTAAGCCATTCATCACCTTTTAATAAAATAAAAAAATTATTTATTAAATTAAAAATTTCATAATTATTTTGATTTTCTGCTGTTAAAAGTTTTATCATACTCATAGATGAAGCTAGGCAATGTAATTTACCTCTATCACTAAAAAATTTTGGTGTTTCAGCGTTTATAATTTCTACTTTGAATGAGCCTACTTTAGATTCATTTTTATTCTGATAATTTAATTGAAACAAATTACCAACCTGTAGGTAACCTTTTATTTTTTTTGATGTTGCTCCAAATATAATTCCAGATACTTTGCCATGTAATGATGTATAAAAATCGACAATTGCAGAATTTTCATTATATTTAAATTTAGATAATAGATAACCTTTGTCGTCCCAAATCATATTAATTTTAATTTTTTTAAGAGAGATGTTGCAGCATCCTGTTCTGCCAATTTTTTTGAATTACCAATGCCCTCTATAGCTTGTGATGTTTTTATTTTAACTTGAACGTGAAAAATGGGCTTATGTTTTAAGCCTTTCATTTTGATTAATTTGTATTTTGGTAATATTTTAAATTTTTTAAGTGAAAATTCCTGAAGTTTGGTTTTCGAGTCAACTATAGTTTCTTTGGTATTTACTATAAAATCATTCCACATATTCAGTATGAAGCTTTCTACGACTTTAATTCCTTGATCTAAAAAAATTGCCCCAACTATAGACTCACAAGTATCTGATAAAATTTTATTTTCAATCTTATATTTATTAGTCTTATTTGTATTAGTTTTAATATAATTAAATAGTTCCAATTTATTAGCTATATCTAAACATCTGTTTTTATTTACCAAAGATGCAAATTTTTTATCCAATGAA
>ERZ802830.4274-NODE-4274-length-11546-cov-5.52311_pt1 | contig 11546 bp, 12 predicted proteins | sample MGYA00345654_ERZ802830 | MGnify/ENA primary metagenome ERZ802830 (study PRJEB30503, sample SAMEA104212375) | marine metagenome | biome: Westerlies Biome; feature: [SRF] surface water layer (ENVO:00010504) within the epipelagic zone...; material: water...
TTTCACTGCATGCATTCTCAACTTCTTCTTTTAAGGTACCATCACCAGCAATGTTAAGCTCATATAAATTTGAATCAATATCTTTAAAAATATCTAAGAGAACTCTTATACCCTTTTCTTTTTGTAAATTTCCAAGATAACCAAATCTAATTTTAGAACTTAAACTCATTTCTTGTAAATCTTCTGGGAATTCTATTATTGTAGGAATAGATAGATCATATTTTGATGAAAGCCCAATTTTTTGATATTTATGCATATTAAAAACTGAAACAAAATAAGAGTGAGTTGAAAATAAAAATGTTATCTTTTCCAATAGATAATTTCTGCAGTTAGTAATTCGAGAGTTAGCTGAAGTTACAGTGCACCCTGAAACTCTATAAACTCTTTTCTTAATTTTAAATAATTTACCAATAAACAAACCAAAATAACAGGCAATTGGTCCTGAGCAAAATATGTAGTCAGGTTTATTATTTTTAATCTCAAGAAAAACCATTCGAAAGTAACTAAATAATTCGGATAATTTCATTGGCCTCGACATATTGATTAAACAAAGGTTTTCTTGCCTAATAAAATTTGTAAGATTTAATGAGCCAGTTCCAGCAACTAATTTAAAGCTGATACTGCTTAATTGTAAGGCCTTTGCAACTTCCATAAGCTCAATTTGTGCTCCTCCATGATTCATCTTAGTGCCAATTAATAGTATCTTACTCATAACGCATTATACCTTGCGGCCCATATTTTAATGTCGTTTGTATGATCTATAATAGGTTTGTTAACGAAGTTATTTGGAGGGTTGGAGAACATATGGGAATGAATTTCTTTGAATGAATTAACTAAAATAACATTTAAAGATTCCTTTTTAGATATGTTTTGAAGAAGCGTTTTATCAAGAATATAAACCCTTATTCCATAAAGAATAGCCTCATGAAGAACTAGTGAAAAGCTTTCAGATACGCTTGGTATAATTATCACATCATTTTTTGCTATAAATTTATATGGATTATCCTGCCATCCTCGTATTTTGAGTTTTTCATAATTTATTTTATTCAATAACTTTATCTCATCATGACTTCCAAAACCGATTATCTCTACTTCATTATTCATACTACTTTCCTTAAGGTATTTTATAAATTCTAATATTCCTTTTTCTGTAGCAATTCTTCCTATATAGAAAAATTTAGTGGGCCCTTCTTTTAATAAATTGTTATTTTCCATGACTCTGTGAAAAGGTATATTTTCAATGAGATGTAGTTCAGCAGATTTAAAATATTTACGACATTCTTTAAGTACGCTTTGGCTGATGCATATAATTTTTTTTCCTTTGCAAGTCGTTCTTAATACTTTTAAATATCTTTTGATGAGATTAAGCCTGCAATGCAAAACAAAAATATTTTCATATCTTAAAAATAGAGCTAAAAATGAATTAAATAAATACGAAGCAGGCGTGTGGCTAAAAGTTTTTTTTATCAAAAAAATATTTTTTAATAAAAAGAATAGTCCATATATCTTATATCCCTCAACTTTCAATTTTTGCAACCTAAATATTGAAATTACAACAGAGTCTGACTCTTTAGCTAAATTTAAAGCGACTAGCTCAGCCCCTCCTAGAATTGGTTTAGAGATAAAATGAACACCTTTTTTAAATATCATCAATTAAAAATTCTTTTTAGAAACTTTTTAAACGCAAAGATTAAACTTCTAAAAATATTTTGAATTATCTTATTGCTTGAAGCAGCAATTTTTAAATCATACTGAAGAAAGAGAGGAAATTCTCTTATATTTTTGTTAACTAGGTTGACTTTAAATAGCATTTCAACAGCACAAACAAAGCCTTCCTCTTTGAGAGGGTTTTTTTGAACCTCCTTTTTAAGTTCTTTAAATGTGGCAATGTTAAATACCCTGTATAAACATGTATACTCTTTAATGGTGTCAACTCCTAAAGCTACCTTGTATACGTATCTAGCCCCGGTTGAAAGGATTTTTCTAAATAAAGACACGTTAACAGTAGCATCATCTGTATATCTTGAAAAAATTGATAAGTCATAGTTAAAGCATTCTGGATGTTCAATTATTTGTTGAGGATTGTGAGTATTATCTCCATCAAGAAAAATTATGTTACTGAAAGAATCCTCTTTATCAAACTCTGTGATTAGATGATTAAGAGCGGTAAGAAGTCCTTGATTAGAACTAGCATGATAAATATTAATATTTAGATTATTAAAATCTTTTTTTGCTTTCTCTAACCATTCATAAGTTTTTGTATTTGAACCATCATTATATATATCTAATCTTATCTCATCAAAAGAGTTAATTTCAGATATTCTAGACACAAGATCATAAGCAGATTTTTCTTCGTTATAAACTGGGATTTTATAAATTATTTTATCCATTAGAATTTTTTCTGGTAAGTAAAAATAAAATCAGACCAAAAGATATTAAGCCCATTCGAACTGGCCAACCTAAATCTTCTGAAACAATGCCATGTGTGATTGAAAATACTAGAAGTATTCCAGGTATTGTTGATACTAATAAATAAATTGATGATATTAAAATATTTTTTTTTAGAGAACTTACATATAGCAAAATTGCAATGTAAGGAAATAAAGGTCCAATTGATAAAAATAAAAAAATGTTTGGATTGGTTTTCTTTAATTTTAGATTAAGCTCATTAAATGATTTTTCAAATAGTGCTAAAAGATATGAAGTGATTCCTGTTAGACGAACAAGATATATATGAAGTGGTGCAGAGATGATTAAAAAAATAATTAGGTAATATACACCTGGAATAGTTCCAAATAAGCTGTAAATCATTAAAGAGAAAACAGATATTGGCAACAATCCAATACTAATTGTAAATAATGGAATAATGTAATACTCCATTATTGTGACATTCTCCTATGAACATCTTGCCCATCTAGTATGCTATCTTCCATGGAGTTATAGTCCCACCTACCATACCTTCCAATCTTATATATATTTTTGTATTCAAGCTTACGAATTAACTCAAGCGCAGACTCCTTACTTCCATGCAAAAACTTTACATAAGAATCTTTCATATTAAATTCATTAATACACTCAATTTGATTATTTTTAATAACTCCAATTCCCTCTAATTGATTTATTATTTCAGTTTTTAGATTTGGGCTAACAGTTTCTGAATATCCAACTTCTACATAGAGGGAAGTGCAGCCTTTAGGTGCAGCTAATTTTGAGAAATTAGAATAAAAACCAATTCTATGGAATTTATATTTTTTTTCTGGGAAATATATCCAATGATATCCCTCATATGTTGAATCAGGGATATTTGAATATCCAATATTAAAAACTTTTGTAGAGCTGATGGAAAGATTGGATGCAAGTAACTCAAGATCCTTATCATCTGTGAGCCCAATAAATGTCTTTAAAGGTATTGAGGAGACTAGATTGTTATACTTATATTCTTTTCCTTGAATCAAAATACTTTTAGAATCTAAATCTATCTTTTCAACTTTACAATTTAAGTTTATATCCAAATCTTTTGACAAAGAATCAACTAAAACTTGGATTCCTTTTTTTTCTGGATACCAAAATCTTGAATTATAGCCACTATCATCCATTGGTTTTGAATTAAATCCATCTCTAATTAAATTTATATCCGGCTTGGGAAAAAACCTTGAAATGGTTTCTAATGAAAATGAAGATATAGGTTCATCATATAGCTTCTCATTATATGGAGTTAAAAATAAACTATTTATACCGTGACCAAAATTTGATTCAAAATATTCATCTAAATTTTGAGGATCATCAATATTCTTTCTTGACTCAAAAGAATCAATACAGAAATCTCTTAGTCCATCATCCAGAGATCCTATATTGTACTGAAAAGGAGCAGGTATAATTTTATTGTTTATAAATATGCCAGCCTTTCTTTGAATATTTAACCAATGTCTATTATTGGTATCAGTCAATAAATGTTCAGGTGAATCATGTTTTGCGAGATGCAATAAATGACCTGTATGATCAAAAGTAAAATCACCAGTATATAAACTTTTAGTTAATCCTCCAGGAAGTGGATTTGATTCAAATGATTCAATATCAAAACCTTTTTTTTGGAGTGATCTTTGTGCGGATAGCCCACTAATACCAGCTCCAAGTACAAAGTTATTTTTTTGATTTTTTTGTTTTTTCATTTATCTAAATTTATAAATAATAATAAGTTAAGGACGGAACAGAGTTTGCTAAAAAGTAAGTTGCTAAAATTGCTCTATCACCCATCCCAATACTTATGAGATTATGTCTTAAATGATCAGGGCTTCCAAGGAATGGACTTTGTTTTCGATAAATTCTTATACTTATAACCTTAACCAAATCTAGAAGCGGAATAGGTAAAAGCAAAAGTGGAATAAAAAATAATTCATACATATCAATGCCATCCTGAAAAATCTGAGTAGCTATGAAAAAGAACATTAAAGATCCTAACAAGTAACTTCCAAAATCTCCAAGAAATAACTTAGCTTTAGGCAAGTTCAATAATAAAAATGCTGCTGCTGGAAATATGGCCAATGTAGCGCTATGAGTAATTGGATTTGGATTGTAATTATTAAATAAAATAATATTAAACAAGAAACTAATAAAGATCGAAGCACAAAGACCATCACCAATATCAACAAAATTTACAGCATTTATAGTTGCCATTCCTAATATAATAAAAAATATCATTATTAATATTTTATAAAAGTTACTAATATCGTCATATGTATATTCAACTAGAATATTTGTAATTATTAGAGTAAATAAAAATTGAGCTATTAATCTTGGTTTAAAAGGTATCGAGTATCTGTCATCCATTAATCCAATTAATGAAATGGCTATCATCGAATACACAACATAAAAATATGATATTTTATAAAGTGGTAGAAGAAAGAAGAACATCGTTATGAAGAATACGAATCCTCCAAAATAAGGTACTATTTTTTTATGTTTTTTAAGATTGCCGTCCGGAATATCATAAAACTTACTTTTTCTTGCAACCCATCTTGAAAAAAATACCAAAATAACGCAAACAGAAAAATAAAGAATGTAATCATTTTGCATATTTTTTTCTACTGTTAAATTGGTGATTATACCTTATGTGTATTAATAAGATAACGATTTGTTTTAGAGGAAAGTCTAAATATTTTTTATTACATTGAGGGTAAAAAACATGTAGATAATTGAGAATAAAAAGTCAGTTTTAAATTGAGCTAAAAAAATTACACAACTTAAAGCAATTGCTACTTTTAAATTTTTTCTTGATATCAAAAATATATACGGAATTAGAGACATGATTAATATTATCAAACCATGCTGAGATAGAAACATAGTGTAACCGTTGTCTCCAGGTGAGAATTCGTTACTACCAGTCCCAATAAGGTAATCAAATAATGTTAGGCTGCCTCGCCAATCTTGAGAAAAATGCATCATTAAATCTCCTGATATATATGTAAACTGAAAAAGAATACCAAAACCATTTTTCTCAATGAAGTATAGAAAACCTTCATTGAATATAAAAAGAATGATTAAGTAAATAATCGGGACAGATAAAAAAATTATAAGTAACTTTAAGATATTATTTTTTGATAAAATAATACTAACCAGAGCGTTAGATACTACTACAGCAGCGCAAATTAAAATACCAGTTCTTGCAGTAAGAGCACACCCCAATATTGCCAATATCATGAAGAAATATCTATTTAAAACAGAGGTTTTGTTTAATGAGAAAAAATAAATAGAAAATAACAGAGAGCATAAAATTGATGCGGGTACATAGCTTCCTGCAAGACCTATAAATCTATAATTATAAAATTTAAAATTATAGGCTACGTCCGTTCCCCAAATAAAAGATATAAAATTTTGCATATCTGGATAAACAGTAGCTTGAAAAATAATTGCAAATACATGAAGCTTCAGAAAGATAACAGTTATTAGATAGAGTGAATGATTCTTTTTTGTATATAAAAAATAATAAAACAGCGTCAGTATAATTGATGACTCTATAAGTGACTTCAAAATAGTCACAGTTCCAATATTTAACTCTGAGAAAAGTCTAAACGAAGATAGTGCAGAAATAATTAATAGAATGGAAAAAAAAGAAAATATAACTTTCTTATTGTTTTCATAAGAAATATTATTAAGCATTGATTTTTATTTCTCTAGATATTTTTTGTTTAAAATAAAACTAATAACTAATCCAAGAAAAAAGCCAAATATAAAACCAAATATTAAAAAATAGCCCCTATTTGGTGAAGATCTAAACTCTGGAAAATATGCAGGATCAATAATTCTCAAGACATATTCCGATGAGCTATCAATCAAGGCCATTTTTTTTACTTGTTCCTCTATTAAAGTATTAATAATATTCTTTGTATTTATATCTACTACTTCAGAGGATTTTGAAATCAAATATTCATAAGTTCTGATTGTTTCCATTCGGTTTTTACCTCTAATATTTTCATTTACTTCAAATATTAGGTTTTCAAGAATTTCTTGTGAAATTTTTGGTGACATTGAAGTAAACCCAATATTGTAAAAAGAGTCTTGTTTAGAAATACTTACTGAATTTAGAAAAATATTGTGCATAGAAGTATCTGATGTAGTTCCAACGAATTCATTTGTATTCTCAATATACTTATTGTCATCAAATATTACTTTTTCTAATTCATTATCATAGGACTCTACAGCAATTAAATATTTTTTTAGATCATATTTATCAATAAATTCTAATATGAATGAGCGTGATTTAAATAATTCTAGAGCTATTTCAAAATCTGAGGCATGAGAGCTTCCTTGATTTAGATTTATGCCCATAACTGAAGATAGCCGACCCATCGAGGCTGCTGCACCTGTAACAGTGCTGGATTGATTCTGAGATGTAATAAGAGATTGTGAGTAATATTTATTATCTTGGGTATATGAAGAAAAATAAAAAACAAATGCTGAAACAAAAGATATTAAAAAAATTTGTAGTTTATTTTTAAATATAAAAATTAATAAACTAGCAATTAAATCATAAAGACTTTCAAAATCGCTTGATTCTTCGCTAATAGTACTCATTTTTGTATATTAAATACTCCCATAATATGGTACCCGGAGCCGGACTTGAACCGGCACGCCATTTCTGGCGAGGGATTTTAAGTCCCTTGTGTCTACCAATTCCACCACCCGGGCAAAAATATGTAAAACTTTCTATTCTATATAATGAACATTTTGTTCTTTTTCTTAGATGGTATCAACCCCATAATGAAATCAATTTACCAATTAAATAATTTACATTTTTAAATGATTCAATTAATCAGGACTCATGCCTCCCATACTTATCAGAAAATCTTGTAATATCACTTTCATTTAAAATATTACCGAACTGAATTTCTATAATAGTTGCCTTTTCGTCATATGGATTTAGTATTTTATGTATACTTTTTTTTGGTATAAATAAATGGTCTTTCGTTTTTAAGGATGTTGTTTTGCCATTCAATTCAGCAGTTATTTTCCCAGATACAACCACCCAATGCTCATCTCTATAATCATGAGATTGGAGTGACAATTCTTCCTTTTCATTAATAACAATTTTTTTAAGCAAGTAATTCTTTTCTGAAATAAAGCTCTTATAATAGCCCCATGGTTTTTGAATAATTCGAAAGTTGCCTTCTTTGGCAAGCATTTTGTCATGCGCATTTTCTGCAAGAGAAGAGCTTGATTGTGTCTTACCTCCACCAATATCAAAGATAAGATCTATTTTATATTTTTTACAAACATTAGATTCAGGTATATCTGAAATATTTTTTCTATCTCCACCATTTGCGAAAAATGAAATATCATAATTTGTTTCATTACAAATTTTCTCTATTGTTTTTGAAACAGTGTGATCATTATCAACTGAAATGAAAACTAGAGAAACATTCTTTATATTTTTAATAATATCGACTCGCTCTTCAACACTCATGAAAGCGTAACCTTTTTTTTCTAAAAGAAAATCATCAGAATTAATAATAACAATCACAGAACCATATTTAGAGGCATCATTTATTAGCCTCACATGACCAGAATGAATTGGATCAAATCCGCCGCTAACAATTACATATTTTTTATCCATATAGCACTTAATTTATTGGAGGCTGAAGCCGGAATCGAACCGGCGTAAACGGCTTTGCAGGCCGCTGCATGACCACTCTGCCATCCAGCCATAGTGGCATTGTATATGAAATGCTTCTTCTATTTATAATTTTTTAGCATTGCTTTATATTCGGATGGAGTTCCTGAAAAAATAATATCATTAATATCAACTTGTTTAATTTTAAATTGATAACCATTGTTAATTAAAAAATTATAAACAGGCGCAATATATATTTCCCCTAAATTATTAAGCATATTATATTCTTGTTGTTTAAGAAAACCCTCAACAAAAATTTGTTTATTTTTAAAATTATAAAAACCATTTGAGCAATGTGATGAAATTCTATCTTTTTCAGCAGTTTTTATAACTTTGTTATTGTTATCTACTTCTGCAAATGACCAATGATCGCCTTCGCCATAAAATACTTCAAGATAACCATCACATTTATCACTTCCTTCAAATACTTTATTAAAATTAAGTAAAATAGTATCAATATTAAAAATATTCAATTCTTCCTCAATCATTTCAACTGTTTGAATTGTTTTAAATATAGTATCTGCTTGACCATTAGTATCATAATCAAAAGTTACAATGTGATAATGATGTAATTGAATTTGCCTTAGTTGTTCTTTTATCCAAATTTTAAGATCTTGATCATTGGGTATGGAAAATATAAAAAAATCTGAATCAAAATAATCCTTAAAAGATAGAACGGTTTCTACAAATAAATTTGATTCTCCAACAGGTAACTTAAATTTATGTGTTTTGTAGCCAGCGTTATAGAATCTTGAGCTTTTACCCATCATGGGAATTAAAATCATTTATACATTCCTTTTATATTTTCCTTCTTTGATTTCTTGAAATATTTTTAGCCCATTACCAAATAATGATTCTTGTCTATTTAAGGAATCAGCATGTAAAGGGATCATTGATATAAAAAGTAGAGAAGTAATAGCTACAATATCCTCTCTTAATAAAATTTTGTTTAAGCCCAATTTAGTTGAAATTTTCTTAAGCACTTCTTGGTTTTTGTTTTTCATAATTTTTGTGGTTTCTTTAAATTCATTCCCAGATCTCTTAAATGTTATGTCTCCAAAAAGAATACGATCATATCCCCAAATCAATGAATGAGCTAACTTAGCTAAGTCATACCTTTTGTCCCCAATTACACTATCTAGTTGACTATCTACTCCACGTGGATCAATTAATTTTATAATATTACCTCTTGATAAATAGATTAAATTACTGAAGCATAAATCACCATGACAAAATGCTGGAATGCAATCTTGTTTTTTGATGATGTCTGAAAGCTCTGAAATAATGTCGTAAATGCTGCCAAGGGAATATCCATCCATTATTAAATCTTCGTTTGCAGAAATAAATTCGCTACCAATCATATCCTCAACCCTGCTATTATTTTTTTTATCAATTAAAGCCATATATTCTTTTGAAAGTTGCATAGAATTTTTTGGGATTTCGGTTTCTTGAAGTTGAATAAAAGTTAATAATTCTCTTAAGATATTATTCCATTTGGTTTCAGACAAATTTGAGAAAAGCATCAATTCAGATAAAGAAAATCCACTTATATAACTCATAGAATATTGAGCTTCATCTTTTGTATCAACAAAGTTGTATACATTTGGCAAAAATTTTTGAAGATGGCTTGGCATTTTTTGGAACCAATTATATTCATTAAATATTTTGGATCTTTTTTTACTAATTTTCTTTACTTCATATTTATTAATTTGGAGGTTGTTAAATACTCTTTCTGTAGTAAATTTTTCTCTTGCCCTATGAAGCTCTTCAAGATGACCAAAATCATACCAGTGTCTGTTTTCAATATATTTCAACTTTTTAATATGTCCATACGAATAAATAGCTTTATCAAACGAATATTCATTTGCTTTTAATTCTTTTAAAAAAAACTTTGGGTCTGAAAAACTAAAAAATCCAGCCCATACAAGCTCAGAATTACCAATTTTAATTACATCCCAATCAGCGGTTTCATGAGGTTTTCCTACGACGACAATATCATCTTCAGTTGGTAATTCAAGGAATAGCGTATCTCCATGAAGAATTTTTAAGGTTTGAGGATTATTTTCTTCAATAATATTTGCAATATGTTTACCAAGAGATACTTCTGATAAACAAAATTTTATATCTGCACCAAGATTATTTATTTGATCATGATCTAATTTTTCAAGAATAAATTTTTCTGGAAGAGTTATAAGGATTTTTTCTTTATCCCAGAATTTTTTTACAAGTTTCAATTGAAATTCATATAATCTTTGATTTTTTAGAAACGACAAACTTGGAGGAAGCATTCCTATCTCATTTTGAATCTCAGCCCTTAGATATTGACTAGATGGAATTAAAATCATTTTATAAGTTGATTGATTTCATCATAGGAAAGATTAGAAAATTCATCTGGACGTATAGATTTATCATCAACATAAAAACCATCAAAACCGCACCATGGTTTGCCAATTATGATTTCATCATAAGGTACTTTTTTAGAATTAAGCCATTCTTGAATAACAGGTAAAGTATATTTAGAAATCTTATTGAGGTCTCCTTTAAAAGTATTCATATTTCTAGCGGTGAAAATAATTATTTTGAATCCATTCTTCTTATATTCTTTTAATTTCTTAACAACTTTTAAATTTACATCTTTTTCGAAATATTCTTTATTTTTGTTGTCTATTGTTATAGTTCCATCAAGATCAATTATTATATTTTTCATAAATATTTATTAGGTCTGAATATTAAATAGTTTTTATTATTTTATCTCAGTATTTTATTTGGCTATATGTGTATTCCTATAATCATAGGTTATGCCATTAAAACTCTTTAAGAAACTTAATATTTTTTTATGATAAACGCAAACAAATGCAACCTTTACATTTTGCGGCTTATTTTTAAGAGTTTCTATACCGCAATCATTGAGATTTATGTGGTCTTTTGCTGATATCATTGGATCCCATAGTTGAACTTTAATTCCTTTTTCTTTCATTAATAATATTAAGTCTTTCACTTTTGTATTTCTTGTATCAGAACAATTTTCTTTAAATGTATAGCCAAGTATAGTTATTACTGTTGATTTTAAGTCAATGGATTGATTTTTCATTTGATAGATAAAATCATCTATAACCCACTTATCCATATTATCATTCACATTTCTTGCTGCTCTCATTAAATTAGGTGTATAGCCTGACATTTCAGATTTGTGCATTAAGTAATATGGATCAATACCTATACAATGGCCACCTACAAGCCCTGGAGTTAACTTCATGAAATTCCACTTAGTTGATGCTGCTTCAATTACCTCATAAGTGCTTATACCAATTGAACTATATAATTGATGCATCTCATTAATCAATGCAATGTTTACATCCCTTTGTATGTTTTCAGTAAC
>ERZ802830.4275-NODE-4275-length-11546-cov-4.89218_pt1 | contig 11546 bp, 13 predicted proteins | sample MGYA00345654_ERZ802830 | MGnify/ENA primary metagenome ERZ802830 (study PRJEB30503, sample SAMEA104212375) | marine metagenome | biome: Westerlies Biome; feature: [SRF] surface water layer (ENVO:00010504) within the epipelagic zone...; material: water...
CTATGGCTAATATAAAGCCTCCTATATATAAGAAAATATATCTGTGGCCAAAAGAAGCTGTGGTTTCAGCTAACTCCATTCCGCCTGTTAAAGGGAATAAAACAACAGGTAATAAAGACGTGATTGCAATAGGAACCGCTTCAGTAATCCACCACACGGCAATCCAAATAGTAGAAGCTAAAATTGCATTTGCTTCTTTACTTAATTCCTCAGGGTGAAACCATAGAAGTATAATTAAAAAAAGGGCGGGTCCTAATATTAATCCAAAATTTTTGACTTTCAATTTTGAGTATTTATAGCTTGAAAAGATAAATATAATCTTTCCGAATTACTCCACGGTAACAGATTTGGCTAAATTTCTGGGCTGATCTACATTACAGTCTTTTTTTTCTGCAATATGATATGATAATAGTTGAAGTGGAATATTTGCCAAAATTGGAGCAATTAGTTCATCACATTCGGGGATTTCAATAAAGTGGTTTGCGATAGATTCGATTTCTTTATCTCCCTCTGATACTATTGCAATAATTTCACCTTCTCTAGCTTTTATTTCCATTATGTTACTTACTATTTTTTGGTAATTACCCTTTTTTGTTGCAATCACCACAACTGGCATATTTTTATCAATAAGCGCGATTGGCCCATGTTTCATTTCCGCTGCAGGATATCCCTCTGCATGAATATAAGATATTTCTTTAAGCTTTAAAGCTCCTTCTAGTGCAATCGGGAAATGATAGCCTCTACCTAAATAAAGGAAATTGGGGGACTTAATAAATTTTTTTGCTATTCTTTCAGTTTTTTCACTAATTGATAATACTCTTTCAATTAATTCTGGAAGCTTTGATAATTCCTTTATTATTCTTTGATATCTATTTTCATCAATAGTATTCATTCTTTTACCTAAATCTAACGCCATTAATAGAAGTAAACTTATTTGACAAGTAAAAGCCTTAGTAGAAGCAACTCCAATTTCTGAACCAGCATGAGTGTAAACACCTGTATCAGTTTCTCTAGCAATAGATGACCCAACAACATTACAAATTCCATACAAAAAAGCGTCCCTTTTATTTACCATTTTTATAGCAGCTAAAGAGTCCGTGGTTTCTCCGGATTGTGAAATAGGAATGATAATGTCATTCTCATTAATAACAGGATTTCTATATCTAAATTCTGATGCGTACTCAACCTCAACAGGTTTTCTAAGGAGTTCTTCAAAAAAATATTCACCTAATAGACTTGCATGCCAAGAAGTGCCACAAGAAATAAAAATAATTCTATTAGCTGATTTAAATTTTTCAAAACTTTTTTCAATTGAAGAAATTTTAATTGGTAATGAAGGAGATATTAGCCGCCCTCTAAATGTATCTGTAACAGATTGTGGTTGTTCATAAATTTCTTTAAGCATAAAGTGCTTATAACCACCCTTTTCAACCTCTTCAATATTATGCTTAAGATTTTCAATAAAAGGATCTAGAATAGTGTCTTTTGTAATCTCTCTTAATATCAAGCCTTTTTTGAGGCTGATGATTGCCATTTCGTAGTCATTTAGATAGATACACTTTTTGGTAAACTCTAAAAATGGAGAGGGGTCAGAACCTATATAATATTCGGATTCACCAATTCCAATAGCTAATGGACTGCCTAACTTAGCAGTAACTATTTCAGACGGGTTTGACTTATCAAAAACAGCAATTGCATAAGCTCCAACAACCTCTTTTAATGCCAATCTCACAGCTTTCCCTAATTTTACTTTTTTACTTTTTTTAATTTCTTCAATGAAGTTTACGAGAACTTCAGAATCTGTATCAGATTTAAAATCATATCCTTTTCTTTTTAGTACGGTTCTTAAGGCATCATAATTTTCAATTATTCCATTATGAATTATGCATAATTCTCCTGAATTTGATAGATGTGGATGAGAATTAATTTTATTGGGGGGACCATGTGTAGCCCACCTAGTATGCCCAAGCCCAATATTCCCTCTTTTATCATTTTCGTTTTTATATAAAACCTCTAAATCAGAAACTTTTCCTTTGGTTTTTTTTACTGACAGCTCACCATTGTAAAGCATAATACCTGATGAATCATAACCACGGTATTCAAGTCTTCTTAAACCATTTATAAGAATATTATAAGCTTTTTTATTTCCTAAGTAACCGACAATTCCACACATTTAATTATTTCTTAATACCATTTGTAATTCATTTACGGTAAACCCAATTTTCTCATAAAATGGAACGTTATTTTCTGTGGAGTTCAAGACAGTTTTATCACAGCCTTGTTTTTTTGACTCGACTATCAGCTTTTGAATCAATTTTTTCCCAATACCTTTTCCTCTATATTTTAAATCAACCGCTACATCTTCAATTAAACCCATTTTTCTTGTCAGTTTTTCGATAATATGGAGAGAGGCCACTCCGATAATTACATTATCAATCTCGGCGACAAGACATATCGTGTTAGGATTGTTTAGATTTTCATTAATAAGCGGATGATTATATCTGGAACTAAATGATGTGACTAAAAGGTTAATCACTTGATCAAAATCGTTTCGATTTAAATTTCTTATTTCCACAAAAAAAGCGAAAATAAGTAATTTGTAGAAATTAAAAGTATTTTAAGCTATAAAAATGTTGATTTCGTAGAAATTAAAAACGTAACTCAGATGATAGCACAATATCATCAATAATGAGTTTGTCTCCTAAGTTCTCAAAGAAACTACCAGATCGAAAACGTACATTATATTTACTTCTATCAAACACTAAATCAGCGTTGTATCCACCTTCAATTGAAACCATATTAAATTGAATGGGGTGAGTAAGATCTTTAATAGTTAAATTGGCATCAACAAGAAAACCTTTATCAGTCTTTTTGGAGCCTTTAATAGATAAAAGGGCTTTATCATGCTTATCAACAGAGAAAAAATCATCTGATTTCAAGTGCCCTTCCAGTCTTTTTTTTCCGGAACCTGAAATATCTTCAACAGAAATTGAGGTCATATCCACAATAAAATTTCCGGATACAACTAAACCATCTTTAATAGTCATTTCTCCAGATTTAAAATTTAAAGAGCCAGAATGCTGACTAGTGGTTATTTTTTCTCCAATCCATTTTAATGTGCTTTTTTCTGTGTTTATTTTGAGTAATGTTTGTGAATTAGATTCGATTCCTTGCGCTGTTAATGCAAAAAATGTAAAATAAAATAAAAGAGAAAATGATTTAAATGAGTTCATATTAATTATAATTAGTTTGTAATTTGACAGAGAAATATTAAAGTTATACTAGTTTTTAGAAAAATATTAATTTCCTCTTCCTGTTTTTCTAACACCACTTGATTTAGCGTTGTTTGATTTATTTTTAAAGTTTTGCTTAACTCCTTTTTTACCTGGAGGTTGCTTTTCCATTCTATTTCCAAAAAATTTACTTCCCATAATGATTTATATTATTTATTAAATGTAACAAAAGAAGTGGAAATTAGGCTAATAATTGCTCAAAAAATCCTCCAATTTTTTTCTCTTTATCAACAAAATGTATTTCCAATATCCAATTTCTAACCTTTTCATTTTTATCAAGACTAAACATGTTTTCATGATTTTTAGGATGTATATAATTAGTCTTATCTTCTTTTTCTAATTTTTCGTGTGGATAATGTCCTATTATGTGTCCAGCTATTTCTCCTCCAAATTTCCAATTATATTGTTTAGCTAAATTGGTCACATAGCTGTAAAGAGCAGAGCCAGTGATTTCTTTTTGTGTTTCAAAATATGCCTTACAATCATACCAAGCAGATTCAATATCGTTTTTGAGTTTGATTTTATATGGATCATTTCCAATTACATAAGTCCTTCCAAAATCAGCTTCCCATTCTTCGAATATTGGGCCAAAATCTATAAATAGAATATCGTCTTTTTGAAGAATTAAATTTTCAGGATTTTCATTGTAAGGCTGTAAAGTATTTTTACCACATCGAACAATTCTTTTATGCCAATATTTTTTAATTCCATACATTTTGAATGCTAAATCAAAAATTGAATGGTTAATTTCTTTTTCAGATTTCCCAGGCTCTAACAAGCCCTGTGATTCAATTTCTAGAAACAAATTTGCCGCCTTTTTCTCAGCTTCTATCAGATTATTTAAAGTGGAACTCATTTTGTAAAATTTAGTTTAAATAAGCTTGAAAGTAATATAACGGGTTCCCATATTTTTGACTTCATGCAATAGACAATATGATTAGTGCTTTTAGGCTCCATAAATTCTTTTCTTAACCCAGAATTTATTATGTCTTTTTTGGAGAACTTTTCCATATGATCTGTTTTAATATCAGAGGAGGAATAATTCAGCTTTGTCACAGGGATTTTTTTAAACCCAAGTTTTTTTAGAGCAAAGAATCTATGATGACCATCGATAATAACCATACTTTTAGAACAGCATAATATTGAAGAGATTATTATGGAATTATTAAAAGTTTTTAAATAATCTATTAATAAAGAGGTTTTTTTATCAATTACTTTTTCGTGGGGAAAAATCAAATTAGAGTCAACTAATTCTAGCCCTTGAACTAAACTTTTATTAAAGGAAATAGAGTACATTCTAAAAATATGTGTAGTATGCTACCATAACAGCTGTAATAACTAAAAGTACTATGCTAAATGTTATTACACCATAAACATTATTAGATATCAAAAAATTATTTTTTTTCTTTTCTATTTTCTTTTCCATAATTTTTAAAATTTAAATAAAGTTAAATAAAAATGGTTTAAATGAGACTTTGTAAATGAAATAGTAGATGGTTATATTTATCTAGTAATGAGACTCAAACTAATTTTACATTTTTTTATCATATTTATTTTAGGGAGCTACTTTAACTATGCACAGTCTAGTGAAGATCGGGGTAATTATATTGAATTCTCTGGGAAAATAATTAACGCAGAAAACAAAGAGCCTTTAATTTTTGCCAACTTAAACCTCTTGGAGTCAAACATTAGCACTATTAGTAATAGTAAAGGGGATTTTAAAATAAAAATTCCTAAATCTCATAGCTCATTCAAGATAAAAATTTCATTTATAGGATTTAAAACAAAAATAATTGACTTAAAGTCATTTGAAAACACAACAAATACAATTTCTTTAGACGTGTTTGTTACCCCTCTTTCTGAAATGGTAATGAGTATCCCAAAAGATGTGGAAGGATTAGTACGTGAAACCTTGTTAAATGCGGGAAATAATTATTTGGAAGATCATACAATAATGACAGCTTTTTACAGAGAAACTATAAAAAGAAAAAGAAGAAACGTCTCTCTTTCAGAAGCGGTTATTAATATTTATAAGTCTTCATACAAATTATACACTAAAAGAGATGGTATCAAAGTTCTAAAAATTAGAAAAGATACAGATTACTCAAGGTTAGATACCGTTGCGCTCAAACTATCGGGGGGACCTTTTAACACGCTCTATCAAGATATTATTAAATACCCAAATTATTTTATTCCCACGGCATTTATTTCAAACTATTCTTTTTCTGTTCATAGAACTTCAAAAATAAACAACAGGCCTGTCTATGTAATAAGGTTTAAACAAAAGGAAAATATTGATGAACCATATTTTTTTGGAGAACTTTATATCGACGGGGAAAATAAAATTTTACTCAGCGCCACCTACTCTTTGAACTTATCTAACAAAGAAATAGCTTCTAAATTATTTGTTGAAAAAAAACCAAAGGATGCCAATGTTTGGCCTACTAAAGCAGTTTATAGGGTCGACTATGCCGAAAGAGGTGGTAAATGGCACTATAGTTACAGTAATTTATCTCTTGATTTTAAAATAAACTGGACTAAGAAAATTTTTAATACCAGTTACTCTCTCTCAAGTGAAATGGCAATAACTGATTGGATTGAAAATACAACTTTAGAATATCCTAAAAGAAAAGAGCTAATGAATAAATCAATCATTTTAGCTGATTCAAACACTGGATTTCAGGATTTAAATTTTTGGGGAGAAAAAAACATAATAGAACCGGAAAATTCAATTCAAAATGCAATTAAAAAAATCAAAAAGAAATTAGATAAACTAGATAAATGATTTTGGAAATAATTTTTGCTAAAACCTTTTACCAACAGAAACTCCAGCCCTGATAGTTCCCCTTGTTCTAGTGCTATAATTATCATCCTCAGAATCGAACAATAAATTTCTTCCAACACCAAACAGAAGCTCTAAAGTAAACCCTTTTCTATTAATCCACTTTCTTCCTACTGCAAGACCAGGTGCGATGTCAAAATAACTTTCTGTATTAATCAAATCATTATTAAAACCTAGACCATTTTCGCTTTCATATTTTCCAGAAACAAATTTTGTAAAAACTTCAGCAAATATTCCATAACCTCCAAAATCTTCTGATTCTAAAAAATAGAATCTATAGTATGGGGTTAAGATAAATTTATCGGAATAATCACTTCCAACAGAGTCTCCACTTCCCAGATTTAAAAATAGTGTAGACCCAAAACCAGAGTAAGAATTACTGGTTTTCTCATAGGCAACTGTCAATGCAGGAAATAATAAAAAATCTAAAAAATCAATTTTTATTTCATTTTCTCCAACTAATTCTGTCAATTTTTCAATCTGTTTTTCTGATTTTATTACTTCTACTTGTTGAATTTCTTGTGTTAAAGAAATTAGTGGAATAATGAGAATTATTAGAAATAATTTTTTCATAATGGTCATAAAATATAACAAATTAACAAGGACAAATTATATGAACTATTTGACAATTTGGACTTAGATGTCGTTTAATAGTAACTATTGATTTATTACTCTTTTTTTTCTTTATTGTCCTTTGAAGACATGTTACGTCGTGCCTTTTCAATGTCAATTTTCATGTCTTCATCATGTGAGTCGTTAGCGTACTTTATCATATATAAATAGCCAGTAAGATATAACCCGCAAACAACAGAACCCATAATGAACATCCCTATGTTTTCCATTATTTTCTTTTTTGGCTACGATAATCGCTTCTTCTTTGTCTTAAAGCTACCGAAGCCGATAATATAGAGGGCACCCATATTCCTACAAATATTCCTTCTAACTGATTTCCAGAAAACCAAAGGGAAACGGAATATAGGAATGAAAGAAATGCTAATATTATTGGGTAATAAACCCCCCAAAATTCCATAATTTTTTTCATAATTTATTTTTAAACAATATAATGATTTGCTTTTTGAAAAACCATACCCCAGCTCACTTATTTTAAGTCATCAAAACATCATTCTTAAAAAATTAAAATAATATTAAAAACGAATCCTACTATTGTCATGTCTCGGGATATTCCATTAACTTTTAATTAACCATACTGCCGAACAATTTTTAATAAATAAAATAATTACTGAACTATTAGAAACGTTTTACAAATTTAATGAGTAAACTATAGGTTTTATAAATTCCACCCAAGTATCGTAACCCTTTTCGTTAAGGTGGATTCCATCTGTTGAAAGCCCACTTTTTATTAGTCCATTTTCGTTTACAAAGATTGAATATAAATCAATGATTTGATATGGATTTTCTTTTTCATTGGCTTTTATTATTTCGTTTATTTTTAATATGTTATTCTTGTGTTTCTCTTTATCTGTTGGTAAAACGGTTTGGATATAAATCTTAGTTTTTGGTGTTTGCACATTAATAATTTGGGCAATTTTTTTAATATTATTAGCTATATATTCAGAAGAACTGTAAGTATCATTATTATTCCATAAGTCATTTATTCCGATTAATAAGAACACAGCTTTAGGTTTGAAGTAAGTTATTTCATCTGTTCGTGCTAACACACCATTTGTAACATCTCCACCAATTCCTCTATTTCTAATATTGGGATAATTTAATCTTTTACTCCAATCTTTTCCCCCTGCAGTTATACTATTTCCTAAAAAGACAATATCATCATAATTTAGAGGATTGCTTTTAAATTCTTCAATTACTTTTTTATAATTTCCTGCACCCCAATCATCGTGTTGTTTTATCACCAATTCCTGTGTCGGGTATAGGCGATCTATTGCAAGGTTTTCTTGTCCAAAAACAATAAATGAACTTAGTAGAAATATAACTTTAAATATTTTCATTAGTTTTTGTAGGATTATAATTTAAAAAAAAAGAGACTTGCTTTTAAAAGCAAGTCTCTGCAAAAATTGAAATTAGATTTAAGCGATTTAAACAAAAAAAATAACTGTCAATTTTTATCTTCCAAGTAATTTTATTTATCCCACCAAAGCGGAGTTGTATAACTGTCAGCACCTTGATTTGCTACTGCAGCTGCATAGTTTGCTGCATTATTTCCTGACTCACTAGTTGGGTAAATCATTCGAACCATAAACTGGCCGTTGGTATAACTGTTTGGGTGTCTTGTGGCGGTTAGTGTAGGAAAACCAGATCTTCTCCAATTTGAATAAGCTTCATATTCATTAAAATATGTTGCTATCCAATATTGATCCATAACTTGTTCCCATCTTTCAGCAACAGATCCACTAGCTTTATAAGCTCCATCACCAGCTAAGTAAGTTGAAACCTCAGCATCTGAGATTGGTGTAGTGCCATAAATTCCCTCAAGCATTTTCATACCTGCAGTAACACCAGCTTCATAGTGGTCTTTATCACTAGTTGAAATCCATCCTCTAATTGCCGCTTCGGCCTTTAAAAACTCTACTTCAGCATACGTTTGTAGTACCATAGGAGCAGTCAAAGATTGTAATTCAGTAGCAGCCATTGCATACACTCCAGTATCACCAGCTGCAGGTATTGCCACACCATCTAATGAAGTATAAGGATCGTTTTTTAAACCGTTTTTCATACCCATAAGATCAGCTTCAACTTGACTCTTATCAGATTGTCTCATAAATAAACGTGTTTTTCTTGGATCATTTACCATTCTACTCATGAAAGAAGTACTTATTCTAGAACCTTGATCAGCTAGGAAAACCTCTCCATGCCCATTTCTATTTCCAGTACTTCCATCACCATGCTTTACAGATGCAATATGAGCATTTGAAGTCATTGTTCCTCCATTGATAGCTTTAACCGCCCAAGCTTGAGCAGTTGCAGCGTCTACTTGGGTTAATCTCATAGCTAATCTTAACATCATAGAATTCCCAAATGCTTTCCAGTGAGCAGCACTTCCGCCAAAAATAACGTCAGCACTACCTAAAGCTCCGTCTCCACTTATTTGAGCAACAGCTTCTTCTAGTTCTTTAAGCATATCCATGTAAATGTCTTGTTGAGAATCATACTTGGGAGTTAATATTCCATCGCTGTAACCTTTACCCGCTTCAGAATAAGGACAATCACCATATAAATCAGTTATTCTATGGAATACAAATACTCTCATAATTCTAGCCATACCCATGTGAGTTCCAGTATCACCGTCAGTTTCAAGTTGCATAATAATATCCTGAGCACCTTTTACCATGTTGTTGTAAGCTTGATTCCACTGAGCAAACGACCAATCGTCGTTTCTAGTGTAAGTATCACCAGCCCACCAGTTGTTTTCTGCATGATGTTGAACAATAGTTGAATTATAAATAAAACTATTTCTCCAGTTCTCATATCTAGATCCAGAAATATCTACTTGAAGCTTTGTGATTTTAGTTGCAACCCCAACCTGCGATGCAGAATTTGGGTTTACGTTCATTTCTTCAAACCCCTTATCAAAGTCGCAAGAAGCGAAGAAGAAGCCTAAAGTTAGGCATGTTATTAATATCTTTTTCATATTTAATTTATTTAAAATTTAAGGTTTACGTTTACACCAACAGTTCTTGGAACTGGCATTCCCCAGTACTCAAGACCTTGTGAGTTATTACTGTTATAAGCAGATTCAGGGTCAATATTATCCACACTGTTTGATAAGAAGAATAAATTCTTTCCAATAATTGATATTGTAGCAGATTGAATAGCAGTTCCCTCAAGTGAACTTGATGGTATATTATATCCAATACTTACATTTCTTAGTCTCATGTAATCTGCGTCATAAATACCCGCTTCTGCAGCGTCGTTATATTTATTCCAGTAATTTTGCTGCTGACTGACATTTAAAGATGTTGAGACAGCAGAACCATCCTCCATAACTCCACTAGGAACCCAACCAGCATGTCTTCCCCCAGCAGGCACTGTCATTTTATGCAGTCCTCTTCCTAACATTTCCGCATTACTACCAGACATTATTTGACCACCGTTTTTACCTTCTAAGAGTAAACTAGCGTTCCAGTCTTTATATCTAAATGATGCTCCAATACCAATTTGTGTTGGGGCAACACCAAAACCTAAGATTTTTCTGTTATTATCAATTACGGGTTGAGGATAACCAGCACTGTTTTCGTGAACGATAGCTCCATTGGCATCTCTTTTGAAAGAAGTTCCATATAATGCACCGTATCTTTCACCAACTATGTGCATTACTCTCATGTTTCTGTTTCCATTTACACCTCTTGGTTCATCTAATGAAACCATACCATCGGTATCATTTGTAGCTACAACTTTACTGTCATTATTTGTGTAGTTTAATGAAAGTTCCATTGCAAAATCATCAGTAACAATTGGTTTAACTTTTAATAAAAGCTCAATACCTTTATTGCTAACTTTCCCAAGGTTTGCTAGAGCACTACTGTATCCAGAAGTATTTGAAGCAGAAACACCAACAATATCTCCAGATGTTTCGTTGTCATAATATGTAGCATCAACAGAAAGTTTATTATCAAACATTCTTAAATCAACACCAAATTCTGTCTCGTTTTTTTCAAAAGGAGTAATTTCAGAGTTTGGAATTTGACTCCCATTAATCTGCCCCATTGGATTCCCTAAATGTGGGTTTCCTAGGATTGAGTAAGATAAATTTAATCTGTAAGGATCATCAGCACCACCTGCTACTTGAGAATAACCAGCTCTGAACTTAAGGAAATCTACATTTGATCCTAGGTCCAAGGCATCTGACAAAACTAAAGATAAAGAAGCAGAAGTATATAAGTCGTTATTTGGTGCTTTTTTATCTTTTAAAGATAAAGTTGAAAACCAGTCATTTCTTGCCGTTACCGATAAAAACGCATAATCCATAAATCCAAGTTCAGCAGAACCATAAGCTGAGTTTATTTGTTTTTCTGAAAAACCATAACTAGCACTTTTATTTTTAGTATTAGCATATGAAACTAATCCAGGAACAATAAAATCATTTCCAGTAATACTAACTGATTCATTTTTATTTTTATAAGAACTTATTCCAGCAAAAGCAGTTAAAGTTACATCATCAGCTAAGGATAAATTATCAGTTCCTAAAAATAAATCAGCATCAATAGATTGAGTAGCTAATTTATATTCAGTAATACCACCTAAAGGTTTGTACCTTATCCCATAAGCTTCTGAGGTAGTTCTATGTGCATCGAATCTGTCGACACCAACTCGTCCTCTAACATACAAAGCATCAGCAAGGTCCCATCTTATGTTCATTGCTCCAATAAAACGTTCTTTATCTAAGTCTTTAACGTTCATATTTTGAGCAAAGAAAGGGTTTGTTAAAAACA
>ERZ802830.4279-NODE-4279-length-11540-cov-23.1465_pt1 | contig 11540 bp, 6 predicted proteins | sample MGYA00345654_ERZ802830 | MGnify/ENA primary metagenome ERZ802830 (study PRJEB30503, sample SAMEA104212375) | marine metagenome | biome: Westerlies Biome; feature: [SRF] surface water layer (ENVO:00010504) within the epipelagic zone...; material: water...
TTGCTGACATTCCGCCTGGTGCAACGTTGGTTGGATCAGGTTTTTTCTTTGTTCTCGGCCTGGTAGGCCTAAGTTTTGGAGTACTCAGTTCCAGCTGGGATCCTGAGTCTGGAAGCATATTGGGACTTGAAAATTTGAAGCCTAATTTGAAAAGAATGAGAGAGTCAATTCGAGAATCCAAGCGAAAGCAATGATCAAATCACCAGAACAAGCTCGATAAAAAATACAATTTGAAGCAGTACTCATAACCCTTGAACAAGAAGAAGTTTCATGGGCAAAAGAAAAAAACGTCCAATGCACACCAAAACGATTTAGATAATTTCGTACCACCAGCAAAAGCGCGACATTGCCACCATCTCATCAGCAATATTTGAATAGCTGGCTGAATCTAACCAGAGAGCAGCGAGTGGCGAGTGATAATGAGAACAATTCGAGAAAGCAACGCGTTCTTTACATCCAGATTTGCCCATGAATTGGCATAAATAAACATGCCCACACGAACAACATTGGATTAGATTAGATAAACGAAAATAAATTACATGCGATTTGCATGACGTATAACGCAATAACTACTGGAAAGATTGCATTAATTTGATCGCAATCCCTGTAATCCTTGCACATTATTAAAACATTCTTAATACCGAGCGCCTCCTCTCAAAGCGTGAATAGCATGTAAATTAAATATACAAAAGTTAATGAAATCTCTCGATAGAGTTCTTAATGGTTGCCTTTTTGAGCATGACGCTGAAAGCCATCTAGACAAAGGCATTGGTGGCTTGGGCAATAAAATCAATGACCAGCCCGTATCTGAATTCCCTTATCTAAACCCGAATCCTACAGTATCAAATTATTACCCAACAACAAATTTCAGCAATAAAGATAGATACGACATAGACGCCCCATACAATCAAGCTCCATCCTTCAATGTACAAAATGGCATAGGCTTGCCTTTGACGCATAATTTTGATTACGATCATTTTATCAAAACAACTAAAGGAAATAATCGAGAAACGTACGATGACGGTTATGATTTACCACTTTATATAACTCTACCCAAAACAAGCAAGGAAGACTCATTTCAATGGGATTCCTTTCCCGCTGGTGAAGCTCAGCAATTTCTTGTCTTTAGTGTTGATAGTGAAACTATTAATTCCAAATCACCATTAAATGGAGAAACCGGAGGCACTGTAACTCTTGAAGCCAAATCGAGCTCAGCAACAAAACGCCCTTACACAATAACGTTAACAGTAACTCCATACAATGCTGGGCCAATACCTCATATCCATTGGGCAGAAGATGAAGCTTTCATCATGCTTCAAGGGGAGATGGACTCATGGATTGGAGATCCAGGAAAGAATCCATATGAACTCTACGAGTTTCCAGAAGGCAATGATGTTGATGGCAATAATTTCCCACCGAAAAAAAATACAAAACAACTATCGGCACAAAATGTAGAAAATTTCTATTACGGCCATCTCATGGCCGAAGATGGTGTGTATTTGCCGAGAGGCCACGCTCATGCTTATCGCAATGCAAGCCCCAATGGAGACCCCCTAGTATTCCTCACTTTGTGGTCAAGAACACCTGGATACCCCGAAGGTGGAATTGAGGAATTCTTCACTCTAAGTGAGCCAACTATTGGACGTTTCTATGACAATGCTGATGAAGCAGCATCATATGGAAATTTGTACAATAAAAATATAGGCAGCGAAGATGGCATAAGTAATCAGCAACGATTTGTAGATTATTTCAATACATTTCCAGAATATTACGTTGCAATGAGCCGTAATTTTGGAAGTTTTACGGGTGTTAAGAGTGACTCAATCACAAAAGATGATGGAACTGCACTAACAATGGGTGGCAATTGGAATCCAATGATTTCCACGGATACCGGTACATTCCCTACACCTCCCCCAGCCGCCTGGGATGAAAACTCTGAAACACCCTGGATCGCTACTCCAGGGGAAAAAGGATCAGACAACTATTACACAGCACCTGCACCGAATGCTCCTTCAGAAGCAGTTAACTTCAGCACACCTTTTGACCCTAAAATAATTCAAAGAATTGAATTGTCTTATGATAAATCAAATAATAGCGGGATCAGCAGACAAAAATTTAATCAACTAAGCTCACAGCTTGCCACTCTTCTTGCGGCAAGCAACGGCAGCGAATCGACAGATTTGCTCAATCCAAAGTCATCCAATGTTAATAACGAGGTATTGACCGTATGGGATAGTTTCTCAAATCTGAATGAACTACGAAACTCCACTTCTTTTCAAAAACTAACAAAAAAACTAAATAAAAGTGGATCAGTCAATGTTATCAACAGTAGCGTCGACACCGATCTAGCCAGCAACTACGAGATTAGCGCTCCTGAGCAAATGCTGCTTGGCAAATTTCAAATCAAGGATGGCTCGAGAGATGAGGTTTTAAACCTATCAAGTGAATTAAAAATTAAAACCAATGAAGAGCCTGGTAATTTAAGCTTTGACTACTACTTTGAAAAAAATGATCGAAATTCAATATACTTTATTGAACACTACAAAGAGGGTAAAGATATTGCGGCTCATCTTCAGAAAGGATATACAGCAAAGTTTTTTGAGGATTTTGCGCCCTATTTAGAAACCGAAAGCCTTGCTGATGGCGACGTTAGTATCTATCCTGTTAACACTCCAGAGTCACAGATTTATATTGATCAGCAACAGGGAATCGAATTATTTGATGAATTGCTCGACTCAATGCCTGAAATGGCGATGACACTTGCAATTTCAAACAACAAACCTGCAGACACTCTCTATACAAGCAATAAAACAGATACCAAAGGATATGGATCATTCCTCAATTTTGAGCAAACATATTCAGATAACAGCAGTTGGACTTACGGTGTTATTGCCGTAGACAACAAACGTGGAAAAATCAATGGTTTATCAATTGGTAAAAATGATCAGCCAAATCAAAACTGGTTAGAGGAAGCTGCAGCTAGAACTACCATTCTTTTTGAAACGGACCCTTCATTTCAAGAGGGCAATAATCACTCTCGCAATATTCAAGTTAACACAAAGAGTCATTACTTACCTTTTAGAACTCGCTTGGATGCCAATTCTGTTTTCAAAAAGAATCTTTTCAATGAAAACATGAATATTGAATTCTCTAAAGATGATCAACTGAGCCTTAATTCTACACGAGAAAAAATTCAATTCAATGGAATGGAAGCTAGTTACGACAACGTTATTCAGGGTATGTCGACAGTTACCAGCCTTCCACAAACAAAAGGCATGAACATTATTGACACAAAACAGCAGCCAAGAAGAACACTTTATGGAACAATTGAGCGACCCAGTTTTGATGAGAACAGCAGTAATCTTGCCCTTATTCAGTGCAACTCCATAGGTCGAATTTTAGATCCGGTTACGGGTCGTTATCACAAAATTACGACAACAGATGCCCAACAGGCTATTTTTGCTATGGAACAGAATGGAGAACTTAACTATTTACAAGATTCTTTTGAGATTGAGGGAGGAAATCTTTATACGCCTCTGATTAAGGAATCTGGTTCATACTATACTTTTAAGAATTCAGAGAGTTCAATTCTTGGTTCAAACACATTCAAAATGAAGATCGACGATACGTCAGAACAATTCTCATTCGTATTTACCCACTCCGAAGATATGCCGTTACTCGCATAATGGCATTTTACTCTAAGTAATTTTAAACCGATTCAAATGAACATTAACGAAAACGCTGTCTTGGGTGACCAAGACTTGATCGATGGACTAAATAGCATCAGTCCTATTTTTGGAGAGTTCTGCGTCAGAGTTGCAGGCGAAGCATGGGGCAAGCCACTTGTTGATCAGAAAACGAAGGCCTTTATGGCAATCGTTCTCGACGTATCGCACCAGTCATATTCAGGGCCTGGTACACCTTTTGAAGCCCATGTTGTCATGGCACTCAAGCAAGGTGCGTCATTTGCCGAAATTGAGGAGGTCTTAAATTGGAGTTGTGTTTACTGTGGATTTAATAAGGCGGCTGGAGGATTTGGGCGTCTAAACGAACTTAAAGAAAAATATAAGGATACATTTAAATAAAAGAGATAAGCGACTTTCACACTGCATGGAAGTCGCTAATTTCAGCATACTGAACTTGAAGCTTTCCTTTCAGAAATTGCTTGCTGTAGTTCCACCATTCGTTAAAATGATCGGAATTCAAATGGGTTTGAAGATGCTCATAACTACTCCACTCTTCATCCCATACAAAAGTCTGAGGATCATTTATGTCTTGATTGCAAGTATATAAAGCCGGTTTATCAATTTTATTTGTCAATTCGAATAATTTTTCTGTTCTTTGATTGTACTCTTGACGAGCCTCATTAGGAATCACCAAAGAAACTCGCCCAACAACATGAATCGGGCTAGAAGTATTAGTCGCAAGAAGAGTAGACTCTTGATTGAAAGTTTCAGCCGAAGAGGAACCAAATCCTAAGGCAAATACCAAAAAAATTGCTCCGATGAGACTTAAAACAAAAGCTCTTATTTTTGGCACACTCATTGGACTCAAAAGGGTTGCATATTGGAATACTTATAGCACGAAAATGCAAGGCTGACTACTGAAGGGCTGCGTTTCATTCAAGCAGAGTAATATCTGAAAAGGATAACGATCTATTTTGTGTAAAAAAAGATCGTCAATCGAACACCATGTTTTCGCTTCTGCGTGCCCTGAAATCCTGCTTAAGAAGGGATTCAACAGCAGTTCCTGCATTGCGAACACAGAATTGAGGCCCCAGGCGAACGTATCGGGTCGAAGCGCCATCCTTCACTTCAGCAATCACCGGCACCTTCACGCCCAGCTCATCTCTCTCGGGTCGATGCAGATTGAGGCATTCGCGAAGTTTGTGCTGAACAGCGATATCACTGGCCTGTGCCGAAGGTAGCTCCACCACAAGCAGGTTGAGCTCATCGATCGCGCGACAATCATCGATGATCAATTGAACGCGCTCATCTCGGCGATCCACCCCGGCCCAAACAAGCAAACGTACTTCGGCCATAAGATGATCCGCGAGGCGCGCGTAGCTCTTTGGAAACACCACCGCTTCACAGCTTCCTGTGAGATCCTCCAACTGAAGAATCGCCATACGGTCGCCTTTTCTGGTCGTCACCTGTCGCAGTTCAGTGATCATCGTGATCGCGCTGACCTTGGCTTTATCCGGCTGCTCCTCAAGGGAACCCAAACCAATCGGTGCCAACAGACGAGATGAAGGAGTGAGCTGTTTCAGTGGATGATCCGAGAGGTAAAAACCAACAAGGTCTTTCTCAAGTCTGAGTTTTTCAGATGGGGGATAGTCCGGAACAGGCGTCGCTTTCGGAGCCATACTTAAATCCGTCGGACCATCGTCCTCCGCGGGGGCAGCCATGAGGTCGAAGATATTTCCCTGACCGCTATCACGATCCTTCGCACGAGAGGACGCCCAATCCAAAAGCAGATCGAGATCCGCCATTAACTGCGCCCGGTTGGCATCAGGATCCATGGCATCCATCGCTCCGCAATGGATTAAGGATTCCAAACCGCGCCGATTCAAAACATTGGTTGGAATGCGATCACATAGATCTGCCAAAGAGCGGAACGGACCATCCTTTTCACGGGATTGGATCAACCTCCGAATCGCACCATCTCCAAGATTTCGAACCGCCGACAAGCCGAACAAAATTCGATCGCCGTTTGGAGTGAAGTCGATGAGTGAGGCATTCAGGTCAGGAGGCATCACCTCAATACCCATGGCATTGCAATTGGAGATATAACGCTGCACCTTGTCGACGGCGCCAGCATTCACCGTGAGCAGGGCAGCCATATAGGCCACTGGATAGTGGGCCTTGAGATATGCGGTTTGATACGTCACTGCGCCATAGGCGGTGGAATGACTCTTGTTGAAGCAGTACTCGGCAAAGAGCACCATTTGGTCGAATAATTCATCGGAAACTTTCACATCGACGCCGCGCTTCTTCGCTCCCTCAACAAAAATGCCGCGATGCTTTTGCATTTCCGACACCTTTTTCTTACCCATCGCCCGACGCAGAAGGTCGGCTTGACCGAGGGAATAACCCGCTAAATCCTGCGCGATCCGCATGATTTGTTCCTGATAAACCATGATTCCATAGGTTTCACTCAAGATCGGCTCAAGAATCTCATGGGCGAAATCAATCGCTTCGCGGCCATGTTTTCGATTAATAAATTTTGGAATCAAGCCAGCATCCAACGGTCCAGGCCGATAGAGGGCCAATATTGATGAAATATCCTCTAGAGATGATGGCTTCAGATCTCTAACGATCTGACGCATGCCGCTCGATTCAAGTTGAAAGATCCCCTCTAAATCACCACGCGCGAGCAATGCAAAGGTGTCGGCATCCTGGGGAGGAAGCTTGTCAGGGTCGATGCGTGTCCCACTCGTCACTGCAACAAGTTCCAGTGTCTTGTCGATCATCGTGAGATTTTTAAGCCCAAGAAAATCCATCTTGAGTAAACCCATCGACTCGACATCTTCCATGAAGTATTGGGTGATGACCTGACCGTCGTTATTGCGCTGGAGTGGCACTAATTGATCGAGGGGGTCAGCAGCAATCACAACACCTGCCGCATGGACACCAAAGGTTTTGTTGGTTCCTTCAATCCGCATCGCCATATCAACCCAGCGCTTCACCACAGGGTCAGCCTGGTATTTCTCACGGAACTCGGGAGTGGGCGACTCATCTCCGATCATGGCCTTCAACTTGGCCGGCTTACCCCGAACAACAGGGATCAGCTTGGCGAGACGGTCGGCATCTCCATAGGGAATATCGAGCACACGGGCCACATCCTTGAGCACGGCCTTGGATGTCATCCGGTTAAACGTGATGATCTGGGCAACTTTGTCGTCCCCATAGCGTTCAGTGACGTAGTCGATGACTTCACTACGACGCTCAATACAAAAATCGGTGTCAATATCAGGCATTGACTTCCGTTCTGGATTGAGGAATCGCTCAAACAGCAAGCCATTGCTCACCGGATCAATGTTGGTGATCCCTAGGGCGTAAGCCACCAATGACCCCGCCGCAGAACCCCTCCCTGGTCCGACTGGAATGCTCTGTTCTCTCGCGAAACGGATGTAATCCCACACCACCAGGAAGTAGGTGGGGAACCCCATCTGTTCCATGATTTCGAGCTCATGGGCCATCCGCTCGGCATAGTTTTGAGGGATCGGATCGTCGCCCTTGAGCTCCAGTCGGTCACGCAAGCCCTGTTGCGTGACATCACGGAGATAGGTCACTGCCGTGTACCCATCGGGGATGGGAAAGCGTGGCATCTGATATTTACCGAGGATGTCGTAGTCCTCAACCTTCTCTGCCACCTTGACGGTATTGGCAATCGCCTTCTGAACAACGTCTGGGTCGAGATGGTCCGTAAACAATCGACCCATCTCTTCTTCTGTTTTGATGTATTCCGTGCCGGTATAGCGAAGACGTTTCTCATCGCTAATTAACTTTCCGGTCAACACACAGAGGAGCGCATCGTGCGCCTCTACATCCTGCTTGGTGAGGTAGTGGGCATCATTCGTCGCCACAAGTTGGATGTCTAATTCCTGGGCAATCTTGACGATTTCCGCATTAACGATTCGGTCTTCAGGAGACCCATGGTCTTGAATTTCTAGGTAGAAATCATCTCCAAAAACATCTTGGTACCAGCGGGCAACATCACGGGCAACCTCTGGACGACCTCGCAAAATCGCTTGAGGGATCTCTCCTCCAAGACATGCCGTGGCAATGATCAGCCCTTCGCTGTAGCGCTTTAGTAGCTGTTTATCGACACACGCCCGGGAAAAAATGCCACGGCCACGCATACCGCGCAAATGGCTGATGCTGGTGAGCTTCACAAGATTGCGATACCCGGTGGCATTTTTTGCCAACACGACGAGGTGGTATCGCTTCTCCTTTTTCGGCTGAGGATCATCAATCGAGCCATTGATGACATACATCTCATTGCCAATAATTGGCTTGAGATCGGTTCCTTTGCAAAGCTTGAGCAGCTCGATCGCGCCATACATCACACCGTGATCGGTGAGTGCAATGGCGGGCATGCCCAGCTCCTTCGCCCGCTCCACCATGGACGGCAACTGCGACGCCCCGTCGAGCAGGCTGTAATCGCTGTGGTTATGGAGGGGAACAAATGCCATGGACCCAGATTAGGACCCAACGCAAGATCAAGCGTGTCATCACGCTACCAACCACTACATCTAGCGGTTATTAAGGCACCAAGGGGGCTTTTGGCCGTTGGGAGAGCACATTGGCTGCTTGCTCGTATTGGTGGGCCACCTGCAGCAAACGCGCTTCCTCGAGCACATTGCCGATCAACTGCACTCCAATGGGCAGACCCGTCTGACTAAAACCGCAGGGAACACTAATGGCAGGCAAACCAGCAAGATTGACTGGGATCGTCAGGAGGTCTGCCAAGTACATCGCCAAAGGATCATCTTTATGGGCCCCAGCTTTCAAGGCCGTTGAGGGGGCTGTAGGGGTGAGCAGCACATCCACCGATTGGAACGCGGCATCAAAATCGCGACGAATCAACGTGCGAACCTGCTGAGCTTTTTTGTAGTAGGCGTCGACATATCCAGCCGAGAGGGCATAGGTGCCGATCAAGATCCGCCGTTGGACCTCTTCACCAAAACCTTCAGCCCGACTACTGGAGGTCATCGTGGCCAAACTTTCCGATTCGGCAGCCCGAAAGCCGTATTTCACGCCGTCGTAGCGAGCCAAATTGGCCGATGCTTCTGACGGAGCAATCACGTAGTACGTGGCAATGCCATCGTTAAAACGAGGGCAACTCACCTCGACCAATTCAGCACCAAGAGCCTCAAGCTGCGCAGCGGCAGCCTGCACAGATGCTTTCACTTCGCCATCAAGGCCCTTTGCATCAAAGCATTCCTTGATGACCCCCACCTTCAGCCCCTTGATCGACTGATTCAAACCCGCTGAAAAATCGGGAACTTCCACATTGAGGCAGGTTGAATCACGCGGATCGTGTCCAGCAATGACCTGCAGCAGCTCAGCAGCATCGGCCACTGATGTGGCAAAAGGACCCACTTGGTCCAAGGAGCTGGCAAATGCCACCAGGCCCCAACGACTCACCCGGCCATAGGTGGGTTTCAAGCCAACAACACCGCAAAAGGATGCTGGCTGACGGATCGATCCACCGGTGTCAGAGCCCAGCGATGCGATGCAACTGCCGGAGGCAACCGCCGCCGCACTTCCCCCAGAACTACCACCGGGGACGTGGTCGAGATTCCAAGGATTGTGCGTCGCCCCAAACGCAGACGTTTCGGTGGAACCACCCATCGCAAATTCATCGAGGTTGGTTTTACCAACCAGAACAGCTCCGGCCTGCCAGAGACGCTCCGTCGCGGTGGACTCATAGGGAGGGACAAAGTGCTCAAGCATGCGGCTTGAACAGGTGGTTCGCACCCCACGGGTGCAGAGGTTGTCTTTGATCGCCAGAGGCAAGCCAGCTAGTGGGCCAAGGGTTTCGCCAGCAGCACGCGCAGCATCAATCCGATCGGCATCGGCCCGGGCTCTCTCAACCGTGATCTCGTTGTAAACATTGAGGGAAGACTCAGCCGTTTCCAGCCTGTCGATGTGCTGATCAACAAGCTCACGGGATGAAATGTCACCGTTCTGCAGTTGCTGACGCCACGCGCTGATCGTCATGGTCTTGCGATCCATTGCAGGGCCGACGCTATCAGCCGTCTGTCACCCTTCATTTGTGATGGTGAATGGTTCACCCCTTCTCGTGCGCAACAACGCGTGGCTGACGGACTGAGGATGCTCTGAACTGATGTCATCCAAGAACGTTGATAACCCAGACTCCAACCCAGCCTTGGTGATGAACGGACCGAACCAATACGTGACATCTGGGCCAGATGTTTGGACCCGCGCCCACCAAGCAACACCGAGGCCATTGGCGAGGCTTCGCAGTGGCCGGATCAGTGGGCTCATTGGGGCAAAGGTGAGTAAGAGCATTTTGACCTGCGAAGAGGCCAAACAGCTCATCAGTTATGGGGAAAGCTTGATGCTGTGATCGAACTGAAGATCCGATTCAGGTTTAGCGCCCGACAAATCAAGCTCAATCGTTGCTGCTGAAGACGTGGATTCCGCTTGAGGAGACTCCGTTTTCAACTCACCCGATTGATCAGAAACCGAAGAATCTGACCCCTGTTGATTGAGCGTGACTTGTTCTCCGATTGCGTGCTCAGATGCTGATAGATCAGTGACTGATGCATGTGTTGTTGAGTGACTGGTTGCAGAAGAGTCCGAAGCCAACAACTCAGAAACGGGGGAATCTGTGGCGGGCTTTTTAGTTAAAGAAGCCTCCGGTACTGGCGGTACCGGGCGGGCGACCTCTTGCGTTTTCACTTGCGGACGAACAATCGGCGGCGACGGAGCTTGACCATGAATGTCCTTCATCCAGTTGCGGCGAGCCACCTCGTAGACACACAGCGCAGTCGCCACCGAGGCATTCAGGCTGGGGGTGATGCCACGCAAGGGAATCCGCACCAATTGGTCGCAGTGGCGACGGGTCAGCAATGACAAGCCCTGATCCTCTGAACCAGTCACCAAAACAAGCGGACCCTCTAAATCCACATCCATGAGCGTGACGTCGCCCTCGGCAGCGAGTCCAATCACCCTGTAACCCGAATCCTTGAGCTTCTCAAGGGAACGGTTGAGGTTGACAACACGCGCAACGGGTAAGTGCTCCATGGCGCCCGCGGCCACTTTGGCTGCTGAGCCCGTTAGGCCTGCACTCCGGCGTTGTGGCAACACAAGACCATGGGCCCCCATCGCTTCGGCAGACCGAACGACAGCGCCGAGATTATGGGGGTCCGTAATCCCATCAAGGGCTAGCAATAAGGGGGGCTCACCAAGCTCGGAACAACCCTCAATGAGGGCACTGAGATCCAAGGTGTCTGCAGCAGCGGTTTGGAGAGCAATGCCCTGATGAACAGAACCTCCTGTGACCTGTGCAAGCCGCGCCCAGGTGACTTCTTCCACCAAAACACCAGAGGCTTTGGCCTCCCGAAGCAGTTGGAGAAATTTCGGAGCACTGCGCATCTCGGGCGTGCACCAAATTCTGTGGATTGGCCGTCCTGACTCGAGGGCAGCTTGCGAAGCGTGGCGTCCCCAGATCAAATCGTCTGCGGGTGGCGTCGAAGCTTCGGCCTCGGGTTGTTGCTCGGACCGCTGGGATCGAGAACCAAAGTCGCTAAAGCGGGGCCGTTGGGACGACTGGCGACGCTCATCGCCAGAACGGTATCGATCGGGCGCTCGCTCAGAGCGATCACGAAAGCGTCCCTGGGACGGTCGATCCGAACGGAACCGACTCGGAGCTGAGGACCGCGCACCCTGGTCATCACGGCGTTCATAAGGGCTCTTGCCATCCCCATCAGAGCGACCGGAGAAGCGCGGAGCACGATCGTCACGACGTCCATAGGAGCGTGGGCCGGCACTATCGCGGCTGTCACG
>ERZ802830.4281-NODE-4281-length-11540-cov-8.437_pt1 | contig 11540 bp, 9 predicted proteins | sample MGYA00345654_ERZ802830 | MGnify/ENA primary metagenome ERZ802830 (study PRJEB30503, sample SAMEA104212375) | marine metagenome | biome: Westerlies Biome; feature: [SRF] surface water layer (ENVO:00010504) within the epipelagic zone...; material: water...
GCAATACCAGCATTATAATCGTCATTAGCATAAGAAACGGCGATATCTTTTATTCCCTTACTCATAGCGAGTTCGGCAAGAGCAACACCTTGATAGGCGTCTGAAGCTGCAGAACGGAATACGAGGTCAGTACCGGTTTCCATATTTGAAATCGCTGGTGATGAAGCCGAAACGGATAAAGTAACAACGCCTGCTGGAATTGAAACAGACTCAGCTTGAGCTATTGTAGCACCTGAGCAAACTGGTCCAACGATACCGGTTACCATATTTACGTTAATAAGTTTTGTTACAGCATCTACAGCTGCAACTGGATCACACTGGCTATCAGCCCTGGCTACAACAAATTTTTCGCCACCCGCAAACATGCCGCCTTGCTCATTTATGTGCTTTTCAGCCAAGTCAACAGCCGCGACCATTGGTGCAACTAGATCTGGAATTGGACCCGTTACGGCCATTGGGTTACCAATGACAACGTCTGCTTGAGCTGTCGTTGCCAACATATAGCAAGCTAAGCCTGCCGCTAATTGTTTTTTCATTATACTCTCCCTTTTTTAAGTTTTTCTCCAGTCTGCACTGGTCTTGATTCTGGCATTATGCCGTCAGGATACTTTTGTAAGATGTATTGTAGCAATAGTCCAATTATCATCATACGAAGATAACCTGCTCTCGTTTTCAATAAACTTATATCGACATTTGATATCATTTCACCGAAAATGTGAAGTCCAGAATTGATAAATATTTCACTTGCAGACCATATTACCCAAACGAGGAATGCTCCAAAAATAGCCCCCCTGTTGTTACCAGATCCACCGGCAATGAGCATTACCCATACAAGAAATGTCATTTTTGAGGGATCGAAAGTATTGGTTGGATCGATCAAACGCAAATGTTGTGATAAAATAGCGCCAGCTAACCCCATTACCATAGCGCCTATGACAAAAGCCTCAATTCGACGACGTGTTACATCCTTACCTGCCGCATGTGCAGCATTTTCGTTTTCTCGAATTGCCGTCATCATTCGACCCCAAGGTGATTGTTGTGCTTTTTCCAGAAGTTTATAGATGATAAAAACAATCAATAGGATTGTTAGGCAAAAAAACGGCTGCCACCACCAAATAGGAAGCTTATCGAAGAAATAATCCCAGCCCTGCGCATCACTAAACCAAGACATGGGAGCTTTTGTGTAAAACCGCTCTTCCGTTAGATGCTCCCAAACGCGAGGTATTTTATTAATTCCACGTGGACCATTTGTTAATTCAGTCTCATTTTTTAAAACTAATTTTATAATTTCAGCTATGCCAATAGTAGAAATTGCAAGGTAATCAGATCTTAATCTAATACAAACAATCCCAATTAAAAACGCAACCATTCCAGATAAAAGCATAGCGCAAGCTATTGCCAACGGTAGTGGTAAGTCCAAACCCCCAAAGTGATATCCAGATGGAGCCGTTGTCATTAGAGCAAATGTGTAAGCTCCAATAGCGGCAAAACCAGCAATACCAACATTAAACAGGCCAGCATATCCCCACTGAATATTTAACCCTAAAGCCAAAATTGCGTAAATTCCACCGACAGTAAGTAGCGAAATACCGTACAACGAATATCCAATCAGCATGTCCATCAGAATAGTCGACCTTTAAATAATCCGCTTGGCCTTATGACCAACATAATCACCATTATAGTAAAGGCTACACCAGTTTTATAACCGGGGCTAATTAGAGAACCGTTTCCGAACCATGGGTACACTGAAAGCTCTTCTGCCAATCCAATTACTAGCCCTCCAATCACAGCTCCAAAAGGTCTTCCTATGCCGCCCAAAATAGCGGCAGCAAACATTGGAAGAAGCATTCGAAATCCCATCGTAGTTTCTAACATTTGCAAATCCATCGCCAGAAAAACGCCTGCTGCAACGGCACAAAAACCTCCAACAAACCAGGTCGCCTTTACAATTATTTCAACATCTATTCCAGAAACTTTTGCCAGCTCTGGACTATCAGAAACAGCTCTCATACCCTTTCCGATTTTTGTTTTGGTTAGCAGCCAGCTCAATGCGAGCATTATAATGAGTGTGCCTGCAATGATCCAAAAATGCTTATTTGGAACTAATATCATCATATCTATTGATGCTGTTAAATTTTTAACCATTTCATTTGGCTTCGCGATGCCTGGAACAAAAGTGAGTTGATTGGGCCCCCAAACTGCCTGAACAAAGCTCCTAATAATGAGCATCATACCAAAGCTCGCCATAACGACGCGAATAGTAGAAGCCGACCGAAATGGCTTGTAAAAATATCTATCGACCAGAATAAACAGACCAATCGCCAAAATTACCGCTGGCGCAGCTGCTACAAGTGGGTGGAGGGGGACACCAAATAGGTCATTTGATAAAATCATGGCCGTCCAGGTGAAGTAAGCCCCAATCATCATAACTTCGCCGTGCGCAAAGTTTGCAAATCTTAATATACTAAAAGTTAGGGTGATACCGATGGCACCAAGTGCATAAATACATCCCAAGACTAAGCCTGGTATGAGGTAAAAGTTTACAAATTCAAATCCGAACGTTTCCCACATTTTTTAATCTTTACTTCCTAAAAACATCCTAGCCACGTTTCGGTCATTAATAAGGTCCTTGCCTGTGCCCTCAACTTTATTCGATCCATCTACCAGAACATAGCCTTTATCTGCCGTTTCAAGGGCTTGTTTAGCATTTTGTTCTACCAAGAGAATTGGAACCCCGTTTTTGTTAATTCTTTTAATTGTTCTAAAGATTTCAGCCTGAAATTTTGGTGAGAGCCCAGCAGTGGGCTCATCAAGTAACATAATCTTCGAGTCGACCATAAGTGCTTTTGCCATGGCAACCATTTGCCGCTGACCACCAGAAAGAGAACCGGCAACTTTGTTTCTTTTGACTTTTAGATCAGGAAATAGTTCAAACATTTCGTCAATGCGCTCAGAAATCCCTGTTGTTCTTGTCCACGCACCCATTTCAAGATTTTCTGTAATCGTTAGATTGGGGAAAATATTATGTGTTTGCGGAACGTAGCTAATACCCAATTTAATCGCTTTATCAGGAGCTATTCCAACTATATTTTCACCGTTTAATGAGATATTACCACTGATAACATTTAGTAGTCCCAACACTGATTTTACAACGGTAGATTTACCAGCCCCATTAGGACCAATAATTGCTACTATTTCTGAGGATTTAACACTCAGATTAATACCCTTTAAAATCTCTGTTTCGCCATAGCCTGCGTGAAGATTAGAAATATCTAGCGCTTTAGAATCGCTCAAGAATCTACACTCCCAAAATAGGCATCAACAACCTTGGAATTATTTCGAATTTCTTCCATGCTGCCCTCTTGGAGAATACGACCTTCTGCCAACACTATAATTCTATGGCAGAGTCTCTCAATTAATTGCATATCATGCTCTATGAGGCAAAATGTGTAGCCACGGTTCTGATTGAGATCAATTATCATATCTCCAATTTTTTGCATAAGCGTTGGATTAACGCCGGCTCCAGGTTCATCAAGTAATATTAATTTGGCATCCGCCATCATTGTCCTGCCAAGTTCAAGCAGCTTCTTTTGGCCTCCAGATAAGTTGCCCGCCAATTCATTGGTAACATGGGATAGCCCAAGAAATTCTAAAGTTTGGTTTGCTTTATTAATAACTTCCAGCTCTCTTTGAATTACCTTTTTAGGATATAGCCAGTTCATAAGTATATCTTCACCTGCTTGATCCTTACAGGCTACCATTAGGTTTTCCAGAGTTGTCATTTTGGGATATTCTTGACTTAGTTGAAAAGTTCTAAGCAACCCCATGTGATACAGTTGCTCGGTAGATCGTCCAGTGACATTCATTCCTTCTAAAAAGACGTCACCTCCGGTTGGCTTTTCTGCACCTGCAATCGTATTAAAAGATGTTGTTTTCCCTGCTCCATTTGGTCCAATCAGCCCAACAATTTCACCGCGGTTCACAGAAAAACTTACATTATCTACAGCTTTTACCCCACCGTAACTTTTACTCAGATTTCGAATTTCAAGTATTGGGCTACTGTTCACGAGCGCTGCCTCCCAAATAAAAATCTTGTAAGTGCCGCTTCGAACAGCTCTCAGTCGTGACTTTGTGTATTTCTTATTTTAAATCAGGGGTCAATATAAGATTTTGTGAGTTTACGTTAAAATGTTTTTTTAGTTTTAAAGCTTTTTAGCTTACACGTTTTGCGGCATGACTACCACGTTCTCGATAGGGTGTAGTATCATAATGTGCTCGATAACATTTGGAAAAATGAGAAGGCGAAGCAAAACCGCAAGCTAAGGCTACATTAATCACACTCATATCTGTTTGCATGAGCAAATTGCGAGCTTTTTGAAGCCTTAATTCCATGTAATAGCGTTTTGGGCTGCGATCTAAATAACGTCGAAATAGCCTTTCTAATTGTCGGGTTGACATGCCGACATCTTTGGCGAGGACTGATGGGCTAATAGGCTCTTCTATATTAATTTCCATCATTTGTATTACTTTACTTAATTTTGGGTGCCTTACCCCAATTCTTGTAGGTACTGATAGCCGTTGCGTGTCTTGATCCGTTCTTATAGACGAATAGATCATCTGATCAGCTACCGCATTTGCTAATTCTTCCCCGTGGTCATCAGCTATAATTTTTAGTAGGAGATCAATGGAAGACGTTCCACCAGCAGTAGTATAGCGATTACCATCGCATACAAAAACTGTTTTTGTTAACTCTACTTCCAAAAACTCTTCTGCAAAACTATCTTGATTTTCCCAATGGATAGTAGCCTTTTTCTCGTCCAACAAACCTGCTTTTGCCATTGGATAAGCGGCCGTACAAAGGCCTCCAATAACTAAACCCCTTCGGGCCTCACGGCGAAGCCAGCCAATAAGCTTTTTGGTTGTTGAAGCTTGAATTGCTGTTCCACCGCAAAGTAAGATGGTATCGTCTCTATGTAATTCAATAAGGGGATTATCTAATTTAAACTGTGTTCCCGCTGAGCAGGATACAAATTCTTCACTTTCACCGATAAATGTCCAATCATAAAGTTTTTTACCTGACATACGATTTGCTATTCGCAATGCGTCAAGTGCCGATGAAAAAGAGAGAAGTGTGAAGTGCTCCATCAAAACGAATACAAATCTTCTAGGGGATTTAACTTCAATATTAAGATTTATAATACTGTTTTCATTTAACATTCATTCAATCCGATCTACCGAATCTAAACATTAATAATAACTGCGAGTGTCTTTAAATATCACTTGCTTTTAATTTTCCGAAGAGGTCAAGCGTTTTTAACTTGCAAAATAAAATATGGTAGTTTTTTTTAAGTTGATATACTACCCAGCACAAATGATATTTGGAGAAATAAGATGAGTATTTGGGAAAAAGGCAATTGGCGCTCTAAGCCAAGGGTTCAGATGCCTGATTATACAAATCAAGAAGTACTGAATTCTGTTGAGAAGCAATTGTCCTCTTATCCTCCACTCGTTTTTGCTGGTGAAGCTCGAAACCTTAAGAGAAAATTAGCGTCTGCTTCGAAAGGTGAGGCTTTTTTGCTACAAGGAGGTGATTGTGCTGAAAGTTTTGAACAATTTAGTGCAGACTCAATCCGAGATACATTCAAAGTAATGCTTCAAATGGCAATGGTCCTTACTTTTGGAGCAAAAGTTCCCGTAGTAAAAGTGGGACGCATGGCAGGTCAATTTGCCAAGCCTCGGTCTGCAGCCACTGAAATACAAAATGGAATAGAGCTGCCTAGCTACCGAGGCGATATCATTAACGAGTTAGCTTTTACTGAAAAAGCACGAATACCCAATGCCAAAAAGATGTTGCAAGCTTATACTCAGGCAGCTGCAACGCTCAACTTAATAAGAGCTTTTTCCTCTGGAGGTTATGCCGACGTTAACCAAGTTCATAGCTGGACTTTAGGTTTTACGGAAGGTGAAAAGGCGGTCCAATACAGAGAAATGGCAGAAAGAATAAAAGACGCTTTAGATTTTATGAAAGCTGCTGGGCTTGAAGGTAAGTCAGCTTATGAACTTCGCACCGTTGATTTTTATACGAGCCATGAAAGTTTGCTTCTAGAGTATGAAGAGGCATTAACCCGTCTTGATTCAACTTCAGGCAAGTGGCTTGCAGGATCAGGTCATATGGTTTGGATTGGGGATCGAACCCGTCAGCCAGACGGTGCTCATGTTGAATTTGCCAGTGGAGTATTGAATCCAATAGGTTTGAAATGTGGCCCCACAACTTCTGAAGATGACTTGAAGGTTCTTTTGGGTAAATTGAACCCTGAAAATGAAGCCGGAAAACTGACGCTAATAGCTCGATTTGGGGCTGGTAGTGTAGGGGACCATCTTCCGCGATTGATCAAAGTTGTTGAACAAGAAGGGGCAGATGTTGTTTGGTGTTGCGACGCTATGCATGGCAACACAATTAAATCATCTACTGGTTATAAAACGAGACCTTTTGAAAGTGTTTTAAGAGAAGTCCGAGAATTTTTTGAAATTCATAATGCAGAGGGAACAATACCTGGCGGAGTTCATTTTGAAATGACAGGCCAGGACGTAACTGAATGCACTGGCGGCGTTCGTGCTGTTACGGATGAAAATCTTTCAGATCGCTACCACACAGCATGCGATCCAAGATTGAATGCTTCACAGTCCCTTGAGCTTGCATTTCTGGTTGCTGACGAGTTGGTTTCTCGAAGAACAACTAACAAGTTAACAGGCGCCGCATAAAAGGCTCCCAAACTGAAACTGTCTATTTTGAATTTGAGCTTAAGCTAGCCTGTTAAAATGGTATTTCATCATCAAAGTCTTGTGATGCTGTAGCGTTTGAAGTCTCGTTCCCTAATTTTGATGAGGTTTCATTCGTATCACTAGGGTAATTACTGTCGTTTGATCCTCCAACATAGCCTCCCTGAGAACCTGAATCACCCCGGCTATCGAGCATTGTGAGTGTGCTAGAATAAGGCCTTAAGACTACTTCAGTTGTATATCGGTCTTGTCCCGATTGGTCTTGCCACTTTCTTGTTTCTAATTGTCCTTCGATATATACCTTTGAGCCTTTTCTTAAATATTGCTCGGCAATTCGTACTAAGGGCTCAGAAAATATAGCAACGGAGTGCCACTCTGTTTTTTCTCTTCTTTCACCAGTATTTCGGTCCTTCCAGTTTTCCGATGTTGCGATACGAAGGTTGCAAACTTTCCCACCATTTGGAAAATTACGGACTTCAGGATCTACACCCAAATTACCCAAGATGATTACTTTATTTACTGAGCCAGCCATTTTATTTCCCTTCGAATCTCATATCTGCAAAGCTTATAATATTAAAAATTTTTAAAAGTAGCAAAATCATTCAGCCGCTAATTTAATAACAGGCGTCATTTCCGATAGTTTGCTCTCACTTAAGTGGCACTTTATTTGATGACCTATTGATATATCTCGTTGGGGTGGAACATCTTTTTCGCATAGATTGCCTGGGACGTCTTTTTTCCAGCGACAACGGGTTTGAAAGGGGCACCCACTTGGTGGGTTCATCGCAGATGGAATATCACCCTCAAGAACAATATGCTCTTTCTCCACATTCGTATCCGCTATGGGAACCGCCGACAACAGTGCCTCAGTGTATGGGTGATAAGGGGGTGAAAAAACTTGATCTGTAGTGCCTAATTCAACAACATGTCCTAAATACATGACCATCACACGGTCTGAAAGATAACGAACTATTGAAAGATCGTGGCTAATAAATAAAAGGGTAGTTTTTTCATCCCTTTGAATTTCCATTAATAAATCAGTTACTGCCGCCTGAACAGACACATCGAGAGCTGAAACTGGTTCATCAGCTACGACTATTCTCGCTCCACCAGCGAAAGCTCTCGCTATCCCAACTCTCTGTTTTTGACCACCAGAAAGTTGTCGAGGCATTCTTTCGGCAAAAGCCCGAGGAAGTTTTACAAGATCAAGAAGCTCTAGCATTCGCTCGCCGCGCTCTTTGTCGCTTCCACCAAATCTAAAAACTTCTAAGGCACGAATTATTTGCCGGCCCACAGTCATAGATGGGTTAAGTGTATCAAAAGGGTTTTGAAAAACCATTTGAATATCAGCTACAGTTTGTGTGTTCCGGTTTTCTATAGGCGTAGAGCCAATTGATTTATTATCCAAAAGTACAGCGCCATCGGTAGCGGTTTCTAATCCCATTAACACTTTGGCCAATGTTGATTTTCCACAGCCCGACTCTCCAACTATAGCCAAAGTCTCGCCTTCTCTGGCCTCGAAAGATAAAGTCTCGTTAGCTTTTACGACTTTTTTACTGCCACTTGAGCCAAAAAGTGCATTTGCTGCAACTTCATAATATTTTTTAAGATTATCAATTTTTAGTATTACATCGCCTGGCTCAACATTATCTATTGTTTCCGCCCTGGTTACTGGTGCCTTCCAGTCAATCTCTTTATATTTCAAACATCGCGTTGTATGACGATCCGTTCTTTCTAGTTCTGCCATCTCGATCACTTGGGCATCACATCTACCAGCCTCAAAATAAGTACAGCGAGGTCCGAAATTACATCCTTCGGGTCGCTCGTGAGGAAGTGGAAAATTACCTGGTATTGCTACGAGTGGACGAGCATTTTTATTAGCTCCTGGAAGTGGGATAGATCGAAATAATGCTTGCGTGTAAGGGTGCTGCATTTTATTAAACACGTCTTTTATGGACCCAGTTTCAACAGCTTCGCCAGAATACATAACGCAAATTCTATCACAAGTCTCTAATACCAAGCCTAGATTATGGGAGATAAACAACATGGACGTGCCATATTTCTTACCAAGATCTTTAACGAGATCCACGACGGCCGCTTCTACAGTCACATCCAAAGCTGTAGTTGGCTCATCTAATATTAAGAGTGATGGCTTTGACATTAATGCCATTGCGATAACTATTCGCTGTTGTTGACCTCCAGAAAGCTGATGGGGAAAAGACTTTAAAATTCTCTCTGGATCTGGGAGTTTAACGTCATTAACAACCTCAAGGGCTCTCTTATAGGCTTCATCTTTTGAAATTCCCTCATGTATCATGGGAACTTCCATCAACTGATTAGCAATCTTCATGGCTGGATTAAGAGATGCCATGGGTTCTTGGTAAATCATTGCAATTTCATTACCACGAATATCTCTAAGGACATCAGGAGGTAACTTTGCTAAATCTTGGCCTTTGAATTTTATTGAGCCGTCAACTACTTTTCCATTCACGCCAAGATCCTGCATAACACCTAAAGCGACAGTCGATTTCCCGCAGCCAGATTCACCGACCAATCCTACAGCTTCTCCAGGTTGGACGGCTACTGAAAAATCCATAACGGCTGGTATCTCCCGCAGTCTGGTAAAAAATGAAATTGATAGATTTTCAATTTCGAGTATCGGTCCATTGTAATCAGATAATTTACTCATAAATTTCTCTTTTGTTTACCAATAAGTCCTTAAGGCGTAGTGTTTTAATCTTTTAAACTTTCTTCCCTCAATCCATCGGCTAGTAAGTTTAAACCCAAAACTAAACTTAGCAGTGCAAAAGCTGGGGGCAGAGCAGGGTGAGGATATATAGAAAGCAACTTTCGTCCTTCATTAATTGTCGCTCCCCAGTTGGGACTTTCGGGGTCTAGGCCTAAGCCAAAAAACCCTAAGGTTCCTAGAAGAATAGTTGTGTACCCGATCCTTAAACAAAAATCTACTATTAGAGGGCCTCTGGCGTTAGGGAGAATTTCCCAGAGCATGATGTACCAAGCGCCTTCACCTCTCGTTTGAGCCGCCGAAACATAGTCTCTTGTTTTAATATCTAGAGTAAGTCCTCTAACGATACGGAACACCGTAGGAGAATTCACAAAAACGACAGATACAAATACAGTTAGCAGCCCTCCAGGCACATCAAACCCATCTAGTGCGTTAAAAAAGGTTACCTTGGTTCCGGCTTCATTTATCAAAGAAAGGTATAAATAACTTAATGAACCAACAATAATTAGCATTAAAATATTGCGTTTTTGTGGCTCGATATAATAACGGGTATTTATTAGAACAGCAAAAAATAAAATTGGAAAACTAAATAGAAAGATGGCCATGTATTGAGGAAGACCCGTCATTCTAATTTCTGGTGTCACTAATAAATAAAACAGTAAGATAACAGGAAACGCTAAAATCAAATTCGCTAAAAAAGAAAAAAGAGTATCTAGTTTTCCGCCATAATAACCCGAAGGTAAACCAAGGGTAATTCCAACCATAAAAGCAAATAGAGTAGCTAATGGCGCTATTACAATAATTATTGATGCGCCGTCCATAACTCTACTGAAAATATCTCTCGCAAGGTGGTCGCCGCCGAGTAGATAGAAAGCATAATCTCCCTCTTCAGCACCTCGAAAAGGAGTACCAGGAACCTTATTTTTCATACCAGACACTTGAGAAAGTGGGTCGTGCGTTGAAATCATATCTAATGCGCCAGCAAAAAAACCAACAAACACCCAAAACATTACAATACCAAAACCAATCATGCCGATCTTGCTATCGAATAATTTACCGTAAAGTCCCAGATTTCTTTTATAAAAAATGGAAATAGAAAACAAAGCTATCATTGCAATCCACACTGGAATTAACTGATAGAACATTCGTGATAAAATTTCTGCCCAGGTTAATGCTTCCATACTATTAACCCTTTACGATACGCTGATGCGAGGATTTAGGTAAACATAACCTATATCCGAAATCAGTTGAGTTAGAAGTACCACTACTACCGATACTGCTGAAACGGCGAGTAAAAGTTCAATATCATTATTACCTGCCGCCTGAACTAAAACCCATCCAAAACCCTTATAGTTAAATAGGGTTTCAACGATCACTACACCATTTAAAAGCCAAGGAAATTGCAACATAATCACAGTAAATGGGGCAATTAAAGCATTTCTTAGTGCATGTTTCACAACAATATTCGGAAAAGATACACCTTTCAGCCGAGCCGTTCGAATGTACTGAGCTGTCATAACCTCGGCCATTGATGCTCTCGTCATCCTTGCAATGTATCCCATGCCATAAAGAGCGATTGTGAGAACTGGAAGAAAAAAGTTCTCAAAATTTGCATCCTCCATAGCTTTTGTCGCTGTCCCTTTAAACCATTTTAATCCAAAAGCTGTTGATGAAAAAACTGCTATAAATATAACTCCTGAAACATATTCAGGCGTGGCAGTCGTTGCTATGGAAACAGTTGATAATGTTCTATCAGTTCGACTTCCCTCTCGCATACCTGCTAATATACCTATGATTAACGCACTCGGTATCATGAGCAGCATGACCCAGAACATTAATTTTCCTGTTAAGGACAATCGTATAAGGACAAGCTTTCCTATATCATCTTTAAATACGGTAGAAAAACCCCAGTCACCTTGTAAAACACCACAAAATTGTGCGGCATCTTCTAATTGCATACCTGGCTTAATGCATTTTCCCCTTATCGTTCCATCTTTCCCCTCAATGACGTAAC
>ERZ802830.4285-NODE-4285-length-11528-cov-7.31814_pt1 | contig 11528 bp, 6 predicted proteins | sample MGYA00345654_ERZ802830 | MGnify/ENA primary metagenome ERZ802830 (study PRJEB30503, sample SAMEA104212375) | marine metagenome | biome: Westerlies Biome; feature: [SRF] surface water layer (ENVO:00010504) within the epipelagic zone...; material: water...
GAGTTGGAGTTTGCTCGGGAGTCGGAGTTGGAGTTTGCTCGGGAGTTGGAGTTGGAGTTTGCTCGGGAGTCGGAGTTGGAGTTTGCTCAGGAGTTGGAGTTGGGGTTTGCTCAGGAGTTGGAGTTGGAGTTGACTCATCACCTACAAAGTAATTCACATAAGTTGGAGTCGGAGTTGGATCGTCAGGAAAATACGGAAAGTCACCATCGTCATCTCCTATACCCATATCAATACCATCTGACTGGTTTGCTTGGTCAGGAGTCGGAGTTGATTGTTTTGGAGTTGGTGTCTCTTCATTTACACAAAGCACCATCGGGTAATTCACAGAGTCACCTGTTGCAGAATTATTTGCATCGTCATTGTCTCCTGAAAATATAAAAGTTGCGTTTCCATCTACATAAATTTGCATATATCCATCATTTGAGGATTGCTTGATGGTAATAATATGATCAGATATTGTTGTGTATGGGGTATTTTCAAAATCAGTTGAAAGAAATAGGTTACAAACTCCGTCTACAATACTTCCCGTAAAGCATTTACCCTTTAAATCATCCGTGAAGATTTCATTACTTGAGTTTTCAGTAACTCTAAAGCTTAGTTTATCTGAATTTAACCCCCCTAAAGTATCAATCTTCCCTATAGGATATGCTTGATTATATTCGTCTGATCCCATATACAACAAAATTGATGTAGGAGTTCCTCCCTTTGTTTTTCCTATACACAATTCACCACTATATGAAAATGAATTTGCATTTACATATGAGTCATGTGCAGGTGTTGTTCCACTTGCATTTTCACTAGAACTTTCTCTGACATCAAATTTAAACTCGTTTGAGCAACATTTTTTGTCTGAATCTAAGATATCTATGTAATCAAGTGAAACTGCAACATCTGCCCAGAACGCATCACTTAGTGTATGTGCACTTTCATCCATATGAGAATGAGTCGGAATATATGTGTACATAGTTGACCAACTTTCTTTTGTATTTCTATTACTAAAATTACTATGAGTTGGTTTTAAATTATTTTTAACTTGAAGAACACTTTTTCCGTTTATGTCTTGGCATCTAAATTCAAGTTTATCTAGTTCTGTTTTTCCGTCACAATCTGTAACAATTCTACCTTGATCACCTTTGTCAAATTCAGACAATACAAAGTTAGGAATTTCAAGAATACTTGTACCTTTTTTTAATGTTATTTCGTATATTGCACCACACTTTAATTCTTGAAAATCCCAGAAATGGTGAGGATTTGATGTATTTGTTTCAGCAACGAGTAAGTTTCCGGTACGGTTTTCTTCGTTTGATGGTTGAACATAATATTGATTAACACTTTGTATAACTGACACATGATCCAAAATGTTAAAAGGAGTACAATCTGCACACGTACCGTACCAACCTCTATACTTAATAAAATTTTCCGAATCTTGTGATAACCTTGCCATACTATAAAGTCCAGTTTACATTGGAGTCCAAATATTTAAACCACCTTGACCAAGTTCGTGTGTGCTTTTCATTTCTCCCGAATAGCATACTCCATTTGAGTCTAATGTATATCTGAATTTTTGATCTTCGTATTTCGCAGTTAATATCATATTGATCATACCAAGAGATGTGGTTGAATCTTCAGTTTCTCTAAGATCAACTAAATAATTTACAGTGTCATTACTATTTGTTGTTAATTCTTCCCAGCATAATGTACCGTCCCATGTAGAATCTTGTGATTTCAAACCTTGAGTTCGTACCGTTACATTATTATCTCCACCAGATTGACCATCCACTATCTTATATGAAAAGTCTGTGCTTCCACAACAATCTTCTGGAGTTGGAGTTGGAGTTGGTTGTGGAACTGGTGTGGGAGTCTCGGCGACTGTACATGAATTTGTAATTTTCTTTTGAACAACTGTATCAGAAGTTGCAATCGTAAGTGAAGGAATATCAACTTGGTCTGAACCGGAATAAAGAACAATGCGATAACAATGACCACATTTTAATTTATTCAATAATTGTGTTCCAAAGTGAGTTGGGAATCCATCAGCAGCCGCTCCGTCATACGAAATTTGACCAAGTGAATCTCCTCGCACTTCATATATTTTATATATCAATGGATAAATCTTTTTTGCATCTGCCAAAGTTCCATCTACCAACGGAAAATCTACGCACTCGGTTGATGATCCATCGCACAATCCATACCACCCTTGATAATATGTAAGTCCTGATTTTTGTTCTAAAATTGCCATTTTTTATACCTCTTGTAAAATTAACATCCCATTTGTGTTTGCAGATAAATCTCCTTCATAACATTTCTCTGTGTTTGGTGATACATACCTTATTTTAGTATCAACTGGTCTAACACTAAGTGTGATACTTCCACCAAATTGACTACCTCCTGTTGGGTCGAGTATCGTCACCGACAAATCTTCTACAATTTCGGTCAGTTGACTCATGCAGAATTCACCCCCTGATTCAAAGGTACTTATGGTAACACCGTCAATAGTTGCCATTGATCCGTTTGTTGGTATCTTCACCATATCACCACAACAATCCACTTGCACAGGTGTAGGAGTCGGTTGCTCAGGAGTTGGTGTTGGTTGCTCAGGAGTTGGTGTTGGTTGTACAGGAGTTGGTGTTGGTTGTACAGGAGTTGGTGTTGGTTGTACAGGAGTTGGAGTTGGTGTGCGTTCCACCAATGTAGCAACCGAATATGTTGGTGAATAATCAGAATTTAAAAAGTTGGATGCAGTTACGTACAATCTTATATAATAAAAAGTATCAGCTGTTAAATTTGGAATAAAATCAGTACCAGTTTGAGCAACTTGACTTGCAACTTCTGTATCTGTTCGTAAAATACTTGAAAAGTTTTCATCCAACGAAATATCAATTTTTACGAGTTCAGCATTACTATCAATTCCAGACACTCCGATTGACAAAGAATTTGTCTGTATGTCTGTTGCTCCTGATATGATGGGTGTGATTAATTTTGCTGGTTCTGGTGTAGGAGTTGGAGTTGGTTGAATTGGTGTAGGTGTCGCAGGTTCTTCGGGAGTTATATCATCACCACACTCATCACTTAACTTTTTATCAACCGACAATTCAAGTTCCCATTCATCATCTCCTGTTTTATTAGAATCAGTTGCCGATGCAGTATAACAAGTAATTCCATATTTATAGTAAAACTTGGTATTGTTTGGTTTTGATCCCGAGAAAACAATCAATCCGGCAGTTGATCCGTTTGGAAATTTTAAAGAAACAACTGACGCAATTGAACTCACAAGTGTCGAACTATCATAACTTATTTCGGTTCCAGGTGCGAATGCTGAAAATGTATGACCCGCTGAGCTGAATGTATCACCAATGGAAATGACATTACTAAACCCACCCGGAGCACATTTACAATCAGTATTGACTGGTTCAGGAGTTGGTGTAGCAGTTGCTTGTGGAGTTGGGGTGGATTGTGGAGCCGGTGTTGGTATAACATTACAATCATCTGTAACCAATCCTGATGTGGAGTTACTCACATCAGTAAACGAAAATTCATCAATTATCAACGAACTTACTCCAGGCTTTAACACAATGATATATGATTTTCCACACTCTAATTTTGTAAAAGATTGAAGACTGTTATCATACGATGAATCAAGTGTACCATCAAACGAAGCATATCCATCGTTTTTGGGTACAGACGATGTCTGAAACACTTTTTGAATTTTTGCTCTGATTGCAGTTGATGTAAGAGGAAAGTCTTGACAATTGTCGTTTTTGCAAGTTCCGTACCATCCTATAAAAATTGCAGAAGAATCTTGGATTTGATTTAATTCAGCCATATATATAAATACTACCTTTTTGTTAAAATATTAAAACCATTTTGTGTATCTGCGATTGATTCGTAGCATTCGTCTGATGGTGTTGTGTATCTTACTTTTTTATTTTTAAATATTCCAGTTGTTGTTATGTATCCGACAATAGAATCATCTTCTGTTTTAAAGTTATATCGTGAAGGTTGGTAGGTTAATTCAAGTGCGTCAAAACACAACACCCCACCAAAGTCAAATCCAAAGGTTTTTACTCCACCCAAAGACTCTGTCCCATTTAATGTTCCTGTTGTTAAAATTGAGTTAGAAAACTCGTTGCAACACGCAGATTCAGGAGTTGGAGTAGTTTGAATAAAATCACAATCAGTTGTTACACGGGCATTGGCATTGTGCGTACCCGAGTTTGATACATATAAGTGTGGTATATTTACACGACCTACTCCGGATTTTACAACAAAGTAATATGCTTTTCCACATTCTAATTTATCAAAATGATTAAGATCAGTTTTATACAGGTCCGATTTATACCATGAAAATGTAGTATTATTTTGTGACGAATCTACTTCGTAAACTGAATCCACCACATTTCTAAAATCTGATAATTTCATATCATAATCTACACACCCCACATCCGAGTTGCCATTACATACACCATAGAATCCTATTACAAAACTATATGCGTGTGGTATTTGAATGATGTCGTAGCTTTTCATTTAACTAATAAATATGAATTTAAATTGCAATTACTATAATACTCGGAACATTACTATATTTTTTCCGTTTGGTTGAATATTTGCTCTCCAACAGGAACCATCAGGAGATTCATAAACAATGTAGTTTTTACCCGTAGGAAATTTGCCCACCAAAACCAAAATACCAAATGGTGAATCTGATATTTCATTTTTATATAACACCGATGTGTAAACTGATGCTTCATTTAAATTCGTGATTTGCAAGTCACTGTAATACACCTTACCACCATTCTCAAACAACTCAGCAGACAATCCATGATATGGATCATGTGATCCCGATTTACCATCTGTTGTATACGCATTAGGAAATCCTTCTCCACATACATATGCAGAATCTGGTGATGGTGTTGGGCAGATTTCTGGAAAAGATATTATATCAAGTGTAAATGAAGTATTTCCATTTAATGATTTGACATGACTGTGATAGCAAATACCATTAAAGGTTACATATAAATTCACTCCTTCAAACGGTATCTTTTTATTTTCAATAAATACATCACCTCTGATGTTTGAATTATCCAATGCAATTTCAAGTTTCACTCCAGGTCCGTCAGCAAACTCAGTTGGATCAAAATGAACACTTAAATTTTTTGCAAATCCTTGTGTGTATCCTGTTTCGAATTTACTTTCATTTTCACTGACCTCCCATGTCACAAAGTGCGAAGGAACGCACACACATTCAGCACAATCGAACAAGTAAGACCAGTGATTTGATACTCCAGGTACATCATTTTTCTCTGTTCCGTGTAAGTCTCTTACTTCATATACTTTCCCTTTGTAAAAAACTCTATCTTTAAATGCATAATGTGGGTCTCCCGGTTGCAGTATCTTATTATCGTCCCACTCTGTGTAATCTTCGCAACGAAATTTAGGTGTTGGTGTTGGGGTTTGTATAGAATACTTTAATGTCGGAGTTGGTGTAACCTCACCGGGAGTGGGTGTGCTAACTGGATTTGGAGTAAATCCAATTTCGTCACAAGTGCATATCAGTTCCCAATGAATAGATTCTCCCGGTTCATCACCAGAAGCATCAACAAACTGATTCTCACTTCTAACTCCACGAGCTCTGAATAATGACAACTCAGATGTTTTTGGATTTATGTGCGTTACAAGAGAATCTGCAATATACTCTTGACCAGGTCTCCACCTCGGATGCACTTCACAATCACACACCGTTTGATATTTACCGGCAGAAGCAAGTGCCATAAACATTTTTTTAGAAAATCTTGAATACCATGAGGCCATCGTATATAAATATGACAGAACTATAAAATAGAAAAAAAAAGAAAGAGAATAAATTCTCTTTCTTTTAATAAAGTAAGTTATCTAACAATATTACATATCGTCTTCTGTAATTAATACTTTTAGTTTGTCTTCTGTTGACATCAAAGAATCTTCATCTTCAGTTGCAAGTGATCGTGGGTCCATTGATCCGTCACTAACATTTGCAGTTTGTCCGTCAAAGCAGTTTCCGTTTGATCCACCTGAGTTATCAAGTTTTCCATTAACATCTGATCCACCATTAACATAACAAGCACCACCATTAACAGTTATAGGAGTATCTGTTAACACCCAAGTTTGACCACTAAAGAAATAATAGAAGTCACCAGTTTTTGCGTGTCTGTAAAGAATTTTTCCGTTTACATATCCAACTTCAGCATATAATCCATTAGCATTTGCTGAACCACCTGTGAATCCAGAAATCTCAACCGTTGCTGATGAGGTTTTTGCATCACCATATGGTGCATTTGGTATAAATGAATTATTTAAAACTGAACTTGATGTGTTACCAACTCTGCTTGATATTACATAACTAGAACCATTAAACCAACACTTAAGTGAACTATCTAATGTTTTGTACACAGGCATTGTTTGATACCATGCTTTTGATCCGGATCCAGGATCATTAACACCAGATGTCAAATGAAACTCACCTTTGCCTTCAATAGTAAAGTGTTCAGGAAATAAAGTTGTAACCAACTTGTTACTATTATTTTCAAGATTACCTTGCTCAAAATGAGGAATGTTAAAAACAGACCATGATGACTCGGCACCTGATCTGAAAAAGATGTATCCGTTACCACACTCAAAATTTTTGATAGTTGCGAATGGACTATTTGATGATGATGCCGGTTGAACACTATATGAACTTCCAGATGTACTTGTTGCGAATACTTTATCAATATAGTTTCGCAGTCCGTACAAACTTACATTTTCACAGGATACGTCTGTACCTTGAAATCCTGATATGCCGTTTATTTTATTTATATTTGCCATTTAATTTTCTCCCTTTTTTTTAAATTAATCAGAAATTCTTCCCATATCTACACCAAGTGCAGTCGGAACAAATCCAGGTATATTCAAGTCTTTATTTCCAGTCCATGTAATCCAATACATTTGACCACACTTCATCTCATCGTGTTGCTTAACAAGTTCTCTGAGTGAAGAAATCGGGTGATTTCTGTATTTTTGTTCCATATTTAAATTCCATGGCCATGCTGATCCCGTGGGTAACATCGTCCATATTGATATAAGTTTTGCTTCAGTTTCGGATAGTCCTGATTTTCCAATTTGAAATGATCCAGACGAATTGTATGTACCGAAGTGTTCGTGCAAACTCATTGGTTCGCAATCATCTGATCCGTGAACACCGTACCATCCTAAAGATTTTGAAGTTGTTATTAATGCCATCGTTTATTTTCTCCTAATTTATAGTGTAATAGTTTTTATAAATATTTTATATAAAAAGTTTTTGAACAGTTTATTAATATAATTATTCACATTCTCCCGAAAAGTTTGTTGTGAAGTTGATAAATTGTTCTCCCGTGGATGTTTTCTCTACTTTTGCCCAGTAACAAACCCCGCCTCTTTGCAAGTAAACACACGCACCTACATCTGCGGTGGATGCACCTGTGAAAATGATTTGACCCAAACTTTCTCCGTTTATTTCCGTATCCATAGAATTGCCATTGGCGGTAATAAAATCATCAAATTTAAATCCTACTTGGTCACCTGGTTGCATTCCTACCAACCAAATTTGCATTGGAGTGTAAGTATAGATTCCATTTGTATTTTCAGGAATTGATATTATATCAAAAGTAGATGGAGTACAATAAATCGTAACTTCTTTTTCTACAAGTTCACTCCAGTTACCCACTTCATCTTTTGCTCGTACTTCTAATTTATATGTTCCGTTTTGCAAGTCATCAGATGGAGTGTATGTTGTATCGGATGTTAATACCTCAGAACCACCATCAAAAGTCACTCCGTACACAAGATTAGTTTCATTGGGTACTCCGTAACTCCAACTCGGTGTTCTGTTTCTTGTTTTCTCGGGTGCATTTATAGTTAATCCCACAGGTGGAGTTGCATCTACTTTAATCGTAAATACACCAACTTCACTTTCGTTTTCCAACGAATCATACGCAGTCACACTCAACTTAAAATGTCCATCGGAAAGATTTTGATTTGGTGTGAATGAATTTAATGTAGTGGAACCTGTTAAAACAGTTGAAAGTAGTTCCCCACCTTCGTTGACGGAATCTAACTTCCATGTGTATTTTTCAGCATCTGATATTATAGACCAGTTCCACGTGGGTCTTCTTGAAATTGATTGTGGAGTACTTGATGTTACATCTGGTTTATTAGGACCCGTTGTATCAATTTTTACAGTGTGTGTTGTATATCCACTTGCAAGTCCAACTTGGTCTTGTGAACGAACTTTTATAGTATTATCTCCGTCTGATAGTGCAGATGGAGCTGTGTAACTATTTGTTGTTACATAAATTTCACTTGAATTATTCAATACAACTCCGTATGCAATTGCACCTGGAATTGCATCCCATGTCCACGTTGGTATTTTATTGGTGGTAGGGGTTGTAGAAGTTGGATTCGGAGAAGCAGGTGCTTCTGTATCCACTATCACCTTGCTTTGAATATATTCTGTATAATTACCTGCTTCATCTTTTGCTCGTATATAAAGGATATACTCACCATCTGTATAATCTGCACTTGGGGTATATGAAATTGCAGTAGTTGTAAAAGGTGCATCATTATTGATTCTAACTTGATATAAAACTGCGTCTGGAATTGCATCCCACGACCACGTAGGTCGTTTATTTGAAGTTGGAGAAGTTACAGTTGGATTTGGATTTGGTTTTGGAGCTTCTCTATCAATTTCAATTTGTTTTTCTGCGTATTCACTCCAGTTTCCGACTGCATCACGACTTTTTACTCGTAATGTGTGATTACCATCAGGTAGTTCAATCGGTGATGTAAATGACGTTTCTGCTTGCTTGATTCCTACATTTGAATTTAATTTTACTTCATACTCTACCGCAGTAGGAACAGAATTCCATGTCCATGTAGGCTTATTATTTGTAGTCAACTCTGCACTTTGAATTTCCACAAGCACAGGAGGAGATGCATCAATACTTATTGTACTTTCAACAAAATTACTGAAATTACCTAGATCATCATATGATCGTATTTTAAACAAATATTCACCATCATTTAATTCTTCAGTTGGTGTGAAGGATGTGGTGTGTATCATCAACTCCGAACCTCCATTGAAAACAATTCCATACTTTGCTACATCTGAATTGTTATTCCACGTCCAAGTTGGTTTTTTATTGTTGGTGGGTGTATTTGGTTCTGTAATAATTGGTTTGGATGGTGGTTCACTATCAATTGTCAAAGTTTGTTTGCCAAAATCACTTTCATTGCCAAAGTCATCAATACTTGCTACTTTAAATTCATATACTCCGTCAGATAAGTTATTGTCATGTGTATATGAATTTACACTTAAATCGGAAGAATCATAAATGATTGTATCATCATCTTTCGTAAGAACCACATGATACTTAACTGCATCTGAAATTGCTTGCCAACTCCACTCCGGACTTTTATCATTAGTTTTTAAAGGTTGATTAGTTATAACAGGAACGGATGGAGGTTGTGTATCTCTTTTTATTGAAAATATGTCAGAAAATGTTCCACCAAACTCTCCATCGTTGTTGAATATTTGTAACTTGTATTCATATGTTCCATCTTCTGATACAGACGCATCAGTAAACGAATTTCCATCAGTTTTGTTTATTGTCATTATTTTTACAAAACTATCTTGTGCTTCAATGAATCTAAAAACTGCTACACTATCATATTCGTTTGATACAGAAGGCCAATTTAATTTAGGTTTGTATCCGGCAGGATTTATGCTTTCTACGACACCTAATATTCGTGCAGGAACCGTAGTGCTTCCATCTACAAATTCGTAATCACTTTCTTCGTCTGTTTGACCATAAGCAGATATACGTGCATAATATTTAGTTGAATGTATTAATCCAGAAAATGTTTCTGTGTTGCGTTCGTCTTGCTCTAATATTATATTTTCATCAACAATGTTCTCAAATTGTTGATCGTCTGAGATTTGGATTTTTACTTTTTCTTGGTTTGTTGACACAAGTTCCCATGAAAACGATAATGTTTCATCTGTTGCATTTGTTAATTTAAAATCGTATGGTTTGGGCGGTGGAGTAAATGTAGGTGTTGGTGTTTGAGTTGGTGTTGGTGTTTTTTCAGGTGTTGGTGTTTCAGTTGGAGTGGGTGTTGGTACGGGATAAGGAACTAAATAAGCCGACTTCACCCACGACTGAACTTTATCAAACTCACGAGAGGTACTTGGTGTATTTGGAAAATGTAAACTAGGTTTTATGTATATTTGAACTTTTCCTGTGTTGTCTTCTTGAGTTGAGCGACCGTATCCCCAAACAACCGCATCACGTACATATGTTCCGTCTTGTTTGTACATTTTTACAGCATAACCACCACTTGAATCTGTTCCTTCATAGAAATGTTTTCCAATATAATTTTCATTACGCATAGAACGTTTCTTACTTTCTACATCTCCGTCACTCCATTCTCCTGCACAATTTTCTAAACTGTCTTTTGCCGGCAGTTCCATCCAAAATTTTGCAGGACTTTGCCAACTCTGAGTTTCAAATATAGTAAAAGTTTTATTTGGATTTGAACTTGAGTCGTAACATCCCGACCACTGAGTTTTAATCCAACCACCACTTGGATAGTGAGTTAACTTTTCAATATCCGGAGTTGGTGTTGGAGTTTTTTCCGGAGTCGGGGTTGGTGTTTGCTCAGGAGTAGGAGTTGGTTGTAAAGAAGTTGGAGTAGATTCCGGTGTTGGAGTTTCTAACTTTGGAGTTGGTGTTGGGGTTGGAGTTGATTCTTCTGTACACTCATTTACCAAAATTCCAACAGGTGCACCACCTAGTTTGTTCCATATGAATCCAGGTATTGTAATTTCACCAGAACCTGGTTTAAAAATAAGTTCATACGGAAAACCACATTCTAATTTTGAAAATACTTGTATTTGATCAGGAGCAGTTGGACTATAAATTGATCGTGATGTTCCTCTTGATGGAATTGCGGTTGCAATATAAAGACTTGATTCTAATTGTCTTAACGCATATGATTCGCATTCAGTTTCACACGCACCGTACCATCCTGTGACATATGTGTAATTTGAATCGGTCAGAGTAATTGGTTTATCAACTACATTTTCACCCGAAGAAGGTTTAGTGATTCTACCACGATCCTCTAAACCAATATTATTAAATGTTAATCCCGGTATCGTAATATCAGTCTGCGTACCAGGTTTTAGAACTATTTCATATAAAAATCCACATTCTAATTTTGAAAATTTCTGTATTTCAGGAGGAGCAGTTGGTGTATAAATCGACCTAGATGTACCGTTTTCTGTTATTATAGAAACCGTATACAACACATCTTTTAACTCGGTTAATGGAAAAGGACTGCAATCATCTGAGTTTCCATAAAATCCACGGACATAGGTCGGATTTGAACTATGTTGATCGATTGAGATTATAGTATTATCTGGAGTTGGTGTTTGCTCAGGAGTCGGTGTCGGAGTTGGTTGTTCAGGAGTTGGA
>ERZ802830.4287-NODE-4287-length-11527-cov-5.71592_pt1 | contig 11527 bp, 11 predicted proteins | sample MGYA00345654_ERZ802830 | MGnify/ENA primary metagenome ERZ802830 (study PRJEB30503, sample SAMEA104212375) | marine metagenome | biome: Westerlies Biome; feature: [SRF] surface water layer (ENVO:00010504) within the epipelagic zone...; material: water...
GCTGCAGCCTGCTCGTGCCCGCGTGCCCAGTCTTGTTCATTGTGGGCGATACGTGTGTAAGCTTTGGCCTAGGAACACTAAACATGACCAGGATAAAAAGCACAGTTTCCATCAAAAATCTGGAAAACATTTCCGGAATCAAAGCCCATACGATACGTATATGGGAAAAACGATATAACTTACTTCAGCCGGAAAGAACTGATACCAACATTCGTCGCTACAGTCTTTCCAGTCTTCAGAAACTCTTAAACATAACCTTGCTTTACAACCACGGTTTTAAGATCTCTAAAATAGCTAGTTTGGAAGAAGGAGAGATTCCAATTATGGTTCGGGATATTGCCCTGAAATCGTCTTCGGAACAAGTAGCCATTAATGCACTAAAACTAGCTATGGTCAACTTTGACTATGTTATGTTTGATGCTACTTTCGACGAAATTGCCTCCAAATACGAGTTTGATTATATATTTATCAACATTTTTATGCCATTGATGAAAGAACTCGGAATACTATGGCAAACTGGTGCAATTAGTCCTTCTCACGAACATTTCATCACCAATTTGGTGAAACAAAAAATACATATACAAACAGAATTGATTCAGCGAAAGCAAGCTCCCCCAGAGAATCAAAAAGTGATTGTTCTCTACCTTCCAGAAAACGAGATACACGAATTAGGAATCCTTTTCCTAAACTACTACATACTCGCACAGAATTATAAAACTATCTTTTTGGGGCAATCCTTAACTACTGAGTCCCTCCAAACGGTAATGACCTTTAGTGATAACTTAACTTTTGTTACTTATTTGACAGTAGAGCCCAATAAAGAAGAAATTAATGATTACTTAAAAAACTTCTACGAAACCATTTTATCAGGTTCTCAATCCAATTTAAATATTTTAGGCCCGCTTCAAACTTTCATCAATCCGTCAGCGTTGCCTCCACAGATTAAATTGCACCCAACTTTCGAATCCTTCCGTTTGGAATTTTTTGGGGAGCAAATTTTTGTTTAAGCTTACCTCCTATTTGTATTAAATTTTAGTAATTTTATTAAACTAAGATTTAGCTATGAAAAACCTGTTTGATTCCGTATCAGAAGAATGCAGCCGTGTTGTAACCCAACGATATAGCACTTCTTTTTCGATGGCAACTAAGTTATTGGGGAATGCTATCAGACCCCACATATACAACATCTACGGATTTGTTCGGTTTGCTGATGAGATTGTGGACACCTTTCATGACTACTCCAAAGAACAGTTGTTAGACCGATTTGAAAAAGATCTCTACGCCGCTTTGGATGAAAAAATAAGCCTCAACCCCATTCTCAATTCATTTCAACATACCGTTCACACCTTCAACATTGAAATTTCATTAATCGAAGCTTTTTTAAAAAGCATGCGGCAGGATCTGCACAAACAAGTGTATGAAACACGCGCTGAATATGAGGAATACATCTATGGTTCGGCGGATGTTGTAGGGCTTATGTGCTTGAAAGTTTTTGTGAAAGGCGATCAAAAAATCTATGAAAATCTGAAACCTGCAGCGATGTCTCTAGGTTCGGCTTTTCAAAAAGTAAATTTTCTGCGTGATTTAAATGCCGACCATCAAAACCTTGAACGTACCTATTTCCCGAATGTAGATTTGAATTCTTTCCAAGAATTGGATAAAATGGATATTATACAAGATATTGAAGCTGATTTTGAAAATGCGCTGACGGGTATTTTTAAACTACCCGAAGACGCTCGCTTTGGTGTATATACAGCATACAAATACTACTACAAACTTTTACTTAAACTGAAGCGAACTCCTTCGCTTCAAATTAAAAATACACGCATTCGAGTGCCAAACTATCAGAAAATGGGTGTGTTAGCCAAATCCTATTTCAAATACCGACTGAATTTACTCTAATATGTTGGACGTCTTTCTTTGGGGTACGGTATTTACACTCACTTTTATTGGCATGGAATTCATGGCTTGGTTTAGCCATAAATACATAATGCACGGCTTTCTTTGGACTTGGCACAAAGACCATCACAAAAAAGATCACCCTTCTTGGTTTGAACGAAATGATCTGTTTTTTATCTTCTATGCCTTAATAAGTGGGGCTTTTGTTGTGGCCTGGGGAGAACTTAACTTTTGGCCAGGGCTACCCATCGGTGTAGGGATTTTTGCCTACGGATTCACCTATTTCATGGTTCATGACATATTCATCCACCAACGGTTTAAACTATTTAGGAATGCAAACTCTCGTTACGCCAAAGGAGTGCGTAGGGCCCACAAAATGCATCACAAAAATATTCGGAAAAATGGAGGAGAGTGTTTCGGGATGCTCTGGGTTCCGTTAAAATATTTTAAGTAGGGGGATTATTGGTCTTTCAGCCAATTGTTATTGAAGGTGCAAGTCCGAACATCACGATTCAAGCTGACATAAGTTTCATCAATTTTATCCATCATCCATTTTTGAACTTCTTTTAGCTTTTTTTCTTTAAGTGCCAACTCCTTTATCTTTATGTAATCCTTGGTGAAGTCGGCCACATGTTCTTCAAAACGATTTGCTACTTTTAGAATTTTATACTTTTTCTTTTCTGCTCTGCCCTCTTCCAAAAGGGGAAGTGTCATTTCGTTGTCTTTTAAATACCGAATTTGATTGTATAGCACAGGGTCAATTTTAGTCAACTCAAAACGAGTGTCTCCTGTGGCTGGATTTACCAGTATTCCACCGTTATTACGGGTTTCTTTTTCTGTGGAAAATTGGAAAGCGGCATCCTCAAAACTAATCTCATTATTCAAGATTCTTATACGGAGTGTTCCTAAGAGCTCTTTTGTTTCTTCTAGTTTTTGATCATCTATTCTCGGGATCAATAAAATATGTCTTATATCAATCTCTTGTCCTCTGATTTTATCAACCGTTAGAATGTGCCACCCGAACTCCGTTTTAAAAGGATCTGAAACTTCGCCCTCTTGAAGGCTAAACGCCATATCGCGAAACTCTTTAGCCATCTGGGGTCTTTTACGCTGTAATGTATACTTCCCTCCTTTGGATCTGGAACCTGGATCTTGCGAATACAATATGGCTTTGGAGGCAAAACTCAACCCACGTTCCAGTACATCCACTCTAAAACTCTTTAGCTGATTGATAATCCGTTCTTCTTCTTCTTCTGTAGGTTTCGGCTCCATAACAATCTGCGCAATTTCCAATTCCGTTCCAAAATTGGGACGTTCGGATTCTGGTATTTTTTTAAAAAAATTACGTACTTCTTCTGGAGTGATCTCAACCGCGTCAACAATGGAAGATTGCATAAGTCCTGCTAACTTTTGCGTTTTATTTATCTGAAAGAGTTCTTCCCTAAAAGCCGATTCGTCGTTTTTTTTATAAAATTCCAATACCTTATCCATATCACCCAACTGGCTAACAAAGTACTCTAAACTCTGATCTACATAATCATATATTTCTTGATCACTCACTTCCAAACTGTCTTGGATCGCGTGGTGGGCATACAACTTATCTTCCATTAATTTCCCCAAAAGTTCACATCGGGTAATATTTTTGGAGGAGATCCCCTGTGACTCCATCTCAACAATCATTTTATCTATATCAGATTCTAGAATAACAAAGTCTCCAACTACAGCAGAAACCCCGTCTATTTTGATTTTTTCCTGTGCGTTATGCATGGTGGGGTAGCTTAACAAGCAAAAAAGGAAAATCTTAGTCAATAAGGAGTTCATATTTTTTGGAACGAATGGCGTCTTGAAGTATTTCATTGTCAAAATATCGTGAAAATTCTATTTTTCTTCGATTTAAAATAAGGTTTTTAAGTGTTTTTTTAACATGGGCAAGCGGTGCAGTTTCATCCGCTTTCATTCTATTTTTTGTCACAAACAAATATACGTCTAAAGAATCGGACACCTCGTAGTAATTTTTGTTTTTGAAATAACGCTCAATATTCTTTTCAGTAACGAAGTTTATTTTTTGGATAATTTCATTTTGACTCACCCAAATAGAGTCCCAAGGATGGTAATAGGAAAATTGAAATGAAAGTGAATCAAGAAATTTGCGATCGTTGGTATCAAATCTTCTTAAACGCCGACTTATCTCTTTTCTGTCCACATTATCTATGGGTAGTCGAAGCAGGCGAAATTGATAAATAGGTTCCGATAGTTTAAAAATTGGTTTGTTGGATTCATAGGCTTGTTTTATTTGAAGATCTGTGATAAGGGTGTCCATTCGGGTATTCAGTATAAATTCTTTGTACATCTGTCCATACAGTTCGACTTCGTACTGACGAACCAAAGATTGAAGTTCCTTTTTCTTTATGGACTCGATATTAAGATCAGCTTGCTGATACATCAATTGCTCTTTGGCCCAAGTATTAATATAGTTCTGGACTTGAACCGAACTGTCATTGGAATTGGAAAAACTTTCAAAATGACGATTGAGATCAGAGGAATACAAATAGGTGTCTCCCACCCGTGCTATGGCACTATCTTGGACTCTTTCAAATGAATTACACCCATATAACCCGAATATCAATACTACAATTACTATTGATTTATAATAAAAATGACACAAGCTTGGTAACGGGTCAACTTTTGTAGAGGCAGCCAGTGAAATCTTAATAAATTTGTTCATATCGTTTTAATAATATTTTAATAATTTTTGTATTGTATTGATATTGAATATATTAAATTGTTAATAAATATTATTAACTATCATAAATTCGTTGTAAATTGCATAAAAATATATAGCGTATTGCATAAGATTACTTTTTTTATTCTTTTACTATTTTTTTCACACATTGGATCAGCCGCTGTATCTACAAGTGATACAACTAATACTTCCCTTGTTGAGGAAGCTCCAACCCTAATTTACAAAAACAAAATACTTTTTGTTCAAGGAATAAGGGGACAAGGTGTTGTTGAGGTATATTCAATTATCGGAAATAAAATCGTGGAAATGAATGTTAGTGATTTATCCAATGCGCGCATTCCTATTTATCTCAAAAGCGGTCACATGTATATTGTGCGTATTCGAGATCAGAAAAACAACTTAAAGACGTTTAAAATTCTCGCGTCCTAGTCCTGAATGATTATTAAGGACTATAGTTAGGTGCTTCTTTGGTTATTCGTATGTTATGCGGGTGACTTTCGCGAATGCCCGACGCTGTAATTTTAACAAAACGCCCTGTGCTTTGAAGTTTTTCAATGGAATCCGTTCCGCAATAGCCCATTCCGGCACGCAAGCCCCCAGCGAATTGATGTATGCTTTCAAATAATTCACCTTTGTAGGGAACCCGACCAACAATTCCTTCTGGAACTAATTTTTTTATATCGTCTTCAACATCTTGAAAATAGCGATCCTTAGATCCTTTGTTCATTGCCTCTAGCGAACCCATCCCTCGATAAGTTTTAAACTTTCTGCCTTCAAAAATGACCGTTTCACCAGGTGATTCTTTTGTTCCTGCCAGCAAGGAACCCAACATAACCGAATCTGCACCAGCAGCAATGGCTTTGGGAATATCTCCTGTATAACGAATTCCCCCGTCAGCAATAACAGGCACACCGCTGCCTTTAATGGCTTTGGATACATCGAGAATAGCTGACAGTTGAGGAAACCCAACCCCAGCTATGACGCGCGTGGTACAGATGGATCCGGGGCCAATTCCTACTTTTACAGCGTCAGCTCCTTGATCGACAAGGTATTTTGCGGCTTCTCCTGTAGCGATATTTCCCACAATCACATCCAAATCACCAAAAGCCTTTTTGACCTTTGCAAGAGCCTCTGCTACCCCCCGGCTATGACCGTGAGCTGTGTCAATAACCACTGCATCTACTCCTGCAGCTACAAGGGCTTCTGTTCGCTCTAGCACATCGGCCGTAACACCAAGAGCTGCGGCTACTCTGAGTCGTCCATAACCATCCTTATTCGATATGGGTTTGTTGGTGTGTTTTGTAATATCGCGAAATGTAATCAGGCCAACCAGTTTGTTCTTTTTGTCGATGACCGGTAATTTTTCAATTTTATGTTTTTGAAGAATTGATTCTGCATCTTTCAACGAAGTTTCTTGAGTGACTGTAATTAGATTGTTCTTGGTCATAACCTCTGTTATGGGTCGCTCATTGTCCTTTTCGAAACGTAAATCTCTGTTGGTTACAATTCCTGCTAATTTTCCAAGATCATCTACGATTGGAATTCCCCCAATCTTATATTGTCGCATATTTTCCTTGGCATCTTGCACCAAACTATCAAGGGGTAGGGTTACCGGATCTATGATCATTCCAGACTCTGCCCGTTTGACAGTACGCACCTTGAGAGCTTGCGCTTCAATGGGCATGTTCTTATGCAACACACCAATCCCCCCTTCTCGGGCCATAGCAATGGCCATCTGGCTTTCCGTGACCGTATCCATCGCTGCGGAAATGATTGGGATATTCAATGGAATATTGCGAGACAATTGAGATTGAATCGATACATCACGAGGCAAAACTTCTGAATAGGCGGGTACCAACAACACGTCATCGTAGGTTAGCCCTTCGCCGTAAAATTTATTGGAATCCATACGCAATTAGTAAAGAATTAATTGCAAGCAAATATACGATATTTATACCAACTGAAAGGCCCCTTCTACTCAACGAAAAATATCCGATGCGTTGTTGTATGCCGATTCGAAATGAAGAACATTGAGGTTGTGGGACACTTTTTTGGATTCAAAATAAGAAATCAATTTTTCAGTAGGCATATTTCCTACTAAATCGTTTTGAGCCATTGGACATCCCCCAAACCCCTGGATAGCTCCATCAAAGCGACGGCATCCCCCCTGAAAGGCTGCCTGAATTTTTTCGGTTGCTGTTGCTGCAGTGGTGTGAAAATGGGCGCCAAAGCGCGTTTTATCAAAAACAGGAATCAAAGAAGAAAATAAGGCATGAATATCAGAGGGCATGGCACATCCAATGGTGTCTGATAAAGACAAGTTGTTAACCCCAATCTCTGTTAACCGTTCTATCCATTGCGAAATTATATCGGGGCTCCAGGGGTCACCGTATGGGTTTCCAAAGCCCATCGACAGATAGACGACTAACTCTTTTTGATTTTTTTCTGAAAGAGAAATGATTTCCTCTAGAAGTGTAAGTGACTCATCAATTGATTTTCCCGTATTGCGCATTTGAAAATTTTCAGAGATTGAAAAAGGATAGCCCAATACATCGATGCTTGGATAGGAACAAGCCATTTGTGCTCCTCTCAGGTTGGCTACAATGACCAATAATTTGGTGTTTTTTTTCTCCGTTTCCAAAGCCTCTATAACAGCGGCTGTGTCTGCCATCTGCGGTATGGCTTTTGGGGACACAAAGCTTCCACAATCCAGGGTGTCAAAACCTACCGCTAAAAGAGATTTCATATAATTGATTTTCTTTTTAGTAGGAATTATAGCCTTCAATCCCTGCATGGCATCACGAGGACATTCTATTAGTGTCACTTCACTCATCACAATTTTAAAAATAGTGTTTTTATATCATTAAAAAGCCGTTAACTGCTGACGAAAGCCCTTCTAAATCTGTTATATTTGTTACAAAATTTGAAAAATGATAGAACGATTGGAAAACGAGTTGGCACCTTTAAAACAGGAACTCCTACTCCACCCCTTGTATGCGCAGATTCAAACCGAAGAAGACCTTAAGTATTTTACAGAAGCACATGTTTTCGCCGTTTGGGATTTTATGTCGCTAGTAAAAAAATTGCAATTAGAACTCACATCACTTCGTCTTCCTTGGAGACCCGTTCATTCCGCCACTACTGCCCGACTGATCAATGAGATAGTTTGGGGAGAAGAAAGCGATGTCAACCAAGACGGAATTCCAATGAGCCACTTTGAGATGTATTTGGAAGCCATGCGTGATGTTAATGGTGATACCCAAACCATAGAAACATTTATTGGCAATCTTCCGCAGGCGGGTTCTGTTCTTCCCTACATTGAAAATAGCACTCTACCTGATTATGTCAAGAATTTCCTCACTTTTACATTCCATACTATTGAAAAGCGACCCCTTCATGAAATTGCTGCGGTTTTCACTTTTGGCCGAGAGGATCTGATACCAGATATGTTTATTGAGATGCTTCAAAAAATGAATGTTCAAGGAAATGATTCACTATCCAATATGGTGTATTATTTTGAGCGCCACATTGAAGTTGATGGGGATCAACATGGACCTATGGCACTTGAAATGATAACGAATTTATGTGGTGACGATACTGCCAAATGGGAGGCGGTTGTTCGTTGTTCAAAAGAAGCATTAACCCATCGAATTCATCTCTGGACGGGGATTTATAATTCGTTGACTGTTGTTATATAATTGCCTTTATGCGAAACCTATTTGCGCTAATTTCTTTAATAGTCGGCTCCTGTAGCGCACAAGAATATGCCAATCAATATGCCAATGAAATTCAAGAAGAGGATCTGAAACAATTGCTCTATGTCTATTCTTCTGATTACTTTGAAGGAAGGAGAACAGGGAGTGAAGGACAGAAAAGGGCTACCGATTTTCTTAGAAATTTTTATCAATCCCACCAAATAAGAGCTGCCGAAGGAACTGACAACTACTATCAAGACCTGCGTTTGTTGGTTGATAAAAAAAGAGTAACAAGCCAGAACCTAGCAGCCATTATCCCCGGGAGTGAGTTTCCTGAAGAATATATTCTAATAACTGCCCATCTCGATCATTTAGGAATTAAAAATGGGGAAATATACAACGGGGCCGATGATGACGGTTCTGGAACAGTAGCCCTTCTGGAAATTGCAGCTGCTTTTCAGAAAGCAAAACTGCAGGGAAACGGGCCCAAAAGATCCCTTGTATTTCTTCATCTTACAGGGGAAGAAGAACGGCTTGCCGGATCTAACTATTATGTCAAAAAACCCTTGTATCCCCTCTTGCAAACTGTGGCCAACTTGAATCTGGACATGATTGGTCGGGTCGACCCGAAAAGAACAGCCCCAAATGAAAACTACATCTACTTGATTGGATCGGACCGACTCAGCCAAGAGCTACATAATGTATCGGAGCAAACCAATGCACATTGCTGTCAATTAGCCTTAGACTACACTTTCAATGATGAAAACGACCCCAATGATTTTTACACACGAAGTGATCATTACAGTTTTGCTCAAGAAAACATTCCTGTTATTTTTTATTTCAATGGCACTCATGAGGACTATCACAAGCCCTCTGATACCGCAGAAAAAATCCGATACGATCTTCTAAAAAATAGAACGCAATTGATTTTTCACACGGCTTGGGAACTGGCCAACCGTAAGAATCGCATCCAACTTGACAATTAAACTAGACAATAATGAAAAAAATTTTTATTTGCTTATCTCTTGTTCTGTCCACAGCATTGCAAGCTCAAAATGATGAAAGTCTTTCTATAGAAAATGACACCCTAGAACTAAACGTGAAAAGAGTCGCCCTAGGAGTGAAACTAGGCATGCCCAATATTATCGGTGGAAGTTTGGAATTTATCCTCCCTGTTTTGGATAATCATTTTGCTCCCTATGCAGACCTCAGCGGATTTGATATAGACCCCGATACAGAAACAAGTGTGGGATTGAGTTATTCCGAATTTGGGCTAAACTATTATCTGAATACAAAAGGAAGGGGACTCTATTTTAGCGCAGGGCTTGGAAACTTAACTACGGATATCACAATTAGTAATTTGAATGTACCCAATGAAAATGGGATAAGTGCTAATGATGGAATAGGAACTTTACAACAAAAAATTTCCACAACCAATATAAAGCTAGGGGTTAGGGCTGGTAGCCGGGTGTATTTCCGTTTTGAACTGGGGTATGGATTGGGTAGCATACCCTCCGAAATTAATATTCTAGCGACCTCAGCTTCTCTGGGTATTACAGAAAATGTAACAGAACCGTTTCCAGATATACCAGGACTTTCTTCTGCGGGTGTAATTATAGGGAATATAGGCTTCGGAATTGCTTTCTAGGCACTCGTCTAATTAAGGCTTTTTTTTGAAAATAAACGCTTGAGCAATTGCCACAAGAAAAGGAGCATAGTAATTGCAAGTGTCGTGATAGCAATATAATGAATGGGACTGGGCACACTTCCTTCAAAATCTCCTTTAATTCTTGATATATAGGTCAGTATCATCACAACACCCACATATAAAAAGTACCCGTTACAGAGCTCTTTTTTAAACTTTATTGGATGCCGTAAAAAAGGGATGAAAAGAATCATAATATAACCCAATGTCCCACCGATCAGTTTAACAGGAATTAATGGAATGGCATTGAGGTGTACATTCAAGGCCAAAAAAATAAAATGAATTAAGTGAAGGACTGCGAAGGTTCTAAGGGGCTTCTGCAAGAGTTGAAAGAAATCCTGCTTATTGGCCAGCATATACAGCCACCAAGGCAATAGAAAATAAACAAGGGAAAGGCGGCCCGAATACCGAGCTGCCAATTGGAAAATGGCAGCAGGATCACTGTCTATATTTCGAGCCCAAACTAAAATGAGCAACTCAAAAAGGACACCAATGATCCAGTAAGTTTTGCTTTTTAAAAGAGTTTCCAACTGAGAAATTTTCTCAATTTATGCATTTTGAAATGGATAAGAGGGAGGGATTGATACAATTCCTAAAACAATTCTCTAAAAGCTTCTGCTTATTTACCAAACAAGAACGAAACAAAAAAAAGGAGGAGGCCTCCAATAAGAACTGCAAAACTATTTTCTAAAAGAAACTCAAATACAGACAGGGTCAATCCCAGACCGATTAACCCTATAGCCGTATTCTTAATAAAGTATTTCATAGATCAACTTTTTGATTGTGGGCTGTTTTCTCTGAAATGGCTTTTTTATAGGCTTTGACTGCTGGATAATTTTGTGCTTGAATGAAATAATTCAACTCTTTGTAAATGGTTTCCAATGGCATTCCTATAGCCAAATGGTATTGGGCCTTCTGGTAATAAAACAATTCTTTTTCTTCCATATCAAATACTCTACAAAATAAATGTACAAAGGGAATGGCTATCGAATTGTTAAAAGAACTGTTAAAGCAAGATCAGAAAGCCCTAAGCTATTGATAACCAAATTAAAATGAATAAACCTTTCCAAGGAATGTTTCAAATAGTATTGAAAAACAGGGTAGAAACCCTTGCTGTTTTATTATTTTTACTGTAATCCTAAATAAGAGTGATATGGAAATTGCATTTCGCATTTTGGCCATCGTTTTTGTTGGTGCCTTTTTTGGATATCATTTGGGCTTGATCCTCAGAAGCTTATTCTAAACTAGAGCCTATTCTGCCTATTATTTTTGTGTAGGCCTTGGTCCTTATAGCCGTTTAGTTTTGGTTTTGAAGATTACGCTTCTAGAAATATCCGTTTTCTGATTTTAAAAGCGCGTATTGATCAATACTTTCTTTGCATTCGGCTAACTTAAATTTTACCATTCGGAAATCTTTCTCTAATTTAATGGGGTAAATCATAAACCCATGAGAATAGCCTATCTCTTTTTCCTCTTCAGCTTTTT
>ERZ802830.4289-NODE-4289-length-11525-cov-8.10915_pt1 | contig 11525 bp, 11 predicted proteins | sample MGYA00345654_ERZ802830 | MGnify/ENA primary metagenome ERZ802830 (study PRJEB30503, sample SAMEA104212375) | marine metagenome | biome: Westerlies Biome; feature: [SRF] surface water layer (ENVO:00010504) within the epipelagic zone...; material: water...
AGTTTATATTTTATTCTTATGCCTATCTCTCTAGGGCGATTAGTAAACTTTGTCTCTGGTCTAAATCCTTGATACTCCCATATCACTGCCCTTCCATCTAAAATATTATCTACATAAAATACTCCGTCCCAATTTTCACCTAAGAACGTTGAAGAGAAACTACTTGTAGTATAACCGGGTTGACTAATTGGATTAGTCACAGATGAAGGTCTTGAACCTGTTCGTGATAAGTTGAGATCCCAAAAACCGTCTCTTCCCATTACATTGAAATCTTTATTAAATGATAAAGAATATTTTTGTTTAGCAACGTTAGCTAACTGTGTTCCAGGTGTTGCTAGTATTTCTCCATCTAGAATGAAATTTTCTTCTAGTTTTGGATTAGTAAAAGCTCCAGCAATAGCCACAGTTAGTCCGTTATCTGTAATGATTGTCCAATCGAGTTCAATTCCAGTGATTTTGGCGTCCCCTATATTGGTATTAAATTGAATAGTGGCTAGGTCTCTGTCGTATACAGCTGTCTGCATATCTTGCCAATTCATTAAATAATATGCTGCATTGAATCTATAAGTTCCATCTTGGCTTGAATATTTGTAACCCACTTCATAGTTATTTAGCTCATCTGAGTCATAATAAAGAGGAGCGGCATCGCTATTTTTGTTAGTCCGATTAGTGCCGGCAGGCCTATAACCTTGAGAAAAGTTAAAATAAAGTAGAGCGTCATTATCCAATTTACGAGCTATAGCTATCTTTGGCGACATACCAGTGTCTTCTTCTGTTCTATTGGCGTCATGACCATAATAATCGACTCCAAAGCCTCCAAAATACCCATCCCTTGCATCGAATAATAGTTTTGAATCAAAGGCTCTTAAACCCAAAGTAAGATCTGTTCTGTCATTTAAAGAAATAATAGCCTCACCATAAATAGCTTTTGTTTCATCTTCTCTTAAATTATCAGCTTCCCACCAAATTCCTTCTCTTCCAGAAATACCTGTTCCACCGAATCTACCATCTGACCAATAACCCTGAAGACCAGGCCATTTATAAGTATATTTGTATGGATTTTCTAACTTGTCATAAAAGACACCTATTAACCATTGAACCTTATCGCCCTCATCTCCTCCTGTAAAACGTAGTTCATGAGTGTCTCTTTCCATACTCAAAGAATAGTCAGCCCACATTGTCGGATCATTACAAGCGCCTTCAAAAGTGCCGTAGTAATAATAAGAGTAGTAATCACATGTGTAGTAACTTGCATATCCAAAACCACTAACACCAGTACTGTCTAGCTGATAATATTCGACGTAATCGTTATAGTCCCATAGGTATCTAACATCTCTATCAAAGAAAGTTCCCGCATATGTGAAAGACGTATCATTAATTTCACCTTCTAGAGTGAGGTTAGTCTGACTCCATTCATCATCGGTGAACTCTGCAATAACTCTACTATTTTTTAAATCACCTAGAGTTTCAGGTTGATGATCCCAACTTCCTGTAGTATTTGTCTCTTGATCTATATGAGTAAGGGTTGCAGTTAAACTCTCATTTATCCAAGCTCGTAATGATGCCCTAAAACCTTTAACTTCACTTTCATTATGATTTTCTGCACTTATTAGAGGCACCGAGTAACCACTGCCTGAAAAAGTCCTAGTTCCACCTACTAAATCAATAAAACCACCTTCTGTTACATTGTAAGCTGAAACTCTTGCGGCCAAATTTTCTGAGATAGGCATATTAACGAAGGCTTCAATGCTTTCTGAGTTATCGACATCAGAACCTTGAGATATATCTAACTCAGCACCCATTTCGAATTCATCTCTCTGAGGCTTGTTAGTTATTAGTCTAACTGTTCCACCTTGAGCACTGGAACCATATAAAGTACCTTGAGGGCCATTCAGGACTTCTATTCTTTCCATATCGTAAATATGTAAATCAGGGTTTAAACCAACAGTATTAATGGGAGATTCATCTATATACATTGCAACTGTGGTATTTGGACCTGCCAAGTTACCGAAATTACCATCCGAGGTTCCACGAATATAAAAGGCTGATCTTCCCGGGCCATATTGAATATAAGAAAGCGAAGGTATTAATTCAGCATAATCCATGAAATCATTTACGTTAGCACTTTCTAGTCGTGAACCTGCTATCGCTTGAACGCTCATAGGTAAATCTTCAATTTTAGATTCTCTTTTAGAGGCGGTAACTATTATTTCCTCTACATCATTGGATACGCTTGTGGGCTCATCAGCCACTATATCGCTTGACTGAACAAGTCCTAATGTCGCAACGCCACTAAAAGATAGAGCCTTTTTTAGTACAGAGTCTTTTAACTCAAAAGCTGGTATAAATTTATGCATATTTCTCCCCCCGGTAGAAAATTTATTCTAACAAAAGAAGATAAGAAAACTATATTTTTATGAACTTATATCTGCAGAATCAATTATAGGTTGAAGCTCACCGGATTCATGAAGTTCAGTGATTATATCGCAACCCCCTATAAGCTCTCCATTAACAAATAATTGTGGGAAAGTAGGCCAATTAGAAAATTGAGGAAGATTAGCTCTTATTTCAGGGTTAGAAAGAATATCAACAAAAGAGAATGGTTTGCCACAAGCAATCAAAATTTGGGAGGCTTTAGATGAAAATCCACACTGTGGTGCCTCAGGAGATCCTTTCATGTACAACAAGACAGGATTTTCTTTAACTTGTTGTTCTAATTCTTCAATTATAGTCATAAGAGTATTTTAACCTATTTACACAACTCTAGATATTTTCTAGTGGTTTTTTTAATTCCATAAATCAAAGAGTCAGATATCAAGGCATGACCAATACTTACCTCATCTGCAGGAACTTTAGATAAAAATTCTTTAAGATTATTTAAATCAAGATCGTGACCAGCATTAACATCAAGTCCAATATTTTTTGCTAACTGGTAAGCCTCTTGATATGAAGCTAAAACTGTCTTTGTAGGATTTGCTGCATATGGTCCTGTGTAGAGCTCTATTCTGTCTCCACCTACAGCTTTAATTGCTTCTATATGCTCCTTAACAGGATCTACAAAAAAACTTACACGAGTTTTACTTGTGCGTATTTGCGCTATTATATTTTTAATAGAATTGTGATCCTTTAAATGTAAATCCCAACCATGATCTGAAGTGAGTTGATCAATTGCGTCTGGCACTAAAGTGCACTGATCTGGTTCAATTGCTTTTACTAACTGTACAAATCCAGGATAGAGTGTCGTCTCTTCCGAATAAGGATTACCTTCAATGTTAAATTCAATATCATGATCTTTACATAACAATGAAAGATCATAAACATCATCGGGTGTTATATGCCTTAGATCTGGTCTAGGGTGAACAGTTAATCCTTGAATGCCTGCTTCTATAAGAATCTTAGAGGTCTCAATTAAATTTGGGCGATCTTCTCCTCTAGCATTCCTTAACCAAGCTATTTTATTAACATTAACACTTAAATTAGTCATTTCATTCAGGATGATCTAATACTACTTTTCCACTTACATGACCGGTAGAGACTTTTTGATGAGCTGCAGCTAAGTCATTAAGCGAATAAACAGAATCTATTACCGGTTTAATGGATTCTTCTTGCACAAGGGATGATAACTGCTCTAACCCAGAAAGACTCGGACGATAGATTGACCAATGAACGTTAATGGGTTGATACTTTTTTCTTTGTTTCTGTCTTAAAAAGTATGCATGTGGACCACCAAGTAAAAGTCCTTTAGCATCTAATGTATTTACGAGCGGGTGAGTTAACGTGATGTAATGTGATTCAGAACTTAATTTTAAAATACTGCAACATTTATCAACCGAATCTTCCAAAACATGGTCTCCCAGTAAGTCATAAGCGATATCAAATTCTTTTAAACTCTCATAAAAAGACTCTTCGTTGTAGTCTATCACTTGATCTGCACCTAAGGATTTGACCAAATCAATATTTTTTTTACTACAGGTTACAGTAACCTCGCACTCCAGACTCTTAAATAATTGGATAGAGAAACATCCCACACCACCTGCCCCACCTTGTATGAACACCCTTTTCTCTTTTAAATCTTGAGGTCGTAAGCCTGCCCATCTGACCAGTGCTGACCAAGTTGTCAATGCAACATAAGGTAACGAAGCTGCCTCTAAGTGAGATATAACATCTGGTTTATGGGTGACTTCATCAACATCGATACAAACATATTCTGAATGGGTACCAGAATTTGCATTTGACGAACAACCCCAAACATTATCTCCTTCTTTGAAATTACCAACCTTTGAACCAACTTTCTCAATAGTGCCTGAAAAGTCTGATCCTAGAATCCATGGAAATGCATTTTTTCTTTGTTTTTCAAAAATTACTTTTCCATAACCTTCTCTTTTCATAAGATCAATTGGATTTACAGAAGAGGCTTTAACTTTGATAAGAACTTGATTGGATTTTGGTTCTGGAACAGGAATACCTTCTTGTTTAATCAGTTTAGATTCATCACCGTATTCATTTATTGTTATTGCGTACATTTCTAAATTCCATCCATCAATAATTTAATACCAATTATTAACAAGCAAGCGTAAGTTAAAGCATAAAATCTTTCACCATCTATTTTTTGAGTTAATTTATATCCAATATAGAAACCTATTGGTGCAAAAGGCATTAAAAATAACGCTGTAATCAAATTGTCTAGCCGTAATTGATCAAGCAGATAGTATGGATACAATTTTAACATATTAACTAATCCAAAAAATATAGCAGCTGTACCCACATAGACTCTATGATCCAATTTCTGAGGCAGCATATAAATATTAAATGGCAATCCACCTGCATGTATTCCGAAGCTCGTAAAGCCTGAAATGGTTCCCCAAAACGAACCTCTGAAGAAAGAGACAGATTTTTCTTTTGATTCTCTTGAGAATAAAAAATAATTTAAAGCAAAAAGAATAGCCAAAGATCCAAGAAATATCCTTATATTATCTTCAGAGAGGTAACTAAACCAAAAGAATCCTAATAATATTCCTACAAAAGCAGCCGGAAGAAGAATAAGTAAGTTCTTAAAATGAAAGCTATTTCTATAACTATAGATACTTATTAAATCTTGTATACAAAGAATAGGTAACAGAATAGCAGCGGCTTGAAGTGGGGATATAACCAAAGACATTAACGGAACTCCCATTATGGCAAGAGGTCCAGCAAATCCTCCTTTTGCAATACCATAGAGCAATACGGCTGGGATTGACACCAAGTAAAAGATTGGTTCGTAGATAAGCACTAATTAGCTAGAGGATCGAAAACAACCTTTATAGATTTTGAACTCTTATCATCTGCTACTTTAAAAGCCTCTTCTGAATCTTCTAGATGATATCTATGAGTAATTATAGTTTTTCCAATTGTTGGGTATTTAGCTATAACTTTTGAGGCAACCGTAAAGTCTCTTACACCTTCTGTTGCGCTATACATTATTGAAGGAAATATTTTGATTTCGTTCATTATAATTCTTAATCCCGGCAGATTAATGCCTTTAAGAGGTATACCTAATAATACAATCCATGATCCTGGTTTTGCACTTTTAGCGGACAAATCTAAAGTATCATCGTTACCTACACAATCTAACACTCTGTCATACTGACCAGATAATTGACCCGCACCTAATTTTAATCCAGCTTCATTTTGATGATCGTACTTCGCATATAAATCTACCTCGCAACCCAGATATTTAGCAGCAACAATTGAACACAATCCAATTGTTCCACCACCAATTACAGCAATACGATGATTATCATTTGTTTGTGTTTGTATTAAACCATGCAAAGCGACAGCCAAAGGTTCGACTAAACACGCATCTTTGATAGGCACTATAGGATCTAACTCAAATAAACAACTTTCTGGAACAATTATCTTCTCAGCCATTCCACCATTGATACTCATTCCCATGCCTTTACTGTTGTTTTTACAAAGATGATAATTTTCTTTGTAACAATTACTGCAATCTCCGCAAGGAATTATGGGTTCAATAGCAACATTTTTTCCATTTTTTGTTACACCGGAAATTTCATGACCTGCCACATGGGGTGAATGAGTACCTGCTTTTAAGAGATGCAAGTCACTGCCGCAAATACCTGCAGAAGCTATCTGGACCAAAACACCCTCGCCTTTAGGTTCAGGAATATCTGAAGTTTTTACTTTACCATCTGCATAAGAAACTGCTTTCATTATATGATTTCTAAGGTTTTATATACAGAATCGGCAACTTCGGTAGCGGTCTTCCATGCCGTGATACCTTGATGCATTTGGTTCATGACGAATCCTAATGAGATATTATTATCTGGATCCGCAAAACCCAGCGAGCCGCCCGCTCCACCATGACCAAATGAATTAATATTAGGGCCCATACTTACGTCTTTAGTTCCCAACATAAAACCTAAACCAAATCTGGTATGCATATTACCTAATACAAGATCTTTGCCTTCAGATTCAGTCGTTCGACCTAATTCTATAGTTTCAGGATTAAGTACATGCACTTCACCTCTATTACCTCCGTTAGCCAATATTCCATACAACTTAGCAATAGATCTTGCACTGCCATGTCCATTTGCTGCCGGAATTTCTGCTTGTCTCCACGCACTTGTATTTGCTTCAAATATTTCATCATTTGATATTTTAGGATTATTAAAAGCAGCTCCTGTAGGTGTTGATGTGTCATTAAAATCAAAGAGTATTTGAAAACGTTTTGGAGAAAAAGATTTAGGTAATTTTGTTAGGATTGGTAATAATTTTTCTATTAAACCTGATTTTGCAGGATATATATCTGATACACGATGAAACTCTGAATCAGGTAATCCAATCCAAAAATCAATGTCTAACGGATCTGCAATTTCTTCTCTAAAATAAGTTCCTATAGTTCTTCCGTCTATTCTTCTCAAAAGCTCCCCAATTAAAAATCCATAAGTTAAACCATGATATCCATGTGCAGTCCCTGGCTCCCAAAATGTTGATTGTTTGGCTAATTCTGAACAGATCAAATTCCAATCAGTAAAAGCACCTGTCTTGAGGGGTGTTTTAATGCCGCACAAACCTGATTTATGGCAGAAAAGATATCTAACAGGTATGTTTTCCTTTGCATTTTCACTAAATTCAGGCCAATAAGTTGCAACGGGTTTATCTAAGTCTAGAAGTCCTTTTTCTATAAGCTGCAATAAACATATAGCTGCTATGCCTTTAGTTGTAGAAAATACATTGATTATTGTATTTTCTTCCCATCGAATAGTCTTAGCTTGATCAATGTATCCGCCCCAAAGGTCTATAATTTTTTCCCCTTTTAGCTCTACCGATACAGCGCCACCTAATTCAAATCCATTGTTAATATTTTTTTCAAATAATGTCTTTGCTTCTAGAAATCTATCATCACAATAACCTTCAATCATTTGGTACCTCTATTATTTCTTCCATGGTATTAATTGTCGTGTGTTGCGCAAATACTCTATGTAATCATCTCTTCTTTCCAGGCTTCTATTGTCCATCATCTTGCAAGTTATCAAACTGAACATAAGATTCATAATTAAAGGGCAAACAAATAAATACCAAAAGTCAGGCTCAATAGAGATTGTCATAAAGAATAGACCCCACCAAAAAAGAATTTCTCCTAAATAATTCGGATGTCGAGAACGAGTCCACAGACCATACTTCATAGTTTTACCAATATTAGAATTATTACTTCTAAAAGTTCTCATTTGTTCATCTGCAACAGTTTCTAATACTACGGCACTTATTGTGAAAATACTTGCCAGATATAGATATACATTAGCCGTATTAGTTGAAATAGATAATCCATAATAAAGAGGTAAAAGAGATAAATTCACTTGTAAGGTTGGATAAACATGTATTCCAAATAAATCAATCAAAATTGAGAAAGGTTTTTTCTTTAAATCGACATATCTAAAGTCTTCATCACTTAAGCCTTTCCAATCTCGTAACCAATTCAGAGTTAATCTGAAAGCCCAAAATAATACTGGCAATACTATAAGGAGAGTTTTCTCTAAATTGATTTGCCCTGATTCAGGGTAAATAGCTAAGTAGATTACTATAGGTATAGGGGCAACCGACCAAAAAGGGTCATATAAACTAGAGTTATTGAATATTTGGCTTGCAATAAAAACTGATAAAGTTGCAACTAAATGACCCGAAAGAAGCATTAACCATTGATTAATATCAGTTAAATAATTGCATGTAACAACGGCTGCCATAAAAGCAGCCACATACGTAATGATTGTTACTATGTAGCTTCGTAACATTTCAAGATTAAGAACTAGCTACAACCCCTCCATCACAAGTTATAGTTTGTCCAACTGTATAGGCTCCTGCTCTAGAGCTTAAAAATATAGCTAAGCCTGCAATGTCTTCTGGCGTCCCTACCCTTCCTCTTGGATTGCTATTTCCAACTTCAGACCAATCTATATCTATATCTCCTCCTCCACCCACACCTGTGCTTAACATCCAAGTTGGAAAAGGACCAGGTGCAATAGCATTTACAATGATATTTTCTCTTACGAGTGATGCCGCCAAAACACGAGTAAGATGATGTAAAGCAGCTTTTGAAGGTCCGTACGAAAATGCATCGAATAATCCTGTTTTTATTCCATCAATACTACCAATATTAATAACTCGGGAAGGATCTTCTGCAGTGCCTGATTTTCTTAATAAGGGAAGTAATTTTTGCGTGAGAAAAAATACACCTTTTACATTTGTATCCATAACTTTATCCCAACCTTTCTCAGAATACTCATCAATAGGCTCGCCCCATGAAGCGCCTGCATTATTTACTAAAATATCTAAACTATCTTGCTGAGATATTGCATTGGATAGTGCAGTGATTCCATCTAAATTAGATAAATCTGCAGGAACTGAAATACAAGTGCCTCCGAATTCATCTTGCAGTCTTTGTGCTGTTGCGTCACAAACCTCAGCCTTTCTTGAGCTTATATATACTTTTGCTCCATTGGCAAGAAAACCCGCCGCAATCATTTCTCCTATGCCTCGTGATCCACCAGTTACTAAGGCAACTTTTCCTTCAATTGAAAATAAATTTTTCATGACTCTCCTTGATAATTAATAAATATTCCCCATATAAGTAGTGTAAGTGCCTACGGGGCTTACGTAAATTATTTAATTACTTGCTTAAAATAGGAGAAAAAAATGATAAATAATACTTTTGACTTATTGTGGAGAGACATCTCTCCATTCACTATAGGTTTTGATAGAACTTTTGACACGCTATCACTATTAGCCAATTCAAAACAACAGACTTCTAACTACCCGCCTTATAACATTAGAAAGGTTAGTGAAGATAAATACACCATTGAACTTGCCGTTGCAGGTTTCGAAGAAAATGAAATTGATATTGAAACTGCCGGTGAAAACTTAACTATTAAAGGCTCTAGAGATAAAGATGCCTCAGAAGGCCTTGTTCATCAGGGTTTAGCTGCTAGAGACTTTACTAAAACATTTGTTCTCTCTGACGATATGATTATAAAAGGTGCGGCACTGAGTAACGGAATGTTGTACATCGGAGTAGAAAGAGTAATACCTGAAAACAAGAAACCTAGAAAAATAGATTTTACTTCTAAAAGTAAATTACTAGGCTAGCAAAGATAGGAGGGTTTAACCCTCCTTCTTTTATTTTCATAAGTTAACTTTTTATACTGAACGTAAATGAGTGCTATTAAAACAATCGAAAGATTGAAAAAGGTGGCCGTCGGTGAGAGGGTTCATTTTATAATTCAGAGTCTCAATGGTTATCGAGTACAAAGTTCAGCGTTAAATAAAGAAGCATCTGAGTTATGCAATTTGTTGGAAGAATCAAACATCTCAATTATCGGTGATGAGCCAATCTTAAAAAATGATATTGTTATTCTATTAACAGTTCCCGAAATTACTCATTCGAATCAAAAAACTTTTGATGAAGTTCCTGTATTTGGACTAGAGCATCAATTTAAGTTAATTGAAGATATAGAGCTCAGCAATAATATTATTAACCTATTTAGGGTTGAATAGGCTTCTTAAATAAAAGAGTCATACGATCACTTTCCCCTATATCAGAATATTTTTCACGATCCTTATCTTTTAATCTGTAGTTAGGCGGTAGAGTCCATACACCTTTGGGGTGATCTGCTGTATCTTTGGGATTAGCATTTATTTCTGATTTTGCAGCTAATTCAAAGCCATGTTTTTTTGCTATTTTGATAGCGTGTGCCTCAGTTACGTAGCCACTCTTCTTCATCATTTCCATTGAAGTTCCTGGTTTGGCTCTATGTTCTACAATACCAAAGACACCTCCGGGCTTGAGTGACTTGAAAGTATTTGAAAAAATATTATCTAAGTTTGGTCCAAGCCAATTATGAAGATTTCTAAAAGTTAAAACTGCATCAACAGAATTCTCTTCGGCTAGTTCAGAATATAAATCCACTATCTCAACTCTTCCATACATAGGGTTATTAGACATTTTCTTTTCAAAATTTGCCCTACCTCTTCTGTAGTAGGCTATTTCTGAGTCTTTGCTCCAATGAGCTGCTATTAATGTTCCTGGATAATGGATGTAATTAGCTAATATTTCAGTATACCAACCGCCTCCGGGTGAGAGCTCTATAACAACCATATCCGATTCAATACCAAAGAAAGATAGAGTTTCTACAGGATTTCTTGAGGAATCTCTTAGAGTATTTTTTGGGGTTCTATCCTCACTTGCCACGGCGCCCTTTAAGTCATGAGCTGCTAAGGGTGTAATGGTTAGAGTAAGAAGAATTAAAAGTAAATTTTTTATAGTATATTGCATAAAAAAATAATATATCTAAATGGCTGTTTTGAGAAGAGTTGAGATAACTCTTTCAAGTTGATCTATGTTCCCGCATTGAAAGACTTTTGTGCAATAAGCAGAATATTTGGTCATTACTGAATCTCCGGTATCCCATCTATATTTACCTTCAGGATTTAACCAAAACACTTGTTTTGATCTTTCTTTAATTGATTTCATCAAATGAGCTTTTTCTGGACCAAAATTATTTCTAGCGTCTCCTAGTATTACTACGGTTGTTTTATTGTCTATTTCATCTAAACAAAGACTTACAAAATCAGTCAAAGCTTGTCCATAGTCTGTTGACCCACCTCCATGCTTTTGCAGTGCTTTCTCAATAGCCTCGTCTAGCTTCGCATCTTTGAAGTCATTGGTCACTTCACCTAAGTTAGAAGAAAAAACAAAAGCTCTTAATTTTGATACGACTTCACTTAAACTAAATAAGAACATCAGCATAAACCTGGCATAAGCACCTACTGAGCCACTGACATCACATATTACATATATCTTTGGTCTATCTACCTTTTTATAAGCCCAACTTAGATTAAATAAAATACCCTGGTTTACCCAATTATCTCTAATTGTCTTCCTGATATCTAACTTCCCTTTCTTAAAGTTTTTCTTTCTTCTGGAATGTAAGTTAGCTAATTTTTTTGCCATCTTTCTTACCAAGGAATGAACT
>ERZ802830.4290-NODE-4290-length-11520-cov-6.77139_pt1 | contig 11520 bp, 8 predicted proteins | sample MGYA00345654_ERZ802830 | MGnify/ENA primary metagenome ERZ802830 (study PRJEB30503, sample SAMEA104212375) | marine metagenome | biome: Westerlies Biome; feature: [SRF] surface water layer (ENVO:00010504) within the epipelagic zone...; material: water...
GATTTGTAATCAGTAGGTGTATAATACCAATAAAAACATTTCTTATTTATTTAACAAGGAGTAACAAGATTTCTTAGTTTGTTTAATTTTATTTAGGTAACCACAGTGTAACCACTCAGCGTATTTATCCAGTCTGTAAGAAACTTAATGCAGTTGATCTGTCAGATATGCCTACCTAATATCACTACCTGATCCTACTGGCTGTTTTATTTTAGCTTACCCGCGTTCAAATGCCTCCACACTGAAAGACCGTCGATATACGGCCCCAACCTTTCAAGTATTCACGTGCGAATAGCAGACCACTAATAGCGAAAATTTTTAAAAGCATGTATTATATTCTAGTCTGACTGGACACGTTCTGGAAACATCTTAACCATCCCAAACAAGGCGAAAACCCGTGTGTGACGTAGTGCTGTTTGGCGTGTTTGACGATCTCGCGGCAACCCGATAGCGATAGCAATAGGATTTGTGACACAGAAAAGATCCGCCTTTTAAAAGATACTGTACTTCTTTGCCTAGGCTGCGTAAGTGAGCTTTTGCTTCTTTACGCATTGAGCGAATTCTGAATCTGTCTATATTCCATTCCCAGACGTTTCCCACCACATTGTATAGCCCAAATCCATTTGGCGCGAAACTCTTAGAAGGCGCAGTTCCCAGATAACCGTCGGCAATGGTATTGATGAACGGAAAATCGCCCTGCCATATGTTGCATGGCAGGAAAGAGACGTCATCAGGTTCGTCGTTACCCCAGGGGTATCTCTTATCATTTAGCCCACCCCGTGCGGCGTATTCCCATTCAACCTCTGTTGGTAGACGGCCGCCTGCCCATTTGGCAAATGCCTGGGCGTCATGCCACGAGACATGTGTTACAGGATGATCCCATCGATTGTTTAGATCAGAGCCTGGTCCTTCGGGAAGATTCCATTTTGCACCCGGAACAGCGCACCACCATTCAGCGCCTGATAGGCAATTAAAATTATATGGTTTATTTAGAAAAATCTGAAAAACATATGACCAGCCAAAATGCTCTGCTTCGGTCATATATCCTGTATCATTTACAAATTTGGCGAATTGCGTGTTAGTGACAGTCGTGGTCATAATAGAGAAAGCGCCAACTCTAACGCTGCGAGACGGCTTCTCGCCGTCATGCGGTGAAATAGTTTCTGAAGTACCCATTTTAAAGCGAGCAGCATTTAGGGATACCGTTTCAAACTCGGAAATTCCTTGGTCTGCCGTTTTTGTTAGAAAATATTGTCGGCTCGTTTCCGGTGATCTGGGTCGGGTTGGGCAACATGGCATACCTATAATTCCTGATAGTTGTAATGACGACTGTAAACCATCAGCTCGGGCTGAAGTATGACCAAAACGGCATACTTTGATATCTGTTACGTCATTGGTCGTGAGACTGCTAAATGCCACAAGATAATCTTAAACTGACGTCAGTGCTTCCAACGGCCAAAAATAGATATGGATCAGGAGAAATAATGACCCAAAAAAAAAGTCTTGGGGGGATCTCGGGGGTGCATATTGCGCCCTGGACAATGGAGGGCCAATTGAACGAGGCAGCGCTTCGTGAGAATGTAAATTCAATCGCAGCTGCCGGAATCCACACGATCGTTTCAGCTGGAAATACTGCGGAGTATTTTTCGATGCGTATGCACGAATTAGACCGCATCCACGCATTAGCGGCGGAAGCAAACGCGGGTCGCTCTTCCATGATGATGGCTATTGGCCGGTCGTTAGGCGATGCCACGGCGACGGCACAACGCGCCGCTTCTTATGGAGCAGATTACTTGATGGCACATATGCCGATGGATCCTTTTGCTGCGCCAGATGGTCAAATCGCCTATTTTTTGGAAATTGCGGAGCGTGTAGAAACTCCACTTGTCGCCTATTTACGTAGTACCGACATGGGCTTGAACGGAATTCTGAAGTTAGCTTCGCACCCAAACGTTGCAGGGGTGAAGTATGCCACTACAGACCTAATGCTGCTACGCGAATGCATTGAGGAAAGTGAAGGAACAAACACTGCCTGGTTGTGTGGCTTGGCCGAAGGGTGGGCCGTGCCGTTTTATGCAGTGGGCGCACGCGGTTTCACTTCTGGCCTCGTGAACGTTAACCCCCAATTGTCCCTGGAAACCTATGCTGCACTGGAAAAGGGCGACTACGCTAAGGCGCGTGACTTGGTACGCAGAATCGGTGGATTCGAAAAAATGCGCACCAAATTTGGTAACGGCGCGAATGTAACTGTTGTCAAAGAAGCAATGCGAGAACTTGGAAAGGACGTAGGAAACGTGCGCTTGCCTGGACATGTCGCCTTGTCTGATGCGGACCGAAAGGAGCTTACAAACATTGTGAAATCCTGGAGGCTGTCATGAGATCGCCGACCCAAGAGTTTGCAGCGTCTAGTGCCTTAGAATCAGGTGGCATGTTGCGGACAATCGAAATCTATGCGCAACGCATTTCGCCCAAGACAGAATTTTTGTTTGTGCGTATTGGCACTAGCCAGGACATCGAGGGCTGGGGCGAAGCGACGTATAACGCACTGAATGGTCAGGTCATAGTGGCTCTTCGACAGTTTTCTGAGGCCATACTAGGTAAATCGTTGGCTAAAGCGCTGGAAATCTTGGGGGATCACCCAAATTGGAAGTACGGGCGCGCGTCCGCAATTGCGGTGAATGCTTTACTAACTGCACTGTTTGACATACTTGGGAAAGAGGTGGGTAGATCCCTAAGCGCGCTTTTCGCGGAACCTATTCATTCCAAAATTAATTGTTATGCAAATATCAATAGGGGTACCACCATCCGCAGCCCGGATGGTTGGGCAAAACGAGCACAAGCCGCGCAGGCCGCAGGGTTCTCTGGGATTAAACTCGCCCCGTTTGATTCTGTAAAACTTGGCCTTGATGAGAAATCTAGGGGAAATGCGGACTTCGGCATTGAGTGCGCCCGGACCGTTCGCGCGGCTGTTGGGTCAAAGGCGGGCCTAATGTTGGATTGTCACTGGCGCTTCGATGAACCCTCAGCAAGTGCACTGATCCAGGAATGTGGTGAGCTGGATCTGGCTTGGATCGAAGCGCCCATTATTGAGGATTACCTGGCCATTCCTGCGCTTCTTCGTTTGAAAGACGTAGCGCATACTGCAGGAATGAACCTCGCTGGGGGCGAATATCACATGGGAAAGCGCGCTTTCGCACCGTTCCTTCAGGAAAAGGTTTACGATGTAGCCAATCCTGACGTCCGTTTCTGCGGTATTTTAGATATGTTTGAGATTGCAGTTATTGCGGCAGAAAATGGCATTGCCATTGCCCCGCATAATCATTTGGGCCCTGTCATGTCAGCCGTCAGTCTACACTTTGCATCGATCGCGCCCTCTGCGAGTACCTTAGAGATGCAATTTGCCGAGGGAGATATTATATCCTGTCTGATCGATCCGGATCAATTATCTCCGTCTGGGGGATATATGGATGTTCCCACCGCACCAGGTTTGGGCATTGTGATGAATCATGACGTGTTAAATTTAGTCGAATAGCTGGCAGGAGAAAAAATGCAAAGTTCGCCAAATATTCTTGTTATCGTTAGCGATCAGCAAAGATGGGACACTCTAGGGTGCAACGGGAATTCTTTTGCGCAGACCCCCAATTTGGATGCAATGGCTGAACGTGGTGCAAATTTTTTGTATCCATTTACCCCGTTCCCAGTATGCACTCCTGCGCGTGCAAGCATGTGGACGGGCGTTCATCCTAACAAACACGGTGTAATTTATAACCGCTACGGAATTGACGACGTTCTGTCTTATGAGAGTAAGGTTCAAACTACCATGTTCGAACTGATGCAGGATGCGGGCTATACAACGGCCTATTTCGGCAAATGGCACTTAGGCGAAAAAAACTCAGGTCGTTTTGATGTCTGGAGTGGTTTTAACTCTCATGGAGGCCATTGGGAAGAAGGAAAGCAATCTTTCCAAGGAGGGAAATTTAGGCCGGAATCACAAACAGAACAAATGATCGAGTTCCTAGAAAGCGATCCGGCAAAAAACAAACCGTTTATCGCTATACAAAGTTATTATCCACCGCATAATCCCTTTACTGCACCTACAGAATCCTATGCTCCCTACCGTGGCAAAGGTGTGCCGTTTGCCGGCTATTACGCTGCAGTAACCATGCTTGATAGCCTCGTTGGGCGACTCCGCCAAGCCCTAGAGCAGACCGGGTTGGCAGAGAACACTCTGGTCTTCTATGTATCCGACCACGGCGAAACTTTCAATTTTGAAGAAACGGCACCGCATAAATGGGTGTGCCAGGACGCCTCAATTCGGGTTCCGTTTCTGATGGAAGGACCAGGAGTGCCGGTAGGGGCACGATTTGAATCGCTCGTTGGCCTAGAAGATCTAATGCCCACCATTTTTCATGCGGCCGGGATCGAGGCGCCAGACTATCTGGATGGAGATAACATCTTTGACTTGTTTGACAAAAAGCCTGGAAGAGAGGCTTATTACGTTCAGACAGAGGCTCGGAAAGTCAGGACCTTGCAGCGTTGTGTTAGGACTTTGGACTGGAAACTCATCCTCAGCTGGGATGAAGCGCATGAAATGTATGACTTGCAAACCGATCCAGAGGAGCAGCTGAACATCTTCAATGTACCGCGGTGGGACAAGCAAACGCAATATCAGCACTTTGAGGACCAGTCAGAACGTGTTGTTTTATTAGCGCAGATCATGTTGCGCCGCGCCGAGGAATTGGAGGATTTCGCAGGCGTGGAAATGGCGAGTCGGGTTCTTAGACAGAATTCAAAATAATTCGGTGAAACAATCTTTGTTGGCCGCGTCATTGGTTGACGCTCGGTAGAGGGAGGACAAAATGCTAGAAGCTTTTTTCCAAGGCCTTACGATGGTTTTTGAACCGACCGCTTTTACTTCGCTACTCGTTGGGGTCGCATGTGGTTTGGTAATTGGTGTAATTCCTGGTCTGGGTGGAGGCATTGGCATTGTACTTTTACTGCCATTTACGTTTGGCATGGACAGTACCGCTGCTTTTGCGCTGCTTTTGGGTATGTATGCGGTGACGATGACAGGAGATACTGTAACTTCGGTTATGCTAGGCATTCCAGGCACGGCTGCTAGTCAAGCAACGATTTTGGATGGGTATCCGTTGGCTAAACAGGGACAGGCACAGCGCGCCTTGGGCGCGGCTTTTGCATGCTCGGCATTTGGTGGCTTATTCGGGGCGTTGATTTTGGCTGGGTCGCTGCCATTGTTAAAGCCCCTCTTGCGGTCATTTACAAACGCAGAACTGTTTATGCTGGGCGTGTTGGGTGTTAGCATGGTAGGCGCGCTGAGCGGAAAATCCGTGTTCAAAGGACTCGCCGCGGGATCACTGGGAATCTTGATTGCAACAATTGGCTACTCACAAAACGGTGCGGTGCCGCGATATTTTTTTGGTTCAGAATACTTGCTCGATGGCGCTCCGTTGTTGCCAATTGTGCTGGGCCTTTTTGCTCTGCCAGAAATGGTAGATCTTGCGGTGCGCAATATCTCTATAGCGCGCGACGGAATGATTCAGGATACTGGTGGCCGTGCCTTAATGTGGCAGGGTGTCCGAGACGCCATCAAAAACTGGTGGCTTGTTATTCGCAGTGCTGTGATTGGGACCTATGTTGGGATCGTGCCCGGTTTGGGCGGATCGGTGACTGACTGGATCGCCTACGGGCACGCAGTGCAATCCACCAAGAAGGATCCAAAATTTGGCGAAGGCGATATCAGAGGCGTGATTGCACCTGAGACTGCGAATAATGCCATGCGCGGTGGCGGCCTGATCCCTACCATCGTTTTTGGTATACCCGGAACTACTGGTTATGCCATTTTGTTGGGCGGCATGCTGATCCACGGACTGCGCCCTGGGCCAGCGATGTTAACCACAGAACTGCCTCTTTCCTTCAGCATGGTTTGGATGATTATCATCGCCAATTTAATCGGTGCGGCAGTAATGATGATTATGTCTAATCGCGTGGCATACTTAGCATTCGTTCCCGGACACTTTATTGTTCCTGGCGTTATTCTGTTTGTCATGATGGGCGCATGGATGGAGACATCGACTTATGGTGATTGGATAACCCTAGTTGTGGCTGGTTTGATTGGCTATCTGATGAAACGTGGTGGTTGGCCAAGACCGCCTGTTGTTTTGGCATTTATTCTTGGTGGTATCATGGAGAATTCTTTCCTAATCTCCATGAATATTCACCAAGGTTTTGGCTGGATTACACGCCCAATTGTGATGATTATTCTGGCGGTAGTTGTAGTTACGATCATTACTTCGGTGCGGCGTAACAAAGCTGCGGTCAAAAAAATCAAAAAGGAAGAAGCGCAGCGATCTCTGGATGAGATCCCGGTCGTGTCTACGGCACTTGGAATATTATTCTTTTGTGTTTTAGCGTTCGCCGCATTATGGGCGGCTCAATGGAGTTATAGCGTGCAACTTTTCCCCATGGCCGCGGCGGCAATCGGTGCCGCGCTTGCAGCGGGAGCTTTGCTTCAGGACCACTTGCGTATGCGCTCAGCCGGTATAACGTTGCAGTTGCAGCATAACCAGTTCGAATTGCTCCGCGGCATGTTGCGGTTTTTCGTTGTTTTTCTGGCCGTTGTCTTGGGGGCATTGGTGATCGGCCAAAAACTGGTTCTGCCCCTTTTTATACTCCTGTTCTGTCGCTTCTGGGCTAAATTTACATGGCGGTTTGCGTTGGGATATTCCTTCTCTGGGTGGCTGATCTTAGTTCTGTTTTACGAGAAGGTATTAACCATCTTTTGGCAACCCTCGCTTATGGGCGATCTTGCCAAGGATCTATTGGGCCCCCTGTTTCCACTTTGGCTTTTTTTCTAAGCCGTCCTTTAGTTTTTTCCGCAAGTGAGCTTGAAACAATCTGGCACCTAGGCTGAGAGATCCTCGTCTGGGTGTCAAGATTCCTTTTGACAAGGAAATTGAAAAATTCTGCGATAGAATTTCAAACTGATCATACCCCACCGTCTCAGCGAGGAATTTTGGTGCAAGGGTAACAAGGTCTGTTTCTCGAACAATGCGCAAAACGCTGGCAGCTGAATGGCATCTGATGTGAACCTCAGGATAAGTGACGTCAAATCGTCTTCCCAGTCCCCGCAACCGCTCCTCGCCGCTTGCGCTCGGCGTTATGGCCCACTTCAGTTCTCCAAACACCTCCGACGAATCTAACTTTCCTACCAAGGGATGTCCGCGTCTGCCGATGATACAAAGCTTGTCCAAAAATAACTCTTCATACTCGACATCATCGGCGGGAAGTGGTTCGCTGCTGAACTGCGCAAGTCCTATGTCGATGCGACCCAACAGAAGTGCTTCGATGATCTGGGATCTTGGAATGAATGTTGCATCAACCTGAACCGTGGGGTGCTCTCTAGAGAAACTAGCAAGAAATGAAGGTAGCCTCTCTTCCAGCCAAGTGGCGCCTGCACCAATTCTTACCTGAGTCCTTCCAACCCCTTTCAGGGTACGGAATCTTTCTATTGTCCGCTGATGCGCAGCCAGAACAATCTGGGCTTCGTCGTAAAGTACTTTTCCGAAAGGTGTCAAGGTCACGCCACGTGGGAGACGATCGAAAAGTTGGGCATGTAATTCGCCTTCTAATCGCTTAATTGTACGGCTGATGACAGGCTGTGTTGTACCCATTTGATCTGCCGCACCGCTGACCGACATCTCGTCTGCGACGGCCAAGAAAATCCTCAATTGGTCGAAATTCATGTCCGGTATGTTCTTTTGATCATGGCTTTCGTCTATCGGTATCATGGTTTTTGCCAGGCACCAACCATAAGTTCTAAATATCATAAGCTGGGAGAAACAGATGCAATCAATATTATTTTTGACACATCGTTACTTGTTTGGTGCGCTTGCTGGAGTCTTGGTGGCGGCTAGTTTTGGACTGTCGGCACTAGCGGCTGATTTTTATGAAGGCAAAACCATCACGGTGATAGTAGGGGTATCTGCAGGCAGTGGAGGTGATGTTAGTGCGCGTACTTTTATGACGGGCCTGGCCAAGCACATCCCTGGCCAACCAAAAATCATCGTGCGCAACATGGAGGGCGCGGGCGGTGCGGTCGCTTTGAACTTTACCTATGAAAAGGCAGATCCTGATGGATTGATCTTTTACTATGGCAACTGGGATCCCATGGCTGTTCTGGCAGGTGGCGAAGGCATTAGGTTTGTTCCCGAAGAATTTGGCGTCATTGGATCCGCTGCAAACGAACGAGGTGCAGTCGTACGAAATGATGCAGGTCTTGAAAAACCCAGCGATATCGCAAAAGTCAAAGGTTTGCGAGTTGGCGGCCGTGCGTCCAGCAATACCAATGACCTCATCGGCAACCTTGCCCTAACCATTCTTGGGGTCGACTACCGATATATCCCAGGTTTCAAATCTATGGGAAAAATGGCTCCTGGCATCCTGTCTGGCGAATTGCAGTCTGGCCATACCGCGACAGGTGGGTTTTCGCGTTTTTTCACCGAGACAACTGCCGAAGGCGAAACCATGATGCTGTTCTATCATCCATTTTTTGATGATAATGGTCATGCTTTCGAACCAGAAAGATCTCCATTTTACGATGGTTTACCCAGTGTTGCTGAACTTTATAAGCAAATTCATGGTACAGCACCATCCGGCATCGAATGGGAAACCTACAAGTGGTTGCGCACGAATGTGCATGCTACTTCCCCGGCGATGGTTGCACCTCCGGGATCATCCAAAGATCTTATCGAAATGTTGCAGACTGCCTATCAGGCAACCTGGGCTGACCCGGAACTCCGCGAACGTTGGCTGGCGCAATTTGGCCAATTCCCCCACGTTAGTTCCACGAGCGCAACTGTTAGCGCTTTTCAGAATTACCGCAGCATCACGGAAGAGCAACTCACTGTTGTCAAGAAAATGGTGGCTCTGGGACTGTAATATTCTGACCTGAGGGCACTTTTGTGCCCTCAGACATTTGGATGGACACATATGACGCCTAATATCCTATTTGTCACCACAGACCAGCAACGTCGCGATTGCTATGGGTTTCGGGGGCGAGGCGTCAAGACTCCGAATTTGGATATTCTGGCAGCGCGTGGCACTGATTTTATCAATTGCATTACGCCATCTCCGGTTTGCCAACCCGCTCGTGCAGCAATCTTGACCGGCTTGCTTCCTTTCTCAAATGGGGCGGCGGACAACGGGATTGACTTGGACGAAACTATTGCCGAAGCCGGATTTGCTGCTCATTTGACACGATCTGGATATCAGACAGGGCTTGTGGGTAAAGCGCATTTTTCTACGAAAGCTACATTTTCTCCAACTGGTCGTGCCGAATGCGCCAGCTCTTCTGCGGACTTTCCTCAAGATTGGACTGGGCCGTATATGGGATTTGAATACGTGGAGTTGGCCATGTTTGGTAAGTGGTTCCCAGGTCGAGAACCTCTTCGCCCACCTAACGGACAACATTTTGAGCGATGGTTCTTTGACGCAGAAGACGGTGACCTCGGTTATGACCTGTGGCGGTCCGAAACCCGCCCGAAAACAGGTGCTCATCAAACCTGGAATTCCGCACTTCCCGTCGCAAAGCATCCGACTTCATGGATCGGAGACAGGTCCATTGATTTCATAAAGAACCGAGATAAGGACCGGCCATTCATGTTGTGGGCATCCTTTGGCGATCCGCATCATCCTTTCGATTGTCCTGAACCCTGGGCCTCTTTGCATGATCCGGCAACGGTTGAACTGCCTGAACACTTTGAACTTGATTTGGAAAAGCGTCCTTGGTGGCACAAGGCGGCGCTTGAAGGTGAGCCAAAACTTAATGATCCGGTTTTGAAAAATTTTCGAAAGTCTGGAACTCGGGTACTGAATCAGACCGAAGAACAACTCAGGGATATGACAGCCAACTATTATGGCATGATCTCTTTGATAGATCATAACCTTGGCAGGATACTGGTAACACTTGAGGAAGAAGGGGAATTGGAAAACACCTATGTATTCTTCACTTCTGATCACGGCGATTTCTTGGGGGATCACGGGTTATTCTTGAAGGGCCCTATGCTGTATGAAGGGCTAATCAATGTCGGCATGATCGCAGCTGGTCCTGGTATTCCTACCGGTCAGGTGGAAGACCACGTTATTTCAACCTTGGACCTAGCGCCGACATTCGCCGAAATTGCATCCGCCGAAGGACCCGCAGCGTGGCAAGGTTATTCTCTATTGCCGTTGATTTCTGGCAACCACACGGCCCCGCGTTTGGACCACGTGTTTTGTGAATGGCGCGTGGGAGAATCCAGATGTGGAGTGCCATTGAGGCTTACTTGCGTCCATGACGGCCAATTCAAACTGACCTACGACGAATTTTCGGAAATCGGCGAACTTTATCACTTGGAAAGTGATCCTAACGAAATGCACGACCTCTGGTCAGATTCTGCCAGTCGGTCCCATCGTTCTAGATTAATGAAAATTCTAGTCAACCGTCGGGTGAACGCGCTAAAAGAGTTCGCGGAGCCCGTTGGAATGACATGAAAGTCTGGTTTATGCTAAGAAAGTGGAACTAATGGTTATTCGTAAGCATTTGTTTGCCGGTTTTGTCAAAATAAAGCATGGGAGACTTTCAGGGCGACTTTACAGTCTGGTGTGATTACAAAATACTCCCCATTTCGCTATTTTAAAACCAGCCCTGAGATCATTTACTTTGTAGGAGTTTTTAATTGCGGTCAGGCATTCGCAAACGGATTGCGATAGGCGGGCAGCGGTAATTCGACGCTGTCAAAATTCACCCTTCACAGCTCAGATGCGCCTGATACAGTATTCCCGTAACGATCAAAGGGGTATTAGCCATGCGCGCCGCAGTTATAGCACTGATGTTGACCGTCGCAACGCAGGCGTGGGTCGTTTAAGCAGATGGCTGGCTTTGTCTACATAATGTCAAACCCATTATTTCCGAGTCGAGTGAAGATTGGATTATCAACAAAAGACCCCACAATTGATCGGACAAACCAACTGAGCAAAGAAACTGGTGTGCCTGAACCTTTTAAGTGTGAATATTACGCGTTTGTTGGAGACGAGCGCGGCCTCGAACAACGCGTACATAAAGAACTAGATAAAAAACGGCCAAATAAACAAAAAGAATTCTTCGAGGTCACGGTCCCTTTAGCCATCAGCACAATTAGACGGCTTGCAGATAGTTTTGGCGGAATTAAGTACGAAGAAAGTTTTTATAAATCAAATGATTTGAAAGGCATCGATTCAAAGTTGTTTGATGAAACTTGGTGGAAACAGGCAACTGTTTCAGATTTGAATGCTCAAATCGAGCTTGGCGCTGATCTTTTAGCTGTAGAACCATGGTCAGATAACTCGGCTGACAGAACTGCACTTCATTTTTCGACGGCTGGAAGTGTGGAATGTTTACAGGTTCTGCTGAATGAAGTTTCTGGACTTTTTACTAAAGATAATTGGGGCGAAACTTCTTTTTTAGAGGCTCGAGATTGCTGG
>ERZ802830.4291-NODE-4291-length-11519-cov-7.93667_pt1 | contig 11519 bp, 10 predicted proteins | sample MGYA00345654_ERZ802830 | MGnify/ENA primary metagenome ERZ802830 (study PRJEB30503, sample SAMEA104212375) | marine metagenome | biome: Westerlies Biome; feature: [SRF] surface water layer (ENVO:00010504) within the epipelagic zone...; material: water...
GAGCGATGCCCCGTTACGCCCGATATCTGTTTAAGCAATATCTGATCGCGTTCCTAATTTTTACCCTCATGTTTGGGGGGATGGTTTATATCGTTCAGTCTGTCCAACTACTCGACAAAATTGACGGGCGCATTGGCAGCCTAGTTTATTTTTTTGGATTAACGCTTTTACTCCTGCCTAAACTATTGGTTCATGTCATCCCCTTATCAATGCTTGCAGCACTTATCTCTGTCAAACAGCGAATGATCAACGATAATGAGCTTGTTATCCTCTCTGCCTCAGGACGAAACCGTTGGCAACTTGCAGCGCCGGGACTTTTATTCTCCTTAGGGCTTACGTTTTTTCTGGCTTTGATGGAATTTCAAGTTCAACCGATAACCATGCAAGAACTTCGAGAGAAAAGAAAAGAAATCGCTGACAATCTTTTTGTAAACCTCATAAAGCCAGGTACCTTCAGTGAAATCGGCAAAGGTTTGACAATTTATGTTAATAGCATCTCTGAAAAAGGGTTTTATGAAAACATCATTATTTATGATGCCACCCAAGATGACAGGTCTGTTGTCTATATTGCCGAAAAAGCTGAAATTGTTCAGAATAACAACCAACCGGGTATGCGGTTAATTAAGGGCAAAGTTTTGCAGGACCTACAACAAGATATTAAGGGCAGTTTGTCCTTTGAGGAATATGTCTATCAAAACGGGTGAGCAACAAAAGAGCCAACTGACATCCGATTTAAGGCTGATGAAATGTATCTCAAAGATTTGTTAAACCCCTCTAACAGATCTCAACTTGATTCTAAAACCCTTCGAAAATATATTGTTTCAGGTCATAAACGTATTGCGAACACCCTCACACCTCTGATAATCGGGATGATTGTTTCTGCCTCTATCCTTACCGGTGTCTTTGGACGAAATGGCAATAAGCGGCGCATGACCTCCTGCATAGTGCTCACACTAGGTTATTATATTATGGCCATGATTTTCGCAGGACTCGCAGATAGTAAGTCAGGTATTATTTCCAATATCTACACACCTCCGGTTTTTGCATTGATATTTGCTTGTCTATATCTTCAATATGGTGGCTCTAAGAATAACTGGCCGCCTATCTTCAAATCAATGACTGCTCAAACTACCAATGCTGACCTAGACAAGCCAAACGACTAAACAAGACTTTAAAAATGACATTCAATTCGCGGTTAAAAAAATATCTTGGTCAACAATTCCTCATATGGATTGGGGGAGCCTTTATTTTCACCACCTTCGTAAGTTTGATTTTTGATATGTCAGAAGTCGCTCAAACAAATTCAAATCAGGAAGCATTCCATTTTTTTAATATTTTGCTTATTTCATTAATGCGTTTGCCAAATCTGATGAATGAAATTCTGCCTTTTATTTTCCTTTTTGGGACAATCGGATTTTTCACAAAAATGCGTAACTCAAACGAACTGATTATCGCCCGCGCTTCGGGCATTTCAGTATGGCAATTTCTGATGCCGGGATTGTTGGCAACACTCCTTGTCGGGTACTTTTTTATGATGCTATGGCAACCAATCTCATCGTACCTCTACATGCAGAGTGAACAATATAAGGAAAGTAAATTTTACGAAAAAAGCAATAAACTTTCGATTTCTAAGAATGGATTATGGCTGAAAGAAAACACAAATGACGGGTACTACATTTTACATGCTGAAAATGTGTCAGAGATAGATCCAATTAAAATCGGAAACCCCGTGATAATGCGGTTTGACAGTCAAAATCAATTGGTCAGTCGAATAACTGCACAAAGCGGCATTTTAGGATTTCAAAACTGGCACCTGAAAAACGTGTTGATACAAAATGAGGAGCTTCAAAGCTCTCAAAAAGAAAATATTTATATTCCTACAAATTTTAAAACTGACCAAATCATTGATAATTTTCAAGATCCAATCGCTATTTCCTTCTGGGATTTACGAGACTTTATAAATGTTTCAGAGGCTTCCGGACTCCCCGTCAATAAGTATAAAATGTATTTTCACCTTTTGCTGGCGCGACCTTTATTAATGATGGCTATGGTGCTGATAGCAGCGACTTTCGGTCTTAAGCATGCAAGGTCCGGTGGACAAATATCAGGCGTGGTTTTGTCTGTCATTTCAGGCTTTTTGCTTTTTATATTCGCAGAGTTTATGAAAACGCTCGGTCAATTGGCGATGTTATCTCCCCCCTTGGCGGCATGGACTCCGGGTGTTATTGCTAGCTTGCTTGGAATTACATTGCTCTTACACCGTGAGGATGGATGATGCGTCATATTTTTCTAACCGGTTTTATCTTTTGTATGAGCACATTTCCGCTTCATACAAATGCCCAAAGCCCCAATGATGAACAAGCTCTCATTGAAGCAAATAGTATGTCATTTGCTCAAGACACCGAAATTGTCACGGCTTTAGGCGACGTTAAAATCCAATATCGAGGACGAGAGCTTCGCGCCGGTAAAATCACATGGGACCAGAAATCAGACCGCATTATTGCCAGTGAAAATGTCATCTTCATTGATGTTGATGGGACACGCATCACCTCACAAAGCGCCGAGCTCCAAAATGAAATGAAACAGGCCACATTAAAAAAATTCAGCCTGATGAAGCAAACTAATTTACGGCTTAAGGGAGAGGCAGCATCTCGCCAGTCAGGTCAATTGACCCGTGTCAGAAAATCTGTTTTTACAGCCTGTAAACCTTGCAAAAACAAGCCAAACGCTCCCCCAACATGGCAATTACGTAGCGGCGAGACCGTCTATGATGAGGGTGATGAAACAATTTCACACAAAAATGTTCGCCTTGAAATGCGCGGCGTACCCGTTTTCTACCTTCCCTATCTCGTCCATCCAGCACCTAATGTTAAAAAACGTAGCGGTTTTCTTTTCCCGGTTTTCAGATCGTCTACCGACACAGGAGTAGATATCTCTCTCCCCTATTTTATTAATATCGCGCCGGATTATGATTTAACGCTTTCACCTCGTTTCATTGGTGATGGAGGCTCCATGCTCGGCTTCGATTGGCGTCAGAAAACCCCTCAAGGCACATATAATATTGCCGGTAACGGTCTTTGGCTGGATGCAGAAGATAACGACGATAATGACAGAACCTTCCGAGGTAATATTCAAAGTAAAGGGAATTTTAAGCTGAGTGAAAACTGGCACGCAGGGTATGATTACTGGTGGGCATCCGATAAGTCATTTATGCGGCGTTATGATATTAGTGATGCAGATTTTTTTACGTCTAAAGCCTATATACGAAAAACAAACGGTAGAAATAAAATTGATGTTCGTCTGCTCGATTTTAGGACATCTATTGTCGATATAGATGAAGACGCTCAACCAGAAGTCGCCCCTCATATCAGAACTGCCCATTATTATGATAATCTCGCCGGTGGTGAACTACGAGTAACATCAGACCTAATTTCCGTATCCAGAAAAAATGGTGCTGACTTAAATCGTGCCGTGGCAGAAACCGAATGGACCCGTCAATCAATCCTTAAATCCGGACAAATCCTCGATTATTTTGGTGGCGTTCGGGGTGTCTATCATGATTATGAGATAAATAATGGTGCCCAAAGTGAAAAGGATGATGAATCAGTTGTCTTAGCACATGCAGGTATTAAGTGGCGGATGCCCTTTATAAAGAGACAGTCATCAGGTTCGGTAATTATAGAACCGACGGCACAGGCAATTATTGCAAATGAAGAAGTCAACCAAACCGTCATTCCTAATGAGGACAGTCTCTCCTCGGAATTTGACAGCTTGAACCTTTTTGAAGTGTATCGCCACACCGGATATGACCGCTTTGATACCGGCAATAGGGTTGATGTTGGCATCAACACGAATTTTGAGGCAGATAATGGCAACTCCTACCGCATGTTTGTCGGGAAGTCTTATCGGGATAAAGTAGCAGAACGACCAACAATTGGAACAGAGCAAGGCAAAAAAGCTTCAGATTGGCTTGTGGACATAGACCTTCAGCAAGCCTCAGGTTTGGGTTTTAATGGTCAATTTAGATTTGACGATGACAATCAGGAACTCATTCGAAGTGATGGTGAAATTTACGCCACCATCAAAAAAGCCCATTTCTCTCTCCAATATACTCATCTTGACTCATCTATTACGCCAGAGGGGGCAGACCGCGAAGAAACAAGAGGTTCCTTTGATTTCAATCTGTCAGAAAATTGGTTTTTAAATGGCCATATCAAATATGATATGGAAAGAGAGTCGCGCCTTAAAAACTCAATCGGGCTTATTTACCGAGATGATTGCACGGATATAAGTCTGAGTTTTAATCAGTCATTCACTCGTAACGGAAATATCGGGCCACGCAATGGGCTGACATTTAAAATTATTTTACGAACTTTAGGTGGACAATAAAATCAGATAAATCCATGTGAGAATTTTAACACAAGGCTTGTTTCCTTGCCTTTCACATGCGAACCTGCGGGCATCTTGCAATGGATTCGATTATTAACATTAAGTGATGTATATGGAATTTTCTTGCTTAACTCATATTATGAATACGATTGTTTCTTTGAATAAATTCATGACTACAAAAAATAAAATTATAGCCCTTATTTTTATGGCTTTTATGTCGTCCATTACTGTCGAAGCACGTGAAGTCGAGGGGATTGCCGCCATTGTAAATGATGAGGTAATTTCCAAATTTGACGTTGATCAGCGTGTTAATCTTTTTCTGGTGACGTCTGGTATCGAGCGAACTCCGCAAAATGTTGATGGATTAAGACGTCAGGTTTTGCGCAGTCTGATACAAGAAAAACTGCAACTGCAAGAAGCACGTGACAGCGAAATAGACGTCTCCAGAGCAGAGATAAATGCAGCAATGCAAGATATGGCAGCTGGTTCCAATCGGAGTCTTGATGAGGTTGAAAAATTTCTTAAAGAAAATAATGTCCATATCCGTACCATGGAAGACCAGATAGAAGCTGAATTGGCCTGGAATCGCTTTGTTAGAGGCCGGTTTGGCGGGCAAATCTCCATTGGTGAATTAGAAATTGATGAAACGCTGGAGCGGGCTGAACAGGCCATGAACCAGGATCGTGTGAACATTAGTGAAATTTTGTTGCTCGCCAATAACCAACAAGACGGACAAAGGCTCATTGCGGAGGCCGCACAAATTGTTCAACAATTGCGTGATGGCATTAATTTCGGCGCAGTTGCCAGACAATTCAGCGCTGCTTCGTCATCAGCCAGTGGCGGTAATTTGGGCTGGATCCCCGTGAACCAGCTTGATGAAAATATTGTTCCTATCATTGAAAATATGGCGATTGGGGATATTTCCGAGCCAATCGAAACTTCTGCTGGTATTTATATTGTTCAGCTAAACAGCAAGCAACAATCCGGCGGCGTTGACCCTATGCGTAATCTGTTTGATTTGCTGATTATCACTTATGATGTGGCCACCGAAGGCCATTTGGCAAAACTTGAAAAGCTTAGGAAGAACTTTACAACCTGTAAAAAAACCGAGATTTCTGCCAATGAAATGAAAGCTCGTAATGTGACCAGAACCGGTCAGGTAGAACTTCGCCGTTTCCCTAAAAACCTGCAGTCTGAGATAAGTAAAAAAGAAGCTGGGCAGGTAATTGGCCCTAAAATGAATGAGAAAATCGCTGAAATGGTGATTGTTTGCGACCGTAAGGACGATCAAGGCGCAACTATTTCCCGTGACGCAATTGAAAACAATCTTTATTCACAAAGACTGGCTATCATGGCGCGCCGTCATTTAAGAGAATTAAGGCGTGATTCAATCGTAGAGTATCGGTAGTGCCGGAAACGGAAGACCCGCTACCGCCCCTGCGCGATGTTATTCGTGACTATGATTTACGCGCAAGCAAAGTTCTCGGACAAAACTTCATTCTGGATTTGAATCTGACTAGACGCATTGCCAGAACGGCAGGTCAATCAGGCAGTTCTCCCTTGAATAAAATCCTTGAGATTGGCCCAGGGCCTGGTGGCCTGACACGCGGACTTCTTATGGAAGGGGCTGACCATGTCACAGTGATAGAGGCTGACGAGAGATTTCGCCCGGCCCTTGAGGATATCTCCAAGGCCTATCCTGACAAGCTTTCTGTAGTGATGGGCGACGCCCTAAAAATCAACCCCAATGAAATTTTTGAGGGAGGTTATAAAATTGTTGCTAACCTACCTTACAATATTGCAACCCCTCTTTTGATAAAATGGCTATCGCAATCTCCAATCCGTTGGGACAGCCTCACGCTCATGTTTCAAAAAGAAGTGGCACAACGTATATGCGCTCAACCCGGCGATGACGCCTATGGTCGTTTAGCCGTACTTAGCAATTGGCTGGCTGATACAACTATTGAATTTGATATATCGGCCGATGTGTTTGTCCCACCACCTAAAGTAACTTCGACGATTGTCACCCTTGTACCAAGAGAACAACCACTCGCTGAAGCAGATTTATCAATACTAGAAAAAGTTACAGCCGCCGCCTTTGGTCAACGCAGGAAAATGCTGCGGGCAAGCCTTAAACAGATTACACCTGAAGCAGAGAGTATACTTTTAGCGTGCAATATCGATCCAACGCGCCGAGCAGAAACTTTAACAATTGAAGAATTCTGTGCGCTCTCCAGAGCTTTAAAAGAATATTTATAAATGTGAATATAACGCTTAGAGGGACGCGCGTAGTTGTTTAACAAAGTCAGACAAAGCAGTCTGGCGCACACGCTTTAACCTTTCAGCTTTCAAAATAGTCATTATTTTTCGGTGACTTAGAGCTGTATCTTCATTTAAAATAATATAATCATATTCTGCATAGTGACTAATTTCATCTGATGCCTTCGCCATTCTTTTTGCAACAGTTTCAGGCGAGTCTTGCGCTCTTTTTTTAAGCCTAGACTCAAGTTCTGCGGCTGAGGGGGGCAAAATAAATATTCTGACAAGGTCATCAGCTGAGGCCTCTTGAAGCTGTTGCGTTCCCTGCCAGTCAATATCGAACAAAACATCCTTACCAGAAATCAATGCCTCCTCAACTGGTCCCCGTGGCGTACCATAATAATTATCAAACACTTTTGCATGTTCAAGCAGCTCATTTTTATTTGCCATCAAGCCGAAAGTTTCCTTATCGACAAAATAATAATCCTCACCATGCGTCTCACCTGAGCGCGGAGGTCGTGTTGTAGCTGAAACAGACATAATAATTTCATTGTCTACTTCAAGCAGCATTCGGCTTAAAGTCGTTTTACCTGCACCAGACGGAGATGACAGAACGAGCATCAAGCCACGCCGTGAAAAATCATCTGTCATTTTTTGTTCTGAAGAATCACTCATGGTTATCATTATAGCTTATTGTATTCATCTCATACGCCGCCAGTTTTTAACATTTTTATTGTGTGCTGCCAGCGTCTTAGCGAAAACATGCCCCCCTGTCCCATTTGCAACAAAATATAAATATTCAGTCTTGGCCGGGTTTAATGTTGCCGCGAGAGCAAGACGCCCTGGATTTGCAATCGGAGTGGGCGGCAAACCTCTAATTACATAGGTATTGTGAGCAGTAGGCTTCTTAATCTCACTTTTTCTTATAGGGCGTCCCAGCACCTCCCCTTTTTTGAGACCATAAATAATGGTTGGGTCAGACTGAAGACGCATATTTTTATTGAGTCGATTAATAAAAACCGAAGCTACCAAGCTTCTTTCCGCAGCTATACCCGTTTCCTTTTCCACGATAGAGGCCAAGACGACGGCTTCTTCTTGGCTTTTCAGAGGGAGATTAGGCGCTCGCTTTTCCCATAGTTGGTCGAGTGTTTGCCGCATGGCTTTTTCCATCTGCATAATTAAGGCGTCTCTGCTGCTGCCTCTTGGGAAATAATACGTTTCGGGCAAAAGCGATCCTTCGCTTGGTGTGCGTGTTATATCCCCCTCCAATAAAGGTGAGTACGAAAGCAAATTAAATATTTGAATATTACTTAGCCCTTCAGGAATGGTCACAGAATGAAGTACCGCTTGACCCTCAGTTAAAACCTGCATGATGCGATACATAGAACTTCGCGTCGGAATTCTAAATTCTCCGGCTTTAAGCCGACCGGCATTTCCGAATAATTGAACGCCAAATCGGAACACATATTTATTGGAAATAAAGCTTTCGCTTTCTAGACGTTGCGCAATTAATGGTAATGGAGAACCGGTTTCAATACCAAAAACAGCAGCTTCGTTCCCCATATCATTTTGAAGTGGCAGAAAGAAAAGCGTTCCTATCGCAACACTCATAAAAAAAGCCGTAATAATCACAGCAGATACAAGAATTTTAAGGCGCATAAAGAAGATAGCCGACTTGCTGTTCATTTGTGGCGGTAAGCTGTCGGCCTCGCCTGGCATTTAGGGGCAGCTTTTAAATATCAGGGAGGCGTTAGTGCCACCAAACCCGAAAGAATTAGAAAGAACAGCCTCAATATTTTTTTCTTTTGGATTATTAGGCACGAGGTCAATCTTGGTTTCAACTGACGGCGATTCAAGATTAATCGTTGGCGGCGCAATATTATCCCGCATTGCAAGTATCGAAAATATCGCTTCGACAGATCCTGCTGCACCCAGCAAATGACCTACAGAAGATTTTGTTGAGGACATCGTCAGCTTATCAGATGAACTACCAAAAAGTTTTTCAATAGCACGCAGTTCGATTTCATCACCCATTGGCGTAGAGGTGCCATGTGCGTTAACATAATCAATATCGTCAACACTCAAACCAGACATTTTCAAGGCGGCTTGCATGGAACGGAAGCCACCATCTCCATCTGATGCAGGGGATGTTATATGATAGGCATCGCCCGACATGCCATAACCAATCACTTCAGCATATATCTTTGCGCCACGTTTTTTAGCATGCTCATATTCTTCCAGCACGACAACGCCAGCCCCCTCACCCATAACAAACCCATCTCGGTCTTTATCATATGGGCGTGATGCCTTTTCAGGTGTCTCATTAAAATTCGTTGAAAGCGCTCGACAGGCCGCAAAACCAGCAATCCCAAGGCGACAGATAGATGCCTCAGCTCCCCCTGCCACCATCACATCAGCCTGATCCAGCTTGATAAGCTGAAAAGCATCACCGATTGCATGTGCCCCGGTAGAGCAAGCAGTAGAAACTGTGCTATTTGGGCCCTTAAGATTATTTCTGATAGAAACCTGGCCACTTGCAAGGTTTGAAATGGAACCTGGAATAAAGAAAGGGCTAACGCGTCTTGGGCCTTTTTCATTCAGCAGTAAGGCAGTCTCTTCAATACTGGCAAGGCCGCCAATGCCCGACCCAATATAAACGCCACTTCTATATTGCTGTTCATCTGTCTCAGCAACATAACCTGAGTCTTCAAGAGCCATTGCGGCAGCTGCAATGCCGTATATTATGAAGGTATCGCTTCTCTTTTGATCTTTTGGCTCAACCCAGTCATCAGCATTGAAACTATCTGGAACATAGCAAGCTACCTGACAAGGTAAATCTGAGACATCAAATGCCTCAATGCGTCCAGCCCCGGATTGACCATCGAGGATGTTTTGCCAGCTCTCAGCGAAAGAAGCACCGAGAGGATTGACAGTCCCAAGGCCTGTTATGACAACTCTTCTCAAGTTAAACCCCAATCTTATTAGAGACAGGAGGAAAAATCGTTATGAATTTAAAATCAGTAAGCGGCTTATGAAGCCTCTGAGATAAATTTAACTGCATCCGCTACTGTCAAAATTGTTTCCGCGGCATCATCGGGAATTTCAATACCAAATTCTTCTTCAAATGCCATGACTAGCTCAACCGTATCCAAACTGTCAGCACCCAAATCATCAATAAAACTTGCGTTTTCTACAACTTTACTTGCATCTACACCCAAATGCTCAACAACTATCTTTTTTACTTGTTCTGCAACATCGCTCATTTCAAAATTCCTTAAATTGATGGTTGAAATTTGTAAATCAATAACAGGATTCATTCATTTTTGTAAAACCTTAAAAAGGAATGAATCAGCCTTCAAAAATTAATCCGGCTGAATAACACCCTTTTTACGACGTGTAAAGCGACGCTTATTCAGCAAGTTGAGGTAATATACAGAGCTTTTTGTCTCTAAGCCCGTAAATTTTACCTTTATATCATCGCCATGCCGCCATTTACGTGAAGCGTTTGGCCTGTCACATACTCGGCCTCATCGGAAGCAAGATAAAGCACAGCCGCTGCAATATCATTACCACTACCTAACCTACCCGCCGGTATAGAAGCTGTCAGTGTCGCTTTTTGCTCATCAGGCAAAACATCGGTCATCGGCGTTGCAATAAAACCAGGGGCTACACAATTAACAGTCACCCCGCGAGAGGCAACTTCTTGCGCCAGCGCTTTACTCATTCCAACCATGCCTGCCTTGGCAGCAGCATAATTTGCCTGTCCTGGGTTTCCGGTAGTCCCGACGACCGACGTGATACCAATAATGCGTCCATGGCGTTGTTTCATCATGCCGCGCAGACAAGCTTTAGACAAAAGGAAACCTGCTTTTAGATTGACATCCAGAACGTCAGTCCAGTCTTCCTCTTTCATGCGTAAAGCTAAATTATCACGGGTGATACCAGCGTTATTGACAAGAATATCAATACCACCAAGCGCCTCTTCAGCACCTTTTATCAAGCTTTCAATGCCTTCTGAAGATGACAGGTCTGCCACTAATGGCATTGCCCCATCGCCAAGCTTATCGGCCAGTTCCTTTAGAACTGCCTCACGGGTACCCGCAAGACCAACTTTAGCCCCCGCCTCATGAAGCCGTGCGGCAATATCTTGACCAATTCCGCCAGACGCTCCTGTAATCAGAGCTGTTTTTCCGCTTAAATCAAACATTGTTTTTCTCTCTCATTTATGATGTTGGCTTTTGTGACGCTTTAAGTAAGGCTTTCAATGAAAGCCTCAACATCCTCGACCTCATTAATCGCAGAGGCCACTAAATCCCGATTAATACGCCGCGCCAAACCTGTCAGAACCTTGCCGCTCCCAACTTCCACCAACTCAGTCACATTGTTTTGACAAAGCCATTCGACTGACTCGCGCCATCGAACACTTCCGGTAACTTGCTCGACAAGCCGAGAACGAATTTCTTCTGGATCGCTACTGGATGCAGCCGTCACATTGGTGATAATGGGAACCTGGGGAACTGAAATCTGAACATCCGCTAAAGCTTCACGCATTGCATCAGCAGCAGGTGACATAAGTGAACAATGGAACGGGGCGCTTACAGGTAATTCAACAGCTCTCTTTGCGCCGGCCTCTTTTGCTAGATCAATTGCACGTGCAACAGCTGCCGCAGAGCCGGAAATAACGACTTGCCCCGGAGCATTATCATTGGCGGCACTACAAATTTCTTCATCCGTACTCACTTTTGCGGCAATTTCAACAACAGTATTAAAATCTGGTCCTAACAGGGCTGCCATCGCGCCAACACCAACAGGTACGGCTTGCTGCATGGCTTTGCCACGTATCCTTAGTAATTTAGCTGTATCCTCCAGCG
>ERZ802830.4296-NODE-4296-length-11510-cov-9.51541_pt1 | contig 11510 bp, 5 predicted proteins | sample MGYA00345654_ERZ802830 | MGnify/ENA primary metagenome ERZ802830 (study PRJEB30503, sample SAMEA104212375) | marine metagenome | biome: Westerlies Biome; feature: [SRF] surface water layer (ENVO:00010504) within the epipelagic zone...; material: water...
TCTGGATTACTAGCTAAGTTATCCCACTCGTGAGGATCATTGGCATGATCGTAGAGCTCCTCCTTGCCATTGTTGTAGATGATGTAGCGATAGCGCTCAGTGCGATAGGCCCAATGTTGCTTAGCTGGGATATGATTATTCTTTGGTCCGGCAAAGCGCATTGTGAGCGCGCCGTCGGGCCCGTCCCAGTTACCTGAGCTTGGATCAGCGAGCAGTGGGCGCATACTGAAGCCATCGAGTGGTGCGCCTTGCGCATTTTTACGCGTGTCGCCTTGCAAGTTGCAGAGGTCAATGAGTGTTGGATAGACATCGATCAAAGAGACTGGCTGTTGCGTCCTTTGGCCAGCTTGGCTGATGCCTGGCGCACGAATAATCATAGGGATACGCGCACTATCTTCCCATAGTGTATTCTTAAATAAATAGCCTTTTTGACCCATGTCCCAGCCGTGGTCACTGGTCACGATGATGATCGTGTTGTCGGCGAGACCGTTTTCCTCTACTGCATCAATCACGGTGCCTATGCAGTCATCCACAGCGGCAACAGCTGCGAGGTAGGCGCGCAGGAATGCTTTTATGCCTTGCTCGGAGCTGCCATAGGACTCCTCAAGGAGTTTATAGTAGCGGTAGCCTTTGTCATCCCCGCTTCCATCAGATGGATCTGCACTTTTTAAATAAGTGTCATCAAGGTCGTTTGGAATGCCTGCTGGAAGCAAGAGCTTATCTACGGGGAAGCGGTCGAAATACTCTTGAGGCACATGAATTGGTGTATGCGGTCGGACAAATCCTACTGCGAGAAAAAGTGGCTGGGGAGATGTATCCTCAGCAAATCTTTTCAGCGTTTTAGCTGCCCATTCAGCGTTCAGCTCGTCGGGAGTCAGATCACGTGTTTCGTGGCTGCCGAAGTCGAGGACTTGTTCTTTACCCCAACCGTATTTCCAGCCAGCTCCTGCGGGTTGTCCTTCATGATCCATACGTAGGGGACCAAATGAGCCGTCGATTGCGCCAATATTCGAAAAAGGGGCAGGCACCCATGGGTTGGCATTGCGTTTTTTACCGTCGAACCAATAAGGCCCGTAGTCAGTCTTGCTTTTGTATTCACTCCAATCGGTGGGTCGGTGGTCATGTTCATTCTTTCCCGTTCCGGCGACATGGTAGCCATTCTCTTTGAAGAATTCCATAATCGTCTTGGAGTTCTTTAACACGGGGTTATCAAACCACTTAGCCCAGAATAGATTGTTGGAAGTATGGGGATAGATGCCAGTGTAGATACTTGCACGCGATGGGGCGCATACGGGATTATTGCTGTAGGCATGCTGAAAAGTCACTGCGGACTCCGCAAAGCTAGACATGCGCGGTGTGAGCGCCTGAGGGTGTCCCCCATAAACGGAGCCAAAGTCATTGAGGTCATCGCAAATGATGAAGACAACGTTGGGGCGTATTGGATCACTGCTGACTGCATGTATTTTCCCTAGCGTTGCGACGAATAGGAACAAAGTGAGTAATGTATTTTTTAACATAAGAAAGGCATGGTTATATTCATGACTTAGGAGATGGCTTCGAGTCAGTCTCTAATAGTAGTGCGCACTGATTTGGTAGCTGTTTGGAATGATTTATTATTTCATCATCGTTTCCCACCTAGACAGATCCCATTTTATTGGCGCTGGAAATGCCGCAGATTCCTTTTTCCAGATGGCCTTGAGCTGCGCTGTTTTTTCGGGGAGTTGATGGATAAGGTTAGTCTGCTCCATGGGATCGTTGATGTAGTCATAGATTTCAAATGACTCAGGTAGGCCTGCGAGGGCATCTTTGTAGAGGTCTGGCATGATCGGACCGACATAGCGAAGGATGTAGCGATTGTCCGCCACGATGTAGCCTGCGGGTGCTTTTTCGCGTGAGACATTATGGGTGAAAAAGGAGCTCGCTCCATGGAATCCCCAGACGCGAGCGTGAATCCCGCCGACGGCAAAGTGATCGCGCACGGGCTCCGTCGAGCCAGTAGTGATTTGCGGCAAGAGCGATTTACCATCGATATCGGCAGGGACCTTGCCACCTGCAGCAGCGATCACAGTCGGAATAATATCCATCGTTGATACGAGCTGGTTCAATTGCTGTGGCTCTTCAATGCCTTTTGGCCAGTGAAAGAAGAGTGGCACACGAAAGCCGCCGAGTAGGAGCATGCCCTTATGCCCGCGGTAAGGTGCATTGCCAGGTAGGCAGGAAAGGTTACCAACGGAGCCGCCGTTGTCGGAAGTGAAAACGACGATGGTATTATCTGCCGCTTCGCGTTCTTCTAGATAATCGAGCAAGCGTTGCACGTTTTGATCGACGGCGTAAACATGCGCGTAAAAGTTGTCTAGTATTTGCGCGCCAGAGTCGAATGGCTTCTGATATTCGTCAGGTGCTTTGGGTTTGAGCGGCGAATGCACTGTGTGATAATGAAGCTGCACATAAAAGGGCTTCGCTGCGTCGAGGCTTTGTTCGATGAAGTTTAGTGCCTCGTCGGTAAAGACGTCGGTATTGTAATCCTTGATCAGCCCTGCGTGGTCAAAATTCCTCCAGATGTTGGTCGCATTGTAGAAAGGAGACTCCCACTGATTATAGCCGAAGTAGTAGTCGAAGCCGTGGTTGAGGGGGTGATCCTTCGGTGCGACTGATCCTTCGAAGCCTTCTGCTTTGAGTTTTTTAGATACCGCTTGGTGATCCTTGTTATTATAGTAGGTATCATTCCAGCTATCATCTACTTTAACGCTTTCAGGGTCTTCTACACCTGCTGCTTCCAGATAGTTGGGGACCATCTCGTAGTTACGTGAGCCCACGTGCCACTTCCCGATATGTGCGGTGGAATAACCTAAGGTATGTAATTGTTCGGCGAGATGCGAATTTGCTTTGAGGCCATGCGCTTCGGTGTCGATGTTTCGGTAGACGCCCCATCGGTTTTGCAGCACGCCAGTGGCGATGCTGAGCCTTGCTGGAGCACATAAATTACTTGAAGCATAAGCATTATCGAACCGGGCACCTTTATCCGCGAGACGACTCAGGGTGGGGCTGGCTTTGCGGACGGCTTCAAAGGCTTGCTCTGGAGTATATTCTTCGCGTTGAGCAACATGTTCTAAGAGCGCAGGATCGAGATCATCAATCGTTAGGCCTCTGGCATAAGTTTCGAGCTGAGAGTAGCCGAAGTCGTCAAGCATGACGAAGATCACATTTGGCTGACTTGCGTAAAGCGCGGCACCGCCAGTGACGAGCAGTGAACAAAGCTGTAGGTATCGTTTCATCTTGTGGCAAATTGAGTTCGAAAAGTTGCTGATTATGCCTCGTGTCTTGTTAGCTATACGGTGCCCCTGCGTGACTCGAGTTCGCTTCGGATTTCCGCCATGCGGTCTTTGGTCAGCGGATAAATCGCATTGAGCACCATGGCTACAAGTAGGCAAAGGATAGGAAGACCAATTAGCAAGAGGCGCATCTTTAGGAGTGTGCCTTCGGGTTGGCTCCCACCGAGGTCTTGGCTAAAATGGGTCCATGCCAATAAAATACCAGAAATTCCAAATGCGAGCGAACTACCTGCCTTCATGATCCAACCGCTAACGGCGCTAAATAAGCCTTCACGCCGTTGACCATGTGTGAATTCGTCGTAGTCACAATAGTCACCTAACATGGATAAGAAAATTGCCCAAAAGATCGTGTAGGCGGGAGCAAAGAAGAAGGGGTCCAGGAAGATGAGTTGTGGAATGTCACTATTATAAGTGTACCAACGTGCCGCGCTGCCAATGAGCGCCGCGATTAATGAGAGAAAGATTAATTTGCGCTTTTCAACACGGATTAGGAACTTAGAGATCACAAAGAGCATGACGAAACCGAGCACTTGCATGATGTTCTGCATGATCGCGAAGTAACTGGAGCCACCGAGTTTGTCGCCTTCCCATACGTAGTAGATATTAACGTACAAGCCGAATGTTGCGACGAGTAATATGCTACAAAGTAGGCCCAGTCCGACACCATGCAAAATGAGGAATTGTCGGTCTTTGACGAATGATTTGAAGCTACTGATCAGCTTTACGCGTTCTTGATTGACGGCCACTTTGTGATAACGCTCGTTAGGGAATTTTGCGCAGATGATGCCTGAAATTAGGATCAGTATACTGGATAGCGCAGATAAGACTCGGATGCCAGTCACTGGGTCGGAGAAGAGTTCACTCTGAGTGAGTGGAAAGATCCATGGTAGCATCAACATGAAGATCTTATTGAAGAAAGCAGAATAAATACGAATGGTCGTGCGCTCCTCATAGTCGGGAGTCATTTCTGTGGCTAGGGCACGGTAGGGCACTGAGTAGATCGTATAAGAGGTGAAGAAAATAATCGAGAGGCAGAAGAAGTAGATGGTCTTCGATTGTTCTGTCCAATCAGGAGAAGCGAACCAGATCATGGGATAGATAATCGCCATGAGAATAGAGCCAATGAGTAAGAAGGGCTTTCTGCGTCCGAACTTACTTTTGCAGTTATCGGAGATATAACCCATGATGGGATCGGTAATCGCATCCCAGAGGCGCATAAGCATCAAGACAGTGCCGATGAGCGCGGGGCTCATTCCCAAGATCATGTTATACACTGGCGTGGCGATATCATTGACCCCGTTTTCCCCGTAACGGTTGGTGAATTCACCCGTTCCGAATGCTAGCTTTTCTTTAAAAGATACAGCTGAGTTTTTCGTTTGATTGCTTGGGGCTGTATCTGAGTTGGGTTCCATTTTGGTCTTTAGGGTTGATAAGGGAATAGGCTATTGGGCTGTATTAGCGGCTGTTTCTGGCCGCATTGCCTCGGAGGCCTTTTGTGCGTGTAAGCTGTCAGAGTATCGCAATAGATTACTGAGTAGTAATTGCGCGACTGGATCGTGTGCCACTTTTCGTCGAAGAATTAATGTGCTAAGGATTACATTGCCTTCTCCATGTGCTTTGATTGCTATGTCAGTGCCGTGCCAGAGGTCTTCGCCGCCAAGATAAGTGCGCTTTTGTGCTTTGGTTTCGATGTCCTCTGGACGGAACCAGGTAATGGTCTGGGCGGGTGCTTCCTCGGCTTCGAGTTCGTAGAAACTTTCGGCTGGTGCGACTTCGTGATAGGGTTCATCCATCATACAGTTGCTCGGGAGACCATTGAAAATTGGGTGTTGCTTTGCAATATGCATGCTCGATTCCCAGAATGAGAAAGAGGGGCGTGCGAGTAGCTTGAAAGGAAAGATTCCTGACTGTAGGAGTTGGTTACTCTCGATCGCGGGTGCTCTACTGGCCTCGTATTCTTTAAGCATTTGGGGAGAGCCATGTTCTGCAGGCGCTTCAAGGAAGAGTGCATTGGCTGTGCCGCATTGGACGCAATGCATCGCTGTTTCAATCGCTACCAAGTCTGATTTAGACGAGACATCTTCTGGCACGAATAGGAAGGTGCTTGCTTGATCGACTTTCGTCCAATCGCAAAGTGCGGTGTAAGCCAATCCTGATTGATCCAGGAATGGTGTGATGTCACCATCTGGATCGTAGACCACTAAATCAGAATCTAGACTCGTGAAAGGTTTTGGTGTAAGGAAGAGCTCTATTGTATTTTTGCACTCGACTTCGCCTTGATGGTTATAGGCACGTATTGATATAGTATTGAGTCCTGTTTCGAGCAGTGTGCTCGGTATGTAGGCCTGAGATTGTTGAAAGTTACTATCTCCAGACCATTTGAGCTCATTCAGTTTGAATACGACTTCGCCCTTAGATAGTTCGATCTGTGCGGGCATCCGCTCATTCTGCCCACGTAATACGATGTCGAATTTGACGGAATCCCCTTCGCTTAGGTTACGGCGTTCCGGGAAGCATAAGATAGATGGCATTTTGTTTGCCTCGGCTATCGCATGATAGACCAATTTGGGACGTTGCCAGTGGTCAATGAGTCCCGCACCTAGAATCCAGTCGCCATCAGTAAATGCATGTATGCAGTATCCAGATATTTTTTTATTCGATAGGAGCGCTTCGAGTTGGCGAAGGTTACCGCGGGCTTGCACTGCTTGCGATGCACGACAGAAACTATCGACATCATCAAAGATTTTGTCGAACTCGCAGGCAGCCATGCTTTCTTTGAGTCCTTTGAGTATTTTATGGTGATGTCGGTAGGCCGGTAGCTTTTTGTTGCCGTGTTCGCTAAACAGTAAACAGTTCTGCTCAATTTCAGGTAATCCTCCAAATCCAAACTCGGAGACGAACAGACCCGCTCCAGCTTTGATCTCAGTGTTACCTTCATTTGTGTCCGCCTTGCCTAGGTCTTGATAAAGTTTCCAATGCTTCTCAGATACGGGTGCTCGCACATAACTGTGCAGTTCGCTGAGAGTTTCACGCTCTGTGGAGTTTGGTAGGTAGAAATGCGCACCGTCGGCCCAGCCACCCGATTCGTCTAGAATTAGGCGAGTAGGGTCCAGTTCACGTGCGATCACTGACATCTTTGGTATTAATTCAGCAATCTCTTTACGTGTGACTTCGTTGAACATCTCCCACCAAATGATAGAGGCATGGTTGCGATCACGCAGCACAAGTTGGCGGATTTCATTTTCGATACGAGCAGGTGTTTCCGATGTGATGCTTGGCCAACAGCTCATGCATTCGACCGCAGGCGATGCGATGATGAGTAGGCCGGCGGCGTCGGCTTCCTCTAGAATCATCGGAGGCACTGGGCGTCGCCATGGTCGTAAAAGGTTGAGTCCCGCGTCTTGTGCGAGTTTGATTTCTCGGCGGACTTCATCGCGTGATTCAGGGTAGGATTGATGCTTGGCATACACACCTTCCCAGAAGCCTCCACGCAGGTAGATACGTTCGCCGTTTAGGCAAAAGCGCTCGTTTTCGTAAGTGAACTCACGTAAGCCAATGCGCTCGATGGATTCGGCAATCTCTTTACCATTAAGCAAGATGCGTGCATGTGCAGTGTAAAGGTGAGGAGACTCGCATGTCCACAGTTTCGCATCTGGGAGTGCGATGGTATGTTCGAGCTGTATATCGCCCTCTTGCAACTGAAAGGATTGTTCATTCTGATAAACGGATTCGCCCTTGTTATCGCACACGTCGATTTTTAATATGGCCGCCTGTGAAGTTGCTTCATTGCAACGCAACTCGAGGTCGAGTTCGAAGGCGGAGTCTTTGATTTTTGGCTTGTAGAAAGTATGCTTGATCCAGGCGGATTGATTAAATTCAAGTGTAGCGGATTGCCAAATACCCGCGGTGAGGCCGCCGCGCCAGTGTGGCATATCATTAGGTCCGAGGTCATCGACGCGAATGTCTTTAGTGATGATTGGACTAACAATGCGCACAGTGATCTGGTTAGATGCGCCGTAATTGAGGAAATCTTGAATCTCGAAATCAAATGGCGTGTAGCCGCCGTCGTGAGAGCCGGCTGCTTTGCCATTGATCCAAATCCCTGTGCGGTAGTTGGATGCTTGGAAGACGATGCGGCAAATTTGACCTGCCTTGTCGGCATCAATCTCGACTTGCGTGCTATACCACGCGACACCTTCGTAGTCTTGCTCGAGCTCTTCCCAGCAGCTGGGAACATTAATATCAATGCTGCCTGTTTCGAGTATTCGTGTATTCGAGTGCCAAGCTTCGCTCAGGCCGACATTTTTTGGGTCGAGTCTGAATTTCCAGAAGCGGTTGAGACTAAGAGTGTCCATAAAAAGGAGAATCTACGATATGAAACACACCAACTTAGCAAATGTGCTCAATTATATCGATTTCGAAAGCGCTTAAAATGTTCGTAGAAACGTATTTGTCTTTGAAAACGGATTTTAGAGTGAAGAAACATCAACCGGGGAATGGCCTTCGGGGGGTGTATCCCCATGTATCTGCTCCAATAGTGAATCCAATTCTTCTACTTTTTGCATGTTTTTGTCAGCAATATTGTCGCGCTGACCAATATCGGCATCCATGTCATACAACTGTGGATTTAAATCATTACCAGTTTCGATCCCTTTATCGGCAAACAGTTGTGGCCCCTCGTGTGGCGGGATATATACCCAATTTCCTTGCCGAAGGACTGTTTTTGAACCGATGCCTTCGGTGACCAAGTTGTCGCGCCCGATAGTATCTATACCAAGTAATACCTCAGCCATATTTTGGCTGTCAGCAGATTCCTGAATTGGAAATTTAGCACCAGCTAAGTGAGCAAAACTGCTAAGGAAGTCGGCATGGCTAAATAGAGCCGAGTTTTCCGTGCCAGCTTGGACGCGTCCTGGCGCGCGTACTATCATTGGTACTCTTGATCCGCCATCAAACATACTATATTTGCCCCCACGCAGTGGGCCAGTCGGCTTGTGCGATCCGCACTTTTCGCGAGCATCGTCATCATAGCCGTCGTCGAGCACTGGTCCGTTGTCGCTGGAGAAAACAACAACCGTATCTTCGTCCAGTCCTTCTGCTTTAAGGTGTGCGAGTATTTCACCCACGCACCAATCAAGTTCGGCAATGACATCACCGCGTGGTCCTTTACCAGTGGCCCCTGCGAAACGTGGGCTCGGGATGCGCGGAACGTGTGGCTGGTGGAGTGCATAATAAAGAAAGAAAGCTTGCTCCTTGTTTTCGGTCACAAAGTTTTTTGCACGTTTGAGGAATGCTTCAGACATAGTTTCGTCGTCCCAAGTTGCCGACTTACCGCCTCGACAAAAACCGATGCGCCCAACGCCGTTGACGATGGTATCGTAGTGCTGCTGATCGCTGTGCTTCATGGTCAGCAGATCGGGGCTGTCTTTGCCAGTCGGTACTTCTGGGAAAGGGTTTTCGCCGCCATAGACTACTGAGATCGGATCATTTGGGTCGAGGTTTTCGACTTTGCGGCCATCGACAAATACGCAGGGGACACGGTCGTTGGTCGCCGCCATAACATAAGACTGATCAAAGCCTACGTCGAGCGGGCAAGGGCTGATTTTGCCGTTCCAGTCAATGCTGCCATCACCGAGACCGATGTGCCATTTACCGATTACGGCCGTCTTATAACCTGCTGTACGCAGTGTGCCCGGGAGGGTACGTTCGTCCTTGCCAATGATCATCGGTGCATCTCCAGGTAGGATTTTAGCATTCTTATTGCGCCATGGGTAGGCACCTGTGAGGAGACTGTAGCGTGATGGGGTGCAGGTGGCGGCAGTCGCGTAGCTATTGGTGTAGCGTATACCTTCAGTCGCCATTTGATCGAGATTCGGCGTAGGGAGCTCGGATGCGCCGTAGCAAGTGAGATCGCCGAAGCCGAGGTCGTCGGCGTAAATAACTATGAAGTTGGGTTGTTTCATACGTTCGGTCATTGTGAGAGTATTTGCGCTAGGTTTTTCAATACTAATTAGGGAGCCATTCTCTAGATAAGTTCAGTAGGCAAAATTGCCATTAAAAACCTCAACTCAGATGGACTGTAAAATAAGCTGCCTATAAGAATTACTAAATAATTAAAAACAGCGGAATGTTTGCTGATTTGTCGAAAATGTTCGTCTGACAGTTACATGAATCAAAGCTCTTGATCTCTTAAAAATTAAGGAACACACATGTGAAATTACCTCATCAATTTCATTAAATCATATTCCAAGCATCAACTCCCCAGATTAAATTATGAAGAAAAAAACACGGATCGTTGTCACACTGCTAACGATTGGATTAGGACTCTCTTCGAGTGCCGACACAATTAGCGCCAACTTTGTAAAATACGACCAAGCTGGAACGAGTGGAAACCGTTTTTCTGAGAACCTTACTGGCGCTGAAACATTTGGTCTCGTTGATTATGACGGTTCGGGCACTTCTTCTGTCGTGTCTAATTGGAACAACATACTTATTTCCAGCGGGAATTCTTCGAACCTAACGGATAGCAATGGAAATGCATCTTCGGTCGACGCAAGTTCTGTTTTCAACAATTCAACGACCTTATTTAATGCCGGCTTGAACAACACAGCATATAAGGCAGGAATTTCCGCCTTTACCAATACTACTAGAAACCCAGCGGTAACGTTTAGTGAGGTTAATTCTTTTGCATCGACTTATGATTTAGTTGTGTTTGTGGGCTTCAACGCTAACGCCACATCTGGAGAGGTGACAATTGGAGGGAATACAAAATCATGGACTGGGACGAACGCTATCGGTGGTGATTCGATTGTTTTCAGTGGTTTAACAGCGGACACCTTCTCTGTTGTATTTAGCAATACCTCAAGTGGAACGGCGGTCTTAGGTGGTGTTCAAATCGTTTCAGTAGTTCCTGAACCAGGTATTTATGCGCTACTTGCTGGTATACTTGCATTGACTACAGTGATGGTTCGCCGTCGTTAATAGTCTATACAGGGGCAAAATGAATTTGGTCGTCTGCACTAGTTGCAGGCGACTTTTTTTGCCTCTAGATTCGTAATCGTGATCGTTTATATGGCTGTTGTTACTATTGTAATCTTTGCGAACAATGCCATTTATTAATCGAGCCCTTTAAATATCACCGTGAGCATACCAAAAGGTACTATCCCTAAACAGACCCAGTTTTTCTACGGAGCTGATTACAATCCGGATCAATGGCAACATGCGCCAGAGATTTTAGAGCGTGATATTGAATTGATGAAGCAGGCCGGCGTGACGTCTGCCTCAGTCGGTATCTTTGCTTGGACTGCCCTTGAACCAGAAGAGGGTCGTTATGAATTTGCATGGCTTGATCGCGTGATGGATCGATTCGCGCAGGAGGGTATGTTTGTTTTTTTGGCGACTCCGAGTGGGAGTAAGCCTATGTGGCTTTCGGAAAAATACCCTGAGGTGCGTCGAGTGAATAAAGACGGCAAACGCGATGCCTCGGGAGGACGTCATAATCATTGTATGAGCTCACCAGTTTATCGTGCGAGGACGGCACAGATGAATCGCGCACTCGCTGAGCGATATAAGAATCACTCTGCACTGGCACTTTGGCATGTTGGTAATGAGTATAGCGGCGAATGCCATTGTGATGCTTGTCGAATTAATTTTCAAAAGTGGCTCAAAGCAAAGTATCAAACCCTTGAAGCATTAAACGAGGCTTGGTGGTCGAACTTCTGGAATCATACCTTTACCGACTGGAGCCAAATACCGACCTTTGATGAAAGTATTGATGGTCTGACTGTTGATTGGTTGCGATTTACTAATGATCAGCATGTGTCCTTTTTACGTAATGAGATGGCTCCACTACGTGAGTTAACACCCAATGTGCCGTGCACGACTAATTTTATGGGCACGCATGAGGGCACCAATTACTGGGAGTGGTCGGAATATTTGGATGTTATTTCTAATGATTTATATCCGATGCCGGATGACCGCGAGGAGACTTGGAAGCAGTCGATCGCTTCGGACTTTATCCACAGTTTGATGCGTGGTATGAGTGGAGGCAAACCTTGGATGTTGCTGGAGTGTTCGCCGAGTTCAGTGAATTGGGGGCAGATCAATAAATTAAAGCGACCAGGTGTGCATCGCCAGGAAGTGCTGCAGGCGGTGGCCAATGGTGCCGATACGATCCAT
>ERZ802830.4297-NODE-4297-length-11509-cov-10.1573_pt1 | contig 11509 bp, 9 predicted proteins | sample MGYA00345654_ERZ802830 | MGnify/ENA primary metagenome ERZ802830 (study PRJEB30503, sample SAMEA104212375) | marine metagenome | biome: Westerlies Biome; feature: [SRF] surface water layer (ENVO:00010504) within the epipelagic zone...; material: water...
AAGAAGATAGGTATATAATTGGAATTTGTAATGGATTTCAAATATTAACTGAAACAGGATTGTTACCAGGAGCACTGCTTAGAAACAAAAAACTAAAATTCATATGTAAGTACGTAAATTTATTAGTTGAAAATAATTCAACACCCTTCACTTCAAAATATAAAAAAAATGAAAAGATCAAAGTTCCAATAGCTCATAATGAAGGAAATTATTTTGCTGATAAAAAAACTTTAAATGAATTAGAGCAAAATAATCAAATTGTATTTAAATATTGCGATGAGAATTCGAAAATAAACGATTATGGTAACCCAAATGGTTCTTGTTTAAATATTGCAGGAATTGTAAATAAAAAAAAAAATATAATAGGAATGATGCCACACCCAGAAAGATGTGTAGAAAATATTTTGGGTGGAACAGATGGTTCAGGTATTTTTCAATCTTTGATTAATTAATGAGCGATGTAAATTTAAATTTAGCTATACAACATGGATTAACTAAAACTGAGTATCAAAAAATTTTAGAACTTATAGAAAGAAAACCAAATATTACTGAACTTGGTATTTTTTCTGCAATGTGGAATGAGCATTGTTCTTATAAATCATCACGTGTCTGGTTGGGAACATTGCCTACTAAAAATAACAGAGTCATTCAAGGCCCTGGTGAAAATGCAGGAGTTGTTGATATCGATGATGGAGATGTTGCGATCTTTAAAATTGAAAGTCATAATCATCCATCGTTCATTGAACCTTACCAAGGTGCTGCTACAGGGGTTGGTGGTATTTTAAGAGATGTGTTTACAATGGGCGCTAGACCTATAGCAAATTTAAATGCAATTCGTTTTGGTTCACCAGATCATCCGAAAACAAAACATCTACTAAACGGTGTAGTTGCTGGTATTGCCGGATATGGAAATTGTATTGGTGTGCCTACGGTTGGTGGTGAAGTTGAATTTGATAATTGTTATGACGGCAATATATTAGTAAATGCGATGAATATTGGGTTAGCGAAAAAAAATAAAGTTTTCTACTCCATTGCTAGTGGAGTTGGAAATCCTGTAATTTATGTTGGATCGAAAACTGGAAGAGATGGCATTCATGGAGCCTCTATGGCATCTCAAGAATTTGATTCAGATTCAGAATCAAAAAAACCAACTGTTCAAGTGGGGGATCCATTTGCCGAAAAACTTTTGTTAGAAGCTTGTCTAGAATTAATGCAAACTGATACTATAGTTTCTATTCAAGATATGGGTGCTGCCGGTTTAACATCTTCATCTGTCGAGATGGCCTCAAAGGGAAATATAGGTATCGAGTTAAATTTAAATAAAGTTCCATGTCGAGAAACGGGTATGACACCTTATGAAATGATGCTTTCAGAAAGTCAGGAAAGAATGTTGATTGTTTTAAAAAATGGAAAAGAAAAGGAAGCAGAAAAAATCTTTAAAAAATGGGACTTAGATTTTTCAGTCATTGGTATTTTAACCGATTCAAAAAATTTAACTTTAAAATTTGATAGTAAAACTGTATGTGACATCCCGATTTCAGCCTTAGCTGATGAAGCGCCGAAATACAAAAGAGATTGGGTAGAAATAAAAAAACCAGAACATATTGATATAGAAAAAAAATTGGACGATATAAATATAGAGCAAATAATTAAAAGACTATTATCTCATCCAAATCAAGCAGATAAATCCTGGGTATGGGAACAATATGACCACATGGTAATGTGTGATACTGCGCAAGTTCCAGGCGGAGATGCTGCAGTAATTAGAGTTCATGGTAACAATAAAAAAGCTATTGCGGCTACAGTAGATTGTACTCCCAGGTATTGCAATGCTCACCCGTACACTGGTGGAATGCAAGCTGTATGTGAAACATACAGAAACCTCTGTGCCGTAGGAGCAGAACCTATTGCAATAACAAATTGCTTAAATTTTGGTAATCCAGAAAAACCTGAAATTATGGGACAATTTGTAGGAGTCATTAAAGGAATGGCAGAAGCATGTAATAAATTAAATTATCCAGTGATATCTGGAAATGTCTCTTTATATAATGAAACTAATGGAGTTGGAATCAACCCTACACCAACTATTGGTGGTGTTGGTTTAGTCAAAGATATTTCCAAAGTAAAAAGCTTTAAGTTTAAAAACAAAAACAGTGATATTTATGTTTTGGGAAGAACAAAGGGCCATTTGGAACAAAGTGTTCTTTGTTATGACCTTTTGCATTTAAAGAAAGGGCCGCCGCCACCTATTGATTTAAATATAGAGTTAAAAAATGGGAAAGCAGTTAAGTCTTTAATAGACAAAGATTTAATTGACGCATGTCATGACGTTTCATCAGGTGGAATAATTTTGTGTTTGTTAGAAATGAGTATAGCTTCAAATATTGGATTTAATTTAAAAACCCATAAAAAAGCCTTGGATAGAGTTAAGTATTTATTTGGTGAGGATCAATCTCGATATATCGTTGAGGTTAATGAGCAAAATAAACAAAGTTTTGAAAACTACCTTAAAGATAAAGATATTTTTTTTAAAAATATTGGAAAAACCTCAGAAAAAATTTTTATAGATGATGACTTGAAATTTAATTTAAAAGAATTAAGTGAAATAAACAAACAATGGTTCTACAAGTATAATAATTGATTTTATGGCTATTAAGCAGGCTGAAATTGAAAATTTATTAAAAGAGGGTTTTCCCGATGCGGATATCGAAATCCAAGACCTTGCGGGTGATGATAACCATTTTTCAGCAAAAATAAGATCTTCAAAGTTCAAAGGTAAAAACCGTGTACAACAGCATCAAATGGTTTATAAAGCTCTTAAAGGCAAAATGGGAGCTGAGCTTCATGCTCTAGCTTTAATAACTGAGGAAAAATAAATGTCAGAAATAAATAAACAATTAGATGAGATAATTAAAAATAATAAAGTTGTTTTGTTTATGAAAGGTACTCCAGATATGCCTCAGTGTGGATTTTCAATGGCTGTATCCAACGTCTTAAAACACCTTGAAGTTAAATTTACAGCTATAAACGTTTATGAAGATGAAGAAATAAGAAATGGAATTAAAGAGTACAGTAACTGGCCTACAATACCTCAGTTATATGTAGATGAAGAGTTTGTTGGAGGTTGTGACATCATAAAAGAAATGTTTGAAAAAGCAGAGCTTCAGAAACTTTTTGAAGACAAAGGTGTAGAATTTAAAAAATAATTATCTAGAGTAATATTCAACTACTAAATTTGGTTCCATGATCGCTGGATATGGGATCTCATCAAACTGTGGAACTCTCGCTAGTTTTGCTGTCATTTTTTTGTGATCAGCTACAATGTATTCTGGAACATCACGTTCTTTAAGCTGGGTTGATGCCAAAACATATGAAAGTTGCTTGGAAGTTTCTTTTATTTCAACTTCATCTTTATCATTCAATTTAAAACTAGAAATATTCACTCTTTTGCCATTTACCTTAACATGTCCATGATTAATTAATTGTCTGGCTTGAAAAACTGTAGTTGCAAATTTTGCTCTGTAAATAACTGCGTCCAATCTACTTTCTAATAAACCAACTAAATTTTCTCCCGTATTTCCTTTTCTTCTGTCTGCTTCTCTATATAAGTTTCTAAATTGTCTTTCGTTTAAATTTCCATAATAGTTTTTTAATTTTTGCTTTGCTTGCAACTGCACTTTGTAATCTGAAGGTTTGGCTGATGATCTTTGCCCATGTTGCCCGGGACCGTATGCTCTAGAATTGTATGGACTTTTGGGCCTTCCCCAAATATTTGCTCCAAGTCTCCTGTCAACTTTGTGTTTAGATTTAATTCTTTTTGTCATTAATAAAAACTGGATTTATAGATATCAAAAAACTAATGTCAATTGCTACTTGAGGGAGCATTTTCCTTAAAAAGCTTATAATCTATGCTGTCAAGCAAAGCTCTAAATGATGCTTCGATAATGTTAGGTGACACCCCTATTGTAAACCAGTTTTTGCCTTTATCATCAGAGCTTTCTATTGATACTCGAGTAGTAGCATTGGTTCCAGTATTTAAGATTCTAACCTTATAATCAACGAGTTTTAAATCTTTAAGATAATTAGAATATTTACCAATTTTATCTAGATTTGATCTTATTGCTTGATCAAGTGCATTAACTGGTCCGTTACCTTCGCCTTCACATAGAATTTCTTTTCCATCAATAATCAGATACGCCTTTGCAACTGAATTTATACTTTTTTGCTTCTCATCTTTAATAATTTTTACTTCATAATTTTTAATTTGTATATAATTTGGAACTTCTCCTAACAATCGTCTAGTTAACAATTCAAAAGAAGCATCAGCTCCATCATAAGAGTATCCTGTAAACTCTCTATCCTTAACTTCATCTAAAATAATTTGAATTTTAGGATCATCTTTATTTATTTTAATGTTTAATTTTTCTAACCTCGATAAAATATTTGATCTTCCGGCCTGATCAGAAACTACAATTGATCTTTCGTTTCCAACTAGTTCTGGTTTAATATGTTCGTATGTTTTAGGATCTTTTTTAACAGCAGATACGTGCAAACCTCCTTTGTGAGCAAATGCAGATGCTCCGACATAGGGTGCATGTTTATTTGATGTTTTATTTAATATTTCATCCAACAATCTAGAGCAATTTGTCAGTTTTTTTAATTTTGACTTATTAATATTTATTTCAAAACTTTTGTTAAAAAATTCTTTAAGAATTAGTGTCGGTATAATTGATACTAAGTTAGCATTACCACATCTTTCACCTAAACCGTTCAAAGTACCTTGGATTTGCCTCGCTCCAGCCAAGACGGCAGCAAGAGAATTTGCTACAGCATTTCCAGTATCATTATGTGCATGTATTCCTAAATGATCATTTGGAATTATTTTCGACACATCTGAAACAATTTCACTTATTTCTTGTGGTAATGTTCCTCCGTTTGTATCACAAAGAACAATCCATCTTGCACCATTATCATATGCAGCTTTTAAACAAGATAGCGCATAATTTTTATTATTTTTATAACCATCAAAGAAATGTTCTGCATCAAACATAAACTCCTTGTTATTTTTAATAAAATAATTTGCAGTATCTTTAATATTTTCTAAATTTTCTTCTTTTGGTATATCAAGAGCAACATCAACATGATAATCCCATGCCTTACCGACGATACAAACATGGTTTACTTTTGCGTTCACGATTGAAGATATGCCAGGGTCGTTTTCACAACTTCTTCCAGATCTTTTAGTCATGCCAAAAGCAACTAAATTACTCTCAAGATTTGGTGGATTATTAAAAAAGTTAGTATCTGATGGATTTGCACCAGGCCAACCTCCTTCGATATAGTCTACCCCTACTTCAGATAATGAGTGAGCAATTTTTGCTTTATCATCTGAGCTGAAATCTACTCCTTCTGTTTGAGCTCCATCTCTTAAGGTTGTGTCAAAGATATAAATTTTTTCTTTACTCATTTGTATTCCCACACGGTATTACCATCTTTATCTTTAATTAGAACACCTTTACTGACTAATAAATCTCTAATTTTATCTGATGTTTCAAAGTCTTTTTTTGCTCTTGCTTCATTTCTTTTTAATATTAATTTTTCTATTTCTTCTGGAGGCATTTTTCCAATTTTCTTGAAATTTTTCCATTCTTCAGCATTTTGATTAAACAAGCCTAAAATTTTGCATGAAGACGACAGTTGGCGAGCAGCTAAAGAATCTCCAGATTTTGCTTTTTTGTACAAATCATTGATATTAGATATCATCAAGGGAGTATTTAAATCATCTAATAAAAATTTTAGATTTGAGTCACTTGTACTTTCAGCGTCATCTGAATAAAATTCATACCATTTCTCCAAATTTTTTCTTGAATTTTCTAAAATATTTTCATTCCAGTCAAATGGCTGGGTATAATGCGTACTTAACATTGCAAGCCTAATTACTTGACCATTATAATTATTTTTTAATTCATTAATTGTAATAAAATTACCAAGTGATTTGGACATTTTTTGTTTCTCAATTGTGACATATCCATTGTGCAACCAGTAATTAGAAAGTTTTTGGTTATCGTTTGCACATACTGATTGCGCAATCTCATTTTCATGATGTGGAAAAATTAAATCTAATCCTCCTCCATGAAAATCAAAATGTTTTCCAAGATATTTTTCTGACATAGCTGAACATTCTAGATGCCAGCCCGGTCTTCCTTTTCCAAATGGTGAGTCCCATGATGGTTCATTTTCTTTGCTGGGTTTCCATAACACAAAATCCCCTGGCTCTTTTTTATTTTCAGAAATTGCTACTCTAGAACCAGAGACTAAATCTTTTATATTTTTATTAGATAATTTTCCGTACTCTTTAAATTTAGAAACTGCAAAGTACACATGATTGCTCGATTGATAGGCAAATCCTTTATCAATTAATCTTGTAATTAAATTAATCATTTCATCTAAATGATCAGTTGCTTTAGGCTCCGTCGTTGGTTTTAAACATCCTAAGTAATCACAATCATTATGAAAATCCTCTAAGACCTTGTTTGTTAATTCAGATGTCGTAATATTTAATTTTCTTGAAGCTTCTATAATCTTATCATCGATATCCGTAATATTTCTAACATAGGTAACTTTTGATTTTGGAAATATTTTTTTTAAAAGCCTGAATAAAACATCAAATACAATCAATGGTCTTGCATTTCCCACATGAGGATAGTCGTAAACTGTAGGACCACAAACATACATTCGAATGTTGTCTTGATCTATTGGAACGAAAATTTCTTTTGTTCTAGATAGTGTGTTTGTAATTTTAAGCGGCATTAAAATAATTAATAACCACCTTAATCAAATTTACAAACAGGTATTTCCTTCATTTTATGTAGGTTATTTTCTCTTATTTTGAGATATTTACTGTAATTTTTAGATTTTGGATTCTCCATTGCTTCCTCTAACTCTTTATAAGTCATGCCTAATTGATCTTCATCATTTCTACCATCCACCCATAGCCCGTCTGTAGGTGGGGCGTTTATTATCTTATGATCAATTTCTAAAAATTCTCCCATCTCCCAAACTTGAGACTTTGTGCAATCAGCAATAGGAGAAATATCAACTCCGCCATCGCCATATTTAGTATAAAATCCAACGCCAAAATCTTCAACTTTATTTCCTGTACCAACTACTATTCCATTATTAGACCCCGCAACTTGATAAAGGGTCACCATCCTTAGTCTTGCTCTTGAATTTGCAAAAGCGTGTTCGCTATTATTTTTTCCGAGAGCGTTTTCGAAACCTGAAAAAACATTATCTAAGTCAACATTAAGATAGCTCACATTTTTAAAATTACTAACTAACCATTTACAATGTAACTTACTTAAATCATCTTGAGTTTTAATTTGCTTAATAGGCATTGATAAAACAAAAGTTTTTAATCCAGTCATTGATGATATTGTGCTAACAACTGCTGAATCTATCCCGCCAGAAACTCCAACTACTAAAGTAGAGGCTTTTTTTGGCATTGATTGAACATAATCTGTTATCCAGTTTTTTATAAAATCGACTCTTTTGCTTGCATTCATAACTTTAAATTAACAATAAATATAAAAACTACAATTGGCAGTTATGACGCTTCTTGAATGCCATTCTTTGAAAAATTGGCATTTTTTTTAATTTCTTCAGAAATTAAAAATGCAAGTTCTAATGCTTGATTTGCATTCAACCTAGGGTCACAATGTGTATGATATCTGCTAGATAAGTCTTGATCAGTAATATTCTGGGCTCCACCAGTGCACTCTGTTACATTTTGACCAGTCATTTCTATATGTAAACCTCCACCAAAAGTTCCTTCGTTTTGATGTACTTTAAAGAAATTTTTTACTTCATTTAATACATTGTCAAATGGTCTTGTTTTAAATCCTGTAGAAGACTTTATTGTATTTCCGTGCATTGGGTCGCAAGACCAAATAACATTTCTTCCTGCTTTTTTTATTTCTTTAATTAATTTAGGCAAAAACTTTGTAACTTGGTCATGACCAAATCTTGCAATTAATGTAATTCTTCCTGCCTCATTATCAGGATTTAAAACTTCAGTTAATTTTACAATCTCCTTAGGATCAGATAATGGTCCACATTTAATACCAAGTGGATTTTTAATTCCTTTGCAATACTCTACATGTGCTCCATCTAATTGTCGTGTTCTATCACCAATCCATAAAAAATGAGCAGATGTATTATGATATTCTCCTGTAGTTGAGTCTACTCTGGTCATTGCTTCTTCCACTGGTAACAATAATGCTTCATGACTTGTAAAAAAATTAACTGTTCTTAATCTCCTATTATTTTCTGAATTTATACCACAAGCTTCCATAAAAGCTAAGGCGTCACTAACCTTTTCAGCAATTTCCTTATATTTTTTTTTCGCAGTTTCGTTAACAAAAGACATATTCCAAAAATGAACTTTATTTAAATCTGCAAATCCACCTTGTGAAAAGGCACGTAACAAATTTAAAGTAGCGGCAGATTGAGAATAAGCTTTTAATAATCTTTCTGGCTCAGGCTCTCTTCCATCTTTTGTAAAATCCATTGAGTTAATATTATCGCCTAAGTAACTTGGTAATTCTTTTCCATCTTTAATTTCAACTGGTGAACTTCTAGGTTTAGAAAATTGTCCAGCAACTCTGCCTACTTTAATAACGGGTAATTTTGAAGAGACTGTCAAAATCAATGACATTTGTAAAACAACTTTAAAAAAATCTCTAATATTATTAGGATGAAACTCTAAGAAACTTTCAGCACAATCTCCACCTTGCAACAAAAATGCTTTACCCTGTGAGACTTCACCCAATTTTTTTTTCAAAGATCTAGACTCTCCAGCAAAAACAAGAGGTGGGAAAGTAGACAATTCTTTAAGAACATTATCTATTTTTCCCTTATCAGCATAAACAGGTTGATGCTTAATCGGTTTACTTCTCCAGCTATTTAACTTCCAATTAGTCATACAACCATGAGTATATAAACACTAAGGTTTAATTAACAAGAAAAATTATTCTACTGTAACAGACTTTGCCAAATTTCTAGGTTTATCAATGTCATATCCGAGAGTATTTGCGGCATAGTATGCAAGTAATTGTAAAGGAATGGTAACTAAGAATGGAAATAGTTCATCTGAAATTGTTTCAACTTGAATTTTTTTCCATAAATTTTCCGAACTTACTTCATCAGTACTTTTGTTTGATATTAAGAGAACCTTGCCTCCTCTTGAAATCACCTCTTGCATATTAGAAATTGTTTTACTGTAAAATTCATCACGAGGCGCAATAACAACAACAGGCATTCCATTTTCAATTAATGCTAATGGACCATGTTTCATTTCACCTGCGGGATATCCTTCTGCATGAACATAGGCTAATTCTTTGAGTTTAAGTGCACCTTCCAATGCAATTGGGAAAGAATAACCTCTGCCTAAAAACATTGAGCCTTTTGCCTCAGAGAAATCTTTAGAAGCTTCCTGAATATCTCTTTCAATTTTTAAAGTATTTTCAATTAGTTTTGGCAGTTCCAATAAACTGCTTATCTTCATATCATAATTTACCTTAGAAATTTTACCATGTAAAAAAGATAACTTTAAAGTTAGCAGATATAAAACTAACAATTGACCCATAAAAGCTTTGGTAGAAGCTACGCCAACCTCGGGTCCGCAGTGAATAGGCAAAACATAATCAGAGTCTCTTGCTATGGAACTTTCAATAACATTCACAATTGAACACGTTTTCATTTTATTTTTTTTACATAAATCTAATGCAGCATAAGTATCTGCAGTTTCACCAGATTGGGAAACAAAAATATAAAGCTGCGTATTTTTAAATTTATTCTTTCTATATCTAAATTCTGATGCAATATCTGTTTCTACTTCAAGATCTGTTAATTGCTCAATCCAATATTTTGCCATCAAACAAGAATGATATGCTGTACCACAACCAATCAACTTAATACTTTCGACTTCTTTATTGTCCCAAGGGAAGTTAATAATGTTAATTTCATTATTTATTTTATCAACGTACTCCTTCAAGCAAGATTTGATTGTGTTGGGTTGTTCATGAATTTCTTTTGCCATAAAATGTTTAAAATTTCCTTTATCATAACTTTGATCATCAGATGATACTTCTAACACTTGTTTATTAACTTTGTTTCCATCCGAATTAAAAAACTCGACTACATTTTTTTTAATAAAACAAAATTCGCCGTCATCAAGATAACTGACTTTATTGGTCATAGATTTCAGAGCATATGAATCTGATCCTAAATAATTTTCATTAGGCCCGTATCCTACGGCTAATGGAGAACCTCTTCTGGCACCAACAATAATATCGGGAAAATCTTTAAAAATTATTCCTAAGGCAAAACTACCATGAAGTCTTTTTAACATTTTTAATATAGACGTTTTTAAATCATTATTTTTTAGATACTCTGTAATTAAATGAGTAATAACCTCGGTATCAGTTTGAGATTTAAATACATGACCCGCTCTAATAAGGTGTTTTTTTAATAAGGTAGAATTTTCAATAATTCCATTATGAACTACTGAGACTTTTTCAGATGAATGAGGATGAGCATTGACTTCACTGGGCTGTCCATGAGTAGCCCATCTTACGTGACCAATTCCTACAGATCCTTCATTTGTATTTTTAAAAATTATTTTTTCTAGATTCTCAACCCTGCCCTCGCATTTAGTTTCATTAATAACACCATCTTTAAGAATAGCTACTCCGGCAGAATCATAACCCCTGTATTCTAATTTCTTCAAAGAATTTAAAATTACTCCTGTAACAGGTTTGTTGCTATTTATTCCTATGATTCCACACATAAAATTATCTTTTTTTTCTTAAATTTTTTTGTTCAGCTCTGGTTAATGCTAAACTATTTTCTTTTACATTTTTGCTTATTGATGATCCTGCACCAACTAATGAATTTTTACCAATTTTAACAGGTGCGATTAATGAAGAATTAGATCCAATAAATGCAGAGTCTTCAATTACAGTTTTAAACTTATTTTTACCATCAAAATTGCAAGTAATAGTTCCAGCACCAATATTAACTTTATTTCCTAACAATGCGTCTCCAATATATGAAAGATGGTTAATTTTTGATCCCTTGCCAATTTTTGATTTCTTTACTTCTACAAAATTTCCAATTTTTGAATTATCTTCAAGAATTGAGCCAGGTCTTAACCTTGCATAGGGTCCAATTTCTACTTTGTTTTTAACAATGGCTTCTTCTAAATGACTGAATGATTTTACAATTACATTATTTCCGATTTTTACTTTTTTTCCAATTACAACAAATGGTTCAATTTTTACATTTTTTCCAATTTTGGTATCAGATGAAAGATAGACAGTGCTAGCATCAACAAACTTAACACCCTGTTTGATAAATTTTTTTCTTAATCGATCCTGCATAATTTTTTCTGCTTCTAATAGTTCAATTTGGTCATTAACACCAACTGCATTTTTTTCGTTCTGAGCTA
>ERZ802830.4298-NODE-4298-length-11508-cov-5.13158_pt1 | contig 11508 bp, 11 predicted proteins | sample MGYA00345654_ERZ802830 | MGnify/ENA primary metagenome ERZ802830 (study PRJEB30503, sample SAMEA104212375) | marine metagenome | biome: Westerlies Biome; feature: [SRF] surface water layer (ENVO:00010504) within the epipelagic zone...; material: water...
CCTGTTCCTGAAGTTTATGAAAGAAGGCCTGGCGCAGGTCAAAGGATACTTTGAGTGCCACGCGTCTCACGTTGAACCGCGCAAAACTCACGACACAGTAGCGGGTGATAACGGCACCGATGATGCCAAGAACCGGATAGAGTAAGTCAAAATCGCCATCGGCCATGCGGTTGATGGATACCGCGGTCAGTACCGGCACCATGGCTTCAAAAAGTCTGGCCACCCCGAACGCAGCGATACCGATGTACAAACCACGTCGATGGGGGCCGATGAAACGGCGAAGCTGCCACAGCGCGGCAAGCAGCGCGGTGGCGGGCAACGTGGGTTCGTCGTTGGTCGGCTTCACAGACTAAAAGTTCGCACTGCCAGGGACTCTGGGAAACGGTATGGCATCACGGATGTTGTCCATGCCCGTGATGTAGAGCAGCAGCCGTTCCAGACCCAGGCCGAAGCCTGCGTGGGGTACCGTGCCGTAGCGTCGCAGATCCCGGTACCACCAAAGTTCTTCGGCCAGCCGGGGATCCATGCGTTCGTCCAGTACTGTCAGTCTTTCTTCCCGCTGGCTGCCGCCGATAATCTCGCCAACGCCGGGGACCAAGACGTCCATGGCGGCGACGGTTTTCTCATCGTCGTTTAACCGCATGTAGAAAGCCTTGATGTCCTTGGGGTAGTCGGTGACAACAACCGGACCCTTAATGACGTGCTCGGTGATGAACCGCTCGTGCTCGGATTGCAGGTCAGCACCCCAAGCCACCGGAAATTCAAAGGTTTGATCCGATTCTGTCAGCAGTTTGACGGCATCGCTGTACGTCATGCGGGTAAACTGTTGCTCGGCCACCGCAGTGAGCCGCTGGATCAATTGTCCCTCGCCGCGTTCATCGAAGAACGCCATATCGTCCGGCCACCGCCTCAGCACGCCCTGAATCACGCTGGACAAAAACTGCTCAGCCAGATCGGCGTTGGCTGCTAGGTCGGCGAAGGCGACCTCGGGTTCGATCATCCAAAACTCCGCCAGATGTCGGCTCGTGTTGGAGTTTTCTGCTCGAAACGTCGGGCCAAAGGTATAGACCTTGCCAAGCGAGCAGGCGTAGCTCTCTAAATTGAGCTGACCGCTGACCGTGAGGAAGGCTTCGGTACCAAAAAAATCCTGATCAAACTGATCGGCTTCACCCTGATGAATCTGATCGAGTGTCGACACGCGAAACAGATCGCCAGCACCCTCGCAGTCACTGGCCGTAATGATGGGGGTATTCACCCAATAAAAATCCTCACGATCGAAAAAGCCGTGAACCTCGGCGCTCAGCGCGTGACGAATCCGCGACAGCGCGCCGAAGGTATTCGTCCGCGGGCGGAGGTGAGCGACGCTTCGCAGGTATTCAAAGGAGTGTTGTTTCTTGCTGATCGGGTAGGTTTCCGGGTCATCAACTAGGCCGTGTATGACAACGCGATTGGCCTGAATTTCTCGATCCTGGCCCTTGCCTTGGGATTCCACCAGCTTACCCGTGACGGATACGGAACACCCGGTCCCGGATTCGATGATCTGTGCATAATTTTCCAAGGTGTTGTCCGCGACCGCTTGAACGGTGCCGAAACACGAGCCGTCGTGAATGTGCAGGAAAGAGAAACCACCCTTGGACGAGCGTCGCGAGCGCAGCCAGCCACGAACCGTGACATCGCTGTCAACGGTGGTGTCGTGCTGCAGAATGGATTTGATTGTCACAATCATAGTTTCAGCAAAGCTCTCAAAATGGATCGAATAGCGCGCCGGCAGATCATAAAGCAAGCGGTGCCTTTTTTCTGTCTAGCCGCCTCGGATCGTCGTTAAGTCAACGGTTGCATTGAACGGGCTGCGTTCCTCGACGTGTTCGATGTCCTCGGCCACATATCGGCGTTCTTCTTCTAAGAACCGCGCGACGGCGTCTCGGAATCCCGGGTCAGCAATCCAGTGGGCACTGTAGGTCGCCTCGGGTAAATAACCCCTGACGACCTTGTGACCGCCTTGGGCACCCGCTTCTACGCGTTTAAGGCCCCGGGCAATGGCGAAGTCGATGGCTTGGTAGTAACACACCTCAAAGTGCAGAAATCGATGGTCCTCAACGCAGCCCCAGTTGCGACCGAATAACGTGTCACCGCCAATAAAGTTCAACGCGCCTGCAATGTAGCGACCCTCGCGCTTGGCCATGATGAGCAAAATATCGTCGGCCATGGTCGCGCTGACCGAGGAAAAGAATTCCCGAGTGAGGTAAGGAGTCCCCCATTTTCGCGAACCCGTGTCCAGATAGAACTGATAAAAGGCATCCCAGTGCGCTTCAGTGAGGTCTGCCCCGGTGAGCCAGTCGATTTCAATGTCGTTGGCGAGTGCTTCCCGGCGTTCGCGTTTCAAGTTTTTGCGTTTTTTGGAGGCCCGTTGCAGCAGGAATTCGTCAAAGGACTGGTAGCCGGCATTGTGCCAGTGAAACTGCTGGTCCATGCGCTGCAGCAAGCCGGCGTCGGCTGCGCGGGCCCACTGGGATTCGGGGAGAAAGGTCATGTGTAAGGAGCTGACCTTGGCTTGCTCGGCCACTTGCAGGCAAGCGTCCAGCAACAGCTGTTGATGCGCTTCACTGTTGTCCGCACAGAGCAGTTTTGGGCAGGTTGCCGGGGTAAACGGAATACTGCTCTGTAGCTTGGGGTAGTAGCTGTTGCCGGCGCGATGCCAAGCGTCTGCCCAACCGTAGTCGAAGACGTATTCACCTTGGCTGTGATTCTTCAGGTAGAGCGGGACAACCCCCAACAGGTTATTGCCGTCCTCGACGGCGATATGAAAGGGCTGCCACCCTGTGTCTCGTCCGACGCTGCCGCTTTCTTCCAAGGCGAGCAAGAACGCGTGCCGGGCAAATGGGTTGTAGGCCCCAACGCCGTCGGCGCAGCGATTCCATTCCCCGGCGTCTATCTCGGTGATGCTGTGGCAGATTTTCGCGGTAGGCGTTGGCAAATGACGTCTCGGCTGATGAAGCACTGGAATAATACGCACCCAGACAGCAAGAAAGAGTGAAAAAAGTTAACCCTTGGGTTGCCCCTGGTACGCAAGCGGTCTGAATGTAGCTAAAAGATGCCCATCTCGATGCCCAGGGCCATGGCCAGACCCAAGGACTCGCAAGCCTGCAGGTCCGTAGCGGTCGGCTCACCTTTGGCGATCACTGGCTGCTGCACGGCGATAAAAGGGTAGCCATTTGCGATGCGTTCCATGGCTCGAACCGCACCGCTGCCATCGTTCCCTGCACTGACAAACATTGCATAGGGCAGGGGCGACAGTTTGCCCTCCACCTCGTAGAACGTGCGATCCAGAAAGTCTTTTAAGGCACCGGACAAATAGCCAAAGTTTTCAGGTGTCCCCAGCAGCAGGGCGTCTGCCCACAGCAAATCCCCGGGGCCAGCCTCGGCAGCTCGCAGCATGCGTACCTCGACATCGCCGACGTCATACGATGTGGCACCGCGAACAACGGCGTCGGCCAATGCCGCGGTATTGCCGGTTTTGGAGTGAAATACGATCAGCAAATGCTTCAACGTCAGGGCTCTTTCGTACGGAACAACGGGTATAGCGCAGCCCTTTCGTGCGAACAACCATCTTTAACGCCATTGTTTGGCTATAGTCGGTTTTTTGGAGACAGCCCATGCGAATGACGACCCCTCGAATACAACCCTTAACCGATGACCAGTGGGACGATGACGCTCGGGCCTTATTGGCTCCGATAGCGCAAAACGGCCGCGTTCTGAACATTTTTCGAACCCTTGCCAATCATTCAGGCTTGGCGCGTCGTTGGATGGTTTTTGCCAATCACATTCTGGGTAAATCCACGCTGTCCGAGCAGGCTCGTGAGCTGGTGATTCTGCGTATAGGCTATTTATGCCAATCCGGCTACGAGTGGGGTCAGCATGTTGTGATTGCTCGTCGGGTCGGGATGACCGATGAAGAAATTTTATTCAGCAAAAGCGGCCCAGAAACCCCGGGACTGTCGCCGCTCTATCGCTTGTTGCTTCAGGCGACAGACGAACTGCATGCGGATGCGCACATGACCGACGTAACCTGGGCAGGGTTGACCGAGCACCTGAGCCAACAGCAGATGATGGATTTGGTGTTCACCGTCGGGCAATACAATTTGGTGTCGATGGCATTGAACAGCTTCGGTGTGCAGCTGGATGCGGGCGTGCCCGACTGGGACTTGGTCGTAACCCCCTGACCACATGGATTTTCGACGCGCATTAAGCGTTTTTTATTGGACAATCCGTCAATTTTTGTCGTAACGCGGGGTATTTTCTTGTCACTTTTTGTAACAAAAGCATTGACTCTGAACAGCGAGTGACTCATTTTCCGTAACCGCCAAAAAAAGCGGGCGGAAGAAACGTAACAAGCGTAGCAATAGGTAAGATACGGAGTAAGGGTGCGAGTCGTAAACGGAATCATCGGATGTGTGTTGTTGGCCCTAGCCACCTTGCATTTTTTTATACCAAAAACCCCCATTCTTTCTGCCGTATACCTCGGCGGAGCCCTGTTGGCATTGGCAAGTCTTCGACCCAATATCTCCTTTGCTTGGGCCCGGGTGTTGGCCGTCGCTAGCGTGATCGCTATGTTTTTTTACTTCGCGGGCTTCTTTCGCATCGTCGATCATTTCCACGAGCAGTGGTACCGCAGCGGACTGATGCTGAATGCGGTCGGCATGTTGATCTCAGCCTTCGCCATGATCCCAGTGCTATCGGTGTTCAGTTCTCGAATGAAATGCGGAGGTCAACAGGTCGGGGCCAGTGACCGGGCCCTATTTGCCGGACCTGACGAAGAAGCCTCGGGCCGTTAACCCCCAAGCGTGGTCTGATCAGAGGATCCGTTAAATTTTACAGAACCCGTTTCAATACGCCTCGGTCGTCGAACAACCGCCCAACATCCACAGCAGACCGCATCATGCTCGGCATGGGTGCGATGCGAAACAAATCACCATTGCGTCCAACAAGCTGTCGCGGCACGCCTGCGCGTTTGGCCAGCTCAGCGTTGGCCTGCATATGAGCCGATTCACCGTGCACGGGAATGGCGATATTTGGTTTCAGCCAAGCGTACATATGGCTCAATTCCTCAGCGTTGGGATGGCCAGAGGCATGCAGGGGCAGATTACTCTGGTCGGCATGAATCACGTCCACACCGGCGGCTTCGAAGCCTGCGCCCATGGCGGCGATACGTTGTTCGTTACCGGGAATGGCCTTGGCGCTGTAAATCACGCGATCGCCCCGAGTCAATTCCAAGGTCGGATGTCGGTTCGCTGCCAAGCGAGTCAGCGCCGCGCCGGGTTCACCCTGACTGCCCGTCGCAAGAATCATCACTTCTTGGGGCGGCAGGTAGCCCAGATCGTTGGGCGGGATCGGATCGAAATCCTCGGCGAGATAGCCGCAGGCTTTGGCAGCTGCGGTCATGGAAAGCAGGGATCGTCCAAGAAGGCAAAGGTAGCGTCCGCTCTCGCTGGCGATCTGTCCGAGGGTCTGCAGACGCGCGATGTTGCTGGCGAAGCAGCCGATGGCTACCCGGCCCGGACTGTCGCTGACGATATCCAGTAAGCCTTCGTATAGATCCGCCTCTGAAATCGAATGCCCAGGATTCTGCGCATTGGTGGAATCGCATATCACCGCATCAATCGACCGTTCGCCGAGCGCCTGCCATAGCGGCTGATCAAATCCCTCGCCAACCACCGGAGCGGGATCGATTTTCCAATCCGCCGTATGCACGATGGTCCCTGCGGCGGTCTCGATGAGCAGACCGTTGGTTTCAGGGGTGGAATGAGTGATCGGTAACCAGCGGAGGTTGAACGGCCCCAAGGCCAAGGAATTTCGGGCTTCAACCACCCGTATCGGGGCACGGCAGCCCGCTTCACGTAGCTTGGGTTTGAGAACCTGGGCGGTAAAAGCGGTTGTGTAAATCGGGCATTGGAATCGGTCCGCCAGATAAGGCAGAGCACCGATATGATCCATATGCGCATGGGTGGCGATGATGCCAACAAGGTTGTCTACCCGATCGACAATGAATTGCGGATCCGGCATCTGTACCTCGTTGCCCTTCGATGTTTCTTCGAAAGTCACGCCGCAGTCGACCATGATCCATCGGCCGTCGTGGCCAAACAGATTCAGATTCATGCCGATCTCGCCGCTACCGCCGAGGGGAATAAACCAAAGGTCTTGGATGCCGGGTGTCATCGCGTGGTTGACCAATGCGCCATTAATACTCCGGGTGCAAGCTCAGTTCAGTCGTGACAGCGAGTAGTCGGTCAACGCGCGCAAGGCTTGTCGGTAGGGGCCGTCGACGAGTGCGTCCAATTGAACAATCGCCTTTTGGCCCTCGTCTACGGCTGCCTGACGCGTATAGTCCAAGGCTCCGCAGGTTTTTACGATGTCGGAAATCTTGCCGATGCTGTCGCAGGAGCGTGCGTTTATGGCCTCGCGAATGAATGCCCGATCATCTTCCTGGGCGGTATTCAGGGCTTGAATCAGTGGCAGCGTCAGTTTTCCTTCCGCCAGATCATCGCCGACGTTTTTCCCCATCACTGCCGGATCCCCGGCATAGTCCAGCCAGTCGTCGATCAGTTGGTAGGCCATGCCGAAATGCAGCCCATACTGTTGCAGCGCCGACACGGCCTCATCGTCACCGCTCGTTGGCGACTCTTTGGCTGCAATCAACGCGCCGGTATGAGATGCCGCCTCAAACAGCAGGGCCGTCTTGCAGCGGATCACCTCGCGGTAATCGCGTTCACTCATGTCGCAATTGCCGATATTGGCCAACTGCATGACCTCACCCTCGGCGATGGTATTGGTGGCGCGTGCCAGAACCGCCATGACGTCGAGATTGGCCAGCTCGACCATTAGCTGAAACGCGCGGGAATAGAGGAAGTCACCGACTAAGACGCTGGGTGCATTGCCCCACTTGTCATTGGCAGTGGCTCGTCCTCGGCGCAAGGCAGAACTGTCTACCACGTCGTCATGAAGCAGGGTGGCGGTGTGTAAAAACTCGATGATGGCCGCCAGGCTGATGTGGGCATCGCCTTTATAGCCCATCGCCTGGCTGCTGAGCAGCACCAGCATCGGACGCAGGCGTTTGCCGCCACTCTCCACGATGTACTGGCCGATTTCCTCAACCATGGCCACATCGGAAGTGAGTCTTTGGGGGATCAAGGTGTTTACCCTATCGAATTCTTCCGCGACTAACCGATAGATGTCAGCTAACGGGTTGTCCGGTATCGCGCTGCTTTGGGCCACAACAGAGCTGCCAGTAGACGCGGTCATAACGCCCATCGTGGGTGGGGTTTGAGAAGTAAAACTGGCGCGGGACGCTTCATGGGTTCTGCTGACCGTATTCCATCGTGAATTAAGGCGAACCCAAAGCCAGCATTGGCCGGGTAAGAGGGCACGCAGTATAACCAGATCGGTTATCGCCGTCGTGGCAAATTTCTTGGTCTGGATTGATTCGGTTCGGACACCTGACATGAGGGGGCGAAACCTCTATGTTTACGGGTCAAGAAGCGTAAAGACGACCGATGACGGCGATAATGATACGCCGGAGCCAATGTGAGAACAGAACGATGCCCCAGCCAGAAACTACCGCCCCCCCTCAGCTTGACGCCATTATCATCGGCGCGGGCGTGGGTGGCCTCTACGCACTGCATCACCTGAGGGACAAGATGGGCCTCAATGTCCAGGCCTTTGACGGTGCCGGTGGTGTCGGTGGGACCTGGTGGTACAACCGCTATCCCGGTGCGCGTGTGGATGCTCCGAGCAGCCCATTCTATGCCTATACATTTTCCAAGGAGTTGGTGGATGACTGGGAATGGTCAGAATCCCAAAGCACCAGCAGTCAGGTACGGGCTTACCTTGAGTTTGTCGCTGATCGATTGGACCTGCTGCGTGACATTCAATTCAATACGTGGGTAGAAGATGCCAGGTATGACGACGCGGCTCAGCGTTGGACGATCACCACGCATACAGGGGAGCGTATTGCCGCCAGATTTATGATCTGTGCCGTGGGTGCCCTGTTTGTTGCTCACAAGCCCGATTATCCGGGCATCGACGACTTTGCCGGTGAGTGCTATCACACCGGCCGCTGGCCTCACGAACCGGTCTCTTATGAGGGCAAGCGTGTGGGCGTCATTGGTACAGGTTCTTCGGGTATTCAGGCGATTCCTGAAATCGCTAAGCAGGCCGCACATGTCACAGTATTCCAGCGCACGCCCCAGTACGCTCTGCCCGCACGCAACCGCGCGATGTCGGCAGAGGAAACCGCCGGTTATCGAGACGAGTGGGAAACCCACCGTCAATCCATGCGCCGACGGGGCGGATGGCCGTTTGCGACGACAAAGCTGCGTGCCTGGGATGCAACGCCCGCCGAGCGACGTCAGCGTTTCGAAGAAAAGTGGGCCTTAGGTGGTATCAATCTACTGATCGACAGCTATGTCGGGGCAGTCGTCGACCCGGAGCTGAACGCCGAAATTTCCGCCTTTGTGCGGGAAAAAATCCGGGACACCGTGAGCGATGCAGCCACCGCAGCAAAACTGATGCCCGATTATCATATTGGCACCAAGCGGCTGATTCTCGATAACGGTTATTTTGAGACATACAATCGCGACAACGTGTCGCTGGTGGATTTGCGCGACGATCCCATTGAATCGTTCAACTCGTCTGGTGCGGTCACCGCTTCGTCAGAACATGACCTAGACATGTTGGTGTTGGCCACGGGATATGATGCCGTCAGCGGTTCCATGCTGAACTTGAATCCACAGGGCCGACACGGCATACGCCTTCAAGAAAAATGGTCTGAACGCTTCGATACCAACTTTGGCATCAGTGTTGCCGGCTTCCCGAATCTGTTCATGATTCATGGCCCGGGCTCGCCCGGGGTGTTCTTTTCGATGCCGCTGGGTGCCGAGTTGCAGGTGCAGTGGATTGGCGATTGTATCGCCCATCTTCAAAAGAACGGCTTGGGTGCCATTGAAACCACAGTCGATGCCGAAGCGGCCTGGGACGAGCAGATCCAACACATTGCCAATCGCACCCTCTACCCTGAAACCAATTCGTGGTACCTGGGAGCCAATATTCCGGGCAAGCCACGCCAGTTTTTAGGCCATTTGAAGGGGTCGCAGTACTTCGACCAGCTCACCACAGTGGCGGAAGAGGGCTATGAGGGCTTTGTATTCGAAAAGGTTTCCTAGGATCGGGCCTTCATTGCGTTGTAATCGGTCATTGATACCCGTAGAATTTGCGCCTTCCTGAAAAGGGTGTGATTTGTACATTGCGGCGTCACACCGAAGATTTTATTGGTAGCGCGATTGGTTCGTTACCCGGAGAACGATATGTTTGCAGTATTTCAGAGTGGCGGTAAGCAGCACCGCGTAAGCGAAGGGGACGTGGTCAAGCTAGAATTGCTGACTGCGGAACTCGGAGAAGAAGTGGTATTCGATAAAGTACTGCTGGTTTCCGATGGTGATGACGTCAATGTTGGTGCGCCTTTCGTCGAGACGGGTAAGATAACAGCAGAAGTTGTGCGAACGGATCGCGCGAAGAAAATTCGCGTGATCAAGTTCAAGCGTCGCAAAGACTTTTTGCGTCGCCAAGGCCACCGACAGTGGTTTACCGAAGTTAAAATTACTGGGATCTCAGCCTAAACCCCGATTATCTTCGTAAAACGGTTGCGAAAAAAACCGCTGCGAAAGAGAAGAGTAGGGCAGGCAAAGCAGGTCTGAGAAACACAAAGTCAGTTCATAGAGAAAAGTAGAAAAGCTCATGGCACATAAAAAAGCAGGTGGTAGTACTCGCAACGGTCGCGATTCAGAGTCCAAACGACTGGGCGTGAAAAAATTTGGCGGTCAGAAAGTACTTGCTGGGAACATCATCGTTCGTCAGCGCGGCACGAAGTTCCACCCCGGAGAGAATGTAGGCTGTGGTCGGGACCACACACTGTTCGCGAAGGCCGATGGTGAAGTGCAGTTTACGATCAAGGGTCATCTGCGTCGTAAGACCGTAAACATTGTGCCGGTTGCCTAGCATCCAGCTGCGCTTGAGGCACGAAGCCTAGCGCGCATTGAGTCAGCGGCAACACGAGCTAAACAAACCCCGCTACTGCGGGGTTTTTTGTATGCGCTGTCTAATCAGGTAGTGTTGATACAGATCACACGTCAAGGTGACACATGCAGTTTATCGATGAAGCGAGTATCAGGGTACAGGCCGGCAAAGGCGGGAACGGCTGTCTGAGCTTTCGGCGCGAAAAATATGTGGAGCGTGGCGGCCCCGATGGCGGTAACGGTGGCGACGGCGGGTCTGTGTATCTGGTTGCCGACGAAGCGCTGAACACCCTAATCGACTTTCGCTACCAGCCTTCCTATCAGGCTCGCAACGGACACGGTGGTGGCAGCCGCAACAAAACCGGCGCCGGTGGAGAGGATATATACGTCAAGGTGCCCATGGGCACGACGATAGTGGACGAGGAAACTCAAGAAGTACTGGGCGATCTCAACGCAGAAGGCCAGAGTCTGCTGGTGGCCGAGGGTGGCTCTCGGGGCATGGGCAATGCCACGTTCAAATCCAGCACCAATCGCGCCCCCCGCAAAACCACGCCGGGCCAGACAGGCGATATTCGCCGGCTGCGTTTACAGCTCAAGCTGCTTGCCGATGTGGGTTTGCTGGGGTTACCCAATGCCGGTAAGTCGACCTTGATCGGGCAAGTATCCGCGGCGAATCCTAAGGTTGCCGATTATCCCTTTACGACCTTGGCGCCGAGTTTAGGCGTGGTGCGCGTTGCGGCAGATGCGAGCTTTGTCATGGCGGACATACCCGGACTGATCGTCGGTGCGGCTCAAGGTGCCGGCCTGGGAGCACAGTTTTTACGGCACCTGTCGAGAACCAAGGTGTTGTTGCATCTGGTCGACGTGCAGCCAGAAGATCAAAGCGACCCCATCGATAACGCGTTGGCCATTGAACAAGAGCTTGCGGAATACTCGGACGCGTTGATTGAGCGGCCCATATGGCTCGCCCTATCGAAAGTAGATCAGTTGGATGACGATGCCTTGAATGATTTGCTGCAAGAAATGGAAGAAACCTTTCCCGACCGGCCGATTTACTCGATTTCGGCGCTTGGGGATATTGGCTTGGATGAGCTGAAAAACGATTTGATGCAGTTTCTGACCGAGCAGCGGCTGCTCGCGGCTGAGAATCCCGATTTTGCCGAAGAGCTGGAAACACTAGAGCGGCGCATCAGTGACGACGTCTTCAGTCATTCGGAGCAAATGCGCAATCGCCGTTCTGAAGAGCTGGCGGAAAGCGAGCTGGACTTTGAGGATGGTGACGACGACCTTGACGGAGACGAACCTGAAACCGAGGTGGTCTATGTCCGAGAGTAATCCTGCGGTCAGTCGTGCGGACTTGGATCGGGCCCAACGCATCGTGATCAAGGTAGGCAGTTCCTTGCTGACCAGTCTCGAGACGGGTCTGGAACGTGAAAAAATCCAA
>ERZ802830.4299-NODE-4299-length-11505-cov-121.598_pt1 | contig 11505 bp, 10 predicted proteins | sample MGYA00345654_ERZ802830 | MGnify/ENA primary metagenome ERZ802830 (study PRJEB30503, sample SAMEA104212375) | marine metagenome | biome: Westerlies Biome; feature: [SRF] surface water layer (ENVO:00010504) within the epipelagic zone...; material: water...
TGGTGAGTGTTATTTGTCTTTTTATTTTTAATTAAGAAATAAAAAAAGCCCACTAGTGTGGGCTTCTTAGTAAATTGGCATCCCGTAGGGGAGTCGAACCCCTGTTGCCGAGATGAAAACCCGGTGTCCTAGGCCTCTAGACGAACGGGACTAGATGCGAAACGTATTATATGGAATCAAAGTGAATTAGCAAAGTACTAAAACATTATTTTAGCTTCTTATTTATTGCAGCTAAAAATCCTCTTAAAAAGCTTGCCTCCATCTCATCAGGATGAAGTCTGCTGAACATTCTTTTAATTCTAGAAATGATCTTTTTAGGATTTTCTGGATGTATAACATCTATATTCACTGCTGTTTCTATAAAGTGATCAATAAGCATTTGAAGATTAGCTGAATCTACTTCTGGATAATCATGCCAGTCTCTTGCCCTTGTATTATGAGAGGCTTTAAAAATTTCATAAGACAAAATTTGTGCAGACATGGCTAAATTTAAAACTGGATAATCGGGATTAGCTGGAATTTCAATATGCGTGTTAGCTAATTGCAACTCCTCATTTGTTAAACCTCTATCCTCTCTTCCAAAAAGAATAGATATTTCTTTTTGAGCTGTTGTCTGATTAAGTATAAGTTCAGCGGCCTCTTCTACATTAATGGTTGGCCATTGAATAGTTCTATTTCTTGATGAGGTTGCATAAACAAAGGTGCTTGTTTTAATAGAATCTTCAATTGTTTTATAAACCTGAGCATTTTCTAAGATATCAGTAGCATTTCCAGATAAAGCATTGGCCTCTCCTGATGGAAATTTTCTAGGGTTAATTAATGAAAGCTTGCTCAGTCCCATAGTTTTCATTGCTCGTGCTACAGAACCAATATTACCAGGATGCGATGTTTCGACTAATACAATGTTAATGAGTTCACTTTTTAAATTCATATGCCTATTATCTCCATTTCCATTACAATAGCGACATGTCGATACCAGCGTTATTAAATGTAAATCAGCTTGCTGCCAGAAAAGGTGCTCATGAGCTAGAATTTGCTGTAAAAAAGGTTCATAGCCTAGATGCCTCCAAAGGAGGTCCTGAGGGTTATTTAGAGGCCATAATTAGAAGAGTTGAAGATATTGTCATTGAAGAAATAAGAAAATTTTATCCTGAAGATAATTTTTTAGGTGCTCAAAGTGGTTCTCAAATTAATAACTCAAATATTACGTGGGTTCTAAAAGCAATTGATGGAGAAACAAATTTTATAAACGGCTATCCGCATTTTGCTATTTCCCTTTGTTCATTAATTGATGAGGTTCCAACTACAGCTGTTGTAATAGATCCAATCAGAAGAGAAGAATTTTCTGCCTCAAAGGGTTCAGGTGGCGATTTAAATAATGGAAAGATTAGAGTAAGTAAGCAAAATGGTTTGAATGATTCAATGCTTGGATATTCAACTTCAAAAATCACTAATAAAGAATATGAATACGATTTTAATCAAACTTACAAAGAGCTTTCAAACCAAAATTTATCTATACGAAACTCTGGATCAATTGCTCTTGATTTAGCATATATAGCAACAGGCAGATTAGACGGAATGTGGGCACATGGAGTTAAGCTTTGGGACGTAGCTGCTGGACTACTTATAGCGCAAGAATCTGGTGCATTAATAAGCAACTTTACCGGTGATCCAAAATATCTAGATGCTGATCACTTTGTATGCTCAACACCAAAGGTTTATAAATCTATTTTAAAATCAGTAAAGCCTTACTTTAAAAAACTAGGGTAATTCATCAAACTCAGCACCTTCAGGTTCTGGAATGGCAAGATCTTCTTGAGTTAATGTTAACGACATCAACATATTTGCTACAACGTAGATTGAAGAGTAGGTTCCAACTAAAACACCAAGAATTAGAGCAAGACTAAATCCTTTGATCATTTCTCCACCAAAGATAAATAGTGCAAATAAAACAAGGAGAGTTGTAAAGGATGTTACAACTGTTCTTCCTAGAGTTTGATTGAGTGATAGATCAACCATTTCAACAGGATCTAACTCTCTTTGCGTTCTAAAGTTTTCTCTGATCCTGTCTGAAACCACGATAGTATCATTGAGTGAATAACCTATGACAGCTAGAAGAGCAGCTAATACTGTTAGATCAAAATCCCATGAGAAAATTGAAAAAAGACCTAAAATAATTACTACATCATGACCGAGAGCAGCTACTGCACCTAAAGCAAATTTATATTGAAACCTAAAAGCAACGTACATAAGAATCATAAACAAAGCTACAAGCATTCCTAGCCCACCCTGATCTCTTAGCTCAGCTCCAACTTGTGGACCAACAAACTCAACCCTTTTTAGTTCTCCTCTGAAGCCATTATTTTCTAACAATTGATATATGTTCTCACCAATTGAGCTATTTCCATTTTGATCGGCTACTTTAATTAATACATCTAAATTGGTTCCAAAATTTACTACTTGAGAATCCTCATAACCATTTGAGATAAGAGTATTTCGAATGGACTCAAGCTCAACTGGTGTTTCGTATGTAACTTCAACTAGCGTTCCGCCACTGAAGTCCAAGCCCAAAGTCAATCCTTTAAAGCTTAATGAAAAAATAGATAATATAAAGATAGCAATTGATGTAATACCAGCAATTTTTCTGTATTTCATGAATTGGAATTTAGTATTCATTATATTTTTAATTCCTTAAGATTTTTGTTGCCGTAAATTAAATTAACCATTGCTCTAGTACACATGATTGCAGTAAACATGGAAGTTACTATTCCAATAGATAAAGTAATGGCAAAACCTTTAACAGGACCAGTACCAATAATATAAAGTATTAAAGCAGCAATTAATGTTGTGACATTGGCATCAAAAATAGTTACAAAAGCTCTAGCAAAACCATCTCTTATGGCTGTTTGTGGATCTTTCTCTTTTAGTTCTTCTCTGATACGAGCAAAAATAAGAACGTTTGCATCCACAGCCATACCAACTGTTAAAACTATTCCAGCAATTCCAGGCAAGGTAAGAGTGGCTCCAAGAAGTGACATAATCCCAGTAATTAAAACTAAATTAAGGAATAGTGATACATTTGCTGCAAGACCAAATACCCTGTAATACAAAGTCATAAAAAGGACTACTAAAGCAAAACCAATCATTATTGACTTCATTCCTAATTCGATATTTTCCTTTCCAAGACTTGGCCCTACAGTTCTCTCTTCAACAAATTTCATAGGAGCAGCAAGCGCACCTGCTCTTAATAACAATGCTAGTTCACTGGCTTCTTGAGGAGTTCCAACTCCAGTAATTCTAAAACTTGTTCCTAAAACAGCTTGAATCGTAGCAAGACTAATAATATTTTTTTCTATATATGAAGTTTGTTCAATGACGCTATTGCCATCTTCATCAACAATCAATTCAGACTTACTTTTTTGTTCTACAAATAAAACAGCAAGCTTTCTTCCAATATTCCCTGAGGTTGCTTTTTGCATGGCTCTTCCACCTTGCATATCTAAAGTAATATTTACTTGAGAAAAACCACTTTCATCAAAACCTGTGCTTGCATTTGTAACTCTATCGCCTGATACAACAACAGCTCTTTCTAAAAAGGCAGTTGCAAAATCATTATTTTTAAAATCAAATTCTTCTTTTCTAAGAGGCGATGTTCTTGAGTTAGCTTCTAATCTGAATTCAAGATTTGCTGTTTTTCCAATAATCTTTTTGGCAGCTGTAGGATCTTGAACACCTGGGAGCTCTACAACAATTCTATTTGAGCCCTGTCTTTGAACAACTGGTTCAGATACTCCTAACTCATTTACCCTGTTTCTTAAGGTCGTTAAATTTTGTCCAACTGCATAATCTCTAATTTCTTTTAAAGCAACATCAGAAAACTCAAGAATAAGAATATTAGTTGAAGGTTTTTCAGTAATAATATATTGAACACCATTAATACCAAGACTGTCAGTTCTATACTTTCTTAAAGCTTTGTTATAACTGTCGCTATCTGGAAATTCAAAAAGTAACTCAAGGTCATTTATTGATGAATTTGTAAATTTAATTCTATCCTCTTTAAATGACTTTCTATAAGTATCTAAAAGTAACTCCAACCTTCCTTGTTGTGCAGTTTCTATATCTACTTCAAGAAGAAAATGAACACCCCCTGATAAATCAAGACCTAATTTCACTGGCTTTCCACCCAAATCCTTAAGCCAATCAGGTGTCGTAGGCTCAAGATTTAATGCAATTATAACTTTATCTAGTAAGGTATTTTGCAATACAGTTTTAGAATTAAGTTGATCATCTAAACTCTTAAATTTAATAACAATCTTATTGTCCCTTAGAAACATTTCCTCATGATCTGAGTTACTTTCATCTAAAATATTTTGAAGATCATTTAATAAAACTTGATCAGCAGATTTTCCTGAGTCGGTATATGCAACTTGAATTGAAGGCTGAGTTGGATAAAGGTTTGGTAATGCGTAAGTAAATCCTAATACCAATACAGTAAGTATTATTAGGTATTGATAGATAGAAAATTTATTCACAATGTTTTACTTTATTGAATCTATTGTACCTTTAGGTAAAAGACTGGCTATAGCAGTTTTCTGAAGCTTGATAATATTATTCTCGCTAATCTCTATTGAAACATAAAGCTCTTTTACATCAGTAACTTTTCCAAGTATGCCGCCGGCAGCAATTATCTCTGAGCCTTTTTCTATTTTTGATAGCATTTGAGTGATTTCTGCATTCCTTTTATTTTGGGGTCTAATCATCATGAAATAAATTAAGATCATAAAGAAACCAAGAAATATTAATGGTTGAAGTAAAGATGGTTGTGCTGCGTCCATGGCTATATCCTAAATTGGCCCATCGGGCATTTCTAAATTCCGCTTATTATAGAAGTCTTTTAAGAACTTTTCGAATAAATTGTCTTTAATTGAATCTCTAATGTCTTTCATTAATGACTGATAGTAATAAATATTATGATATGTCGCCAACATAGATCCAAGCATTTCATTTGTTCTTTGTAGGTGGTTTAGATATGCCCTACTGTAATTTTGAGATACTTTTGAGTCACAATTTTTATCAATAGGCTCATCGCTATTTTTATATTCTGCATTTCTAATATTTATTACTCCCTCAGAAGTAAATAATTGTCCATTTCTTGCATTTCTTGTTGGCAAAACGCAATCAAACATATCAATTCCGTATCTGACAGCTTCAACAATATCTTCTGGAGTTCCAACACCCATAAGATATCTTGGCTTTTCTTTTGGCAACTTGTCTGACATGAACTGCAATATTTCAGTTTTTTCCTCTTTAGATTCGCCAACACTCAACCCACCAAGCGCAATACCATCAAAATCAATTTCAATTATTTTATTTAAAGACTCTTCTCTTAAATCCTTATACATTCCGCCTTGAACAATGCCAAATAATGCAGAATCTGATTCATGAGATTCTTTGCATCTTTTTGCCCATCGCATAGAAAGTTCCATCGACTTTTGAGCCTCCTGATAGGTTGCAGGATAATCCGTGCATTCATCAAAAGCCATGACAATATCCGATCCCAAGTTTTGTTGTATTTTTATAGAGTCCTCTGGCGTCATAAAAATTTTCTTACCATCATATGGAGATGAAAACTTTACTCCTTCCTCACTTATTTTAGTTAATTCTCCAAGACTCCAAACTTGAAAGCCGCCTGAATCAGTAAGTATTGGTCTGTTCCAATTAGAGAATTTATGCAGTCCGCCTAAGTCACGAATTGCTTCATCTCCAGGCCTCAACATTAAGTGAAAGGTATTCCCAAGGATGATTTCAGAATTTGTAGATTCTAAATCATCAACTGTCATAGCCTTAACGGTACCATTAGTTCCAACTGGCATAAATGCTGGAGTTTGAATCTTTCCTCTTGGAAACTCGAGTTCACCTCTTCTTGCAAACTCAGATTGATTATTAAGTTTAAATTTCATTTTTCTCTAAAAGCATGGCATCGCCATACGACAGGAACCTATATTTTTTATCAACTGCTGTTTTATATATATGCCTCATATTGTCGTAGCCAATGAATGCAGATACAAGCATTAATAAAGAGGATTGAGGTAAGTGAAAGTTAGTAATTAGCATATCAACAACCTTAAATTTATATCCTGGATAAATGAAGAGCTTCGTATAACCACTGAAGCCCTTCTCACTTTCATCATTAAATGCTGTTTCAAGGGCTCTTGTGGCTGTAGTTCCAACTGCAAAGACTTTTTTACCTGCCTTTTTAGTTGCTATGACCATATCAACTACATCAGCAGAAACTTCTAGGAACTCACTATGAATATCATGTTCCTCAATATTCTCAACTTTAACTGGTTGAAAAGTTCCGGCACCAACACTCAAATTAACTGTCGCTATTTTTACACCAATTTTTTTTATTGAGTTCAATAACTCATCATCAAAATGAAGACCGGCTGTTGGGGCTGCTACTGAACCCTGTAATTCCTTGTTCTCATAAACAGTTGAATATCTTTCTTTATCAAAATCTTCATCAGGACGTTTTATATATGGTGGAAGCGGAATATGTCCAATTGCATTAAATACTTCTAATGGAGGCCTATCGAATTGCAAGATAAAGAAATTATCTTGCCTATCAATACATTCAACTTTAAATGTATCAAGAATAATGACTGCACCAATTTTAGGAGCTCTGCCTGAACGCATTTGAACCAATGCTTGATTGTTTTCCATAACCCTTTCAAGCATGACTTCGACTGAGCCACCTGAGTCTTTATGTCCGAAGATTCTTGCTGGAATAACTGAAGTATTGTTGACAACTAAAAGATCCCCCTCTTCAAAGTAATTTAAAATATCTTTAAAACATTTATGGTCTATTTTATCTGAGTAAACTAATAACTTACTTAAACTTCTTTTCTCTAAAGGGTATTTAGCAATAAGCTCTTCAGGCAAGGCATAGTTAAAGTCTGAGGTTTTCATGAGGTGCTGATTTTAAATTAGATAATACTTAGCTACAATGCCCGGCATGCCCCATTGGCGGAATTGGTAGACGCGCGCGATTCAAAATCGCGTTCCTTCGGGAGTATCTGTTCGACTCAGATATGGGGCACCATATGTAATTCTACTTAACTAAGTTATTTGGTTAGACCTGACGTAATCCTGTATATAAATTCTTTACCAGATGGGGTAATGTCAATTTTTTTAACTCTTCTATCATTTACATCTAAGGATTTAGTAATAAAACCCCTATTTTCAAGTTCACTGCAAATTGATTTAATTTTTGTAGTTGAAATCTCAAGCTCTGTTTGAAGCCACTTTACATTTGGTAATGGTTTATTTTCTATTTTTCTTTTTACTATTTCAGTCAATAAAACAATATGTCCTAAGTTTACTTTCTCTCTTAAATATAGTTTATTGACTTGCTTAGCCCTAATGGCATTTATTATAAAATCAGAATCAAGCATTTTTGAATTATGTTATGTAACGAAAAAATAGCAATAAATAATAAGTCATATAAAGTGAGTTATTTTTAAGCATTTATAAATACTTAATATTTAGATATTTAAAAGTGTTAATAGAAATTTTTTTCGAATTATAATATTAGAGTGAAAGTTATAAATACATTTAAAGACAGTAATAGAATTGTTATCAAAATTGGCTCTTCCTTGCTAACTAATGCTAAAGGCAATGTTAATAAGAGCGTTTTAAAAAATGTTGTTAATGATATTACTTCTTTAATAAAAAAGAAAAAAGAAATTATCTTGGTTTCTTCTGGGGCTATATCTTTAGGTAAGGGTAAACTAAAATTGAATAAAGAATTAACTTTAAATGAATCTCAAGCTATTGCTTCAATAGGTCAAATTTCATTAATGTCTTCTTGGCAAAAAGAATTTAACAAGCATGATATTGTTGTAGCGCAATTATTATTATCACCCTCAGATGCTGAAAATAAGAAATCTTCAACAAATGCAATCGCAACAATAGAAAATTTACTTAATTTAAAATGTATGCCTATTATCAATGAAAACGATACCACTTCCACAGATGAAATTAAATTTGGTGATAATGATATTTTAGCAGCACAAATTGCAAGGTTGATTAAAGCAGATCATCTTATACTTTTATCAAATGTTGATGGATTGTATAAAGAGCCTCCAATAAATAATAAAGAAGGTATCTTGATATCTGAGGTTAAATCTATAACTAATGATATTCATGCTATGGCTGGAACTGCTTCAAAATTAGGCAAAGGTGGTATGATCTCAAAGATTAAAGCAGCAGAAATCTGTATGAAATCTAATTGCTCAGTTATTATTACATCTGGTCAGAAACAAAATCCTATTGTGAGTCTTTCAAGAATATCAACAAAAGCAACGAGGTTTAGTGCAAGAAAATGAAACTCAAAGATAAAATTCTCAAAATTGGTAAAAATGCCAAGATTGCATCAAAAGAATTGGCAAAAACATCTTCTCAAACTAAAAATGATGCTTTATTAGCTATGGCGCAGAACATTAATAATGAAAAAAAAATAATTCTTGAAGCAAATAAAGAGGATGTAAATAATGCTAAAGAAAAAAATATTTCTGAATCATTTATCGACAGGCTTGAACTAAATATTGAGCGTATTGGTCAAATAATTAAAACATTAAATGAAATAGCTTCTTTTAAAGATCCTGTTGGAAGAGTTCTGGATAGTTGGTCAAGGCCTAATGGATTGCAAATTTCTAGGGTATCAACACCACTTGGGGTTATTGGAGTTATTTATGAGAGCAGACCAAACGTTACTGCTGATGCTGGAGCTCTATGTTTGAAATCAGGAAATGCATCTATATTACGAGGAGGTACTGATAGCTTTCATACTAGTATTTCAATACATAAATGCTTATTAAAAGGCCTTATAGAAGCTGGAATATCAAAAAATGCTATTCAAATTATTGATGATAAGGACAGAGAAGCTGTTAAATTAATGCTTAATGGAATTGAAAAATCTATAGACGTTATTGTACCGAGAGGCGGTAAAAGTCTGGTTGCTATGGTAGAGAAGGAAGCCCAAGTACCTGTATTTGGTCACCTAGAAGGAATATGTCATATTTATATTGACAAAAATTCAGATGAAGAAAAAGCGATTAATGTATGTATTAATGCAAAAATGAGGAGACCTGGGATATGTGGTGCAGTAGAAACTATTCTTGTTCACAAAGATATTGCAAAAAGTTTATTACCAACTCTTATTAATGCTCTAAATGCTCAGGCTTGTGAAGTTAGAGGATGTGAAAAAACAATGCACTATTCTGATTCAATAACTAATGCAAATGATTCAGATTGGAGCACCGAATATTTATTACCTATCGTTAGTATAAAAATAGTAGATGACATTGATGAGGCCATAGGCCATATAGATACCTTTTCATCTGGACATACTGAATCTATTATTACAGAAGATCTAAATAATGCATCTCGATTCCAACAAGAATTAGATTCTGCAATTGTTATGCATAATACTTCTACGCAGTTCGCAGACGGAGGAGAGTTTGGCCTAGGAGGAGAAATAGGGATAGCAACTGGTAAATTTCATGCCAGAGGACCTGTTGGAGTTGATCAGTTAACAAGCTTTAAATATCTTGTTAATGGGAATGGGCACATAAGACCTTAAAAGTCACTATTTTGTAATAAAACTACTTAAAATAAACCTTATAAAGGTTATTAATACGATAAATAATTTTAATATTGACAATTAATTTAATAATATGACATTATCACTACAGAATTGCTGCTTTGCTTAAATAAATCTAATACCCTTTAATTTATTTTTGACGCCCAGCTCTTAATCCTATAGTTAAGGGACGTTTATAAAAGTAGTAATAATTTTCACTCATCTTTTTTTTATTATTTCTTATTAAATCGTTAAAGCACTTAGCAGCAGTTCTATTTAATTTTTAATGAAACTTCTTAATGAAACAAATGCTTATGAAACATACAAATTATTTAATCAATTTATCAATACTTACACTTATATGCTCCTGCGGCGGTGGTGGCGGCGGAGGCTCAATGTCAGATTATGGCAGTGGTTATGGATCAGGCTCGTCCAATAGTGCTCCTACCATAACTAATTCAACTCTTAGTATTTCTGTTGAAGAAAATCAGACCTCAGCTTTTACAGTTACCGCATCTGATGCGGACAATGATTCTCTGACTTATACAATTTTAAATAATGACTCATCATTATTTACTATAAGTACTTCAGGTGTTGTAACTTTCTTAACTGCGCCTGATTTTGAAAGTCCTTCTGATGCTAATATTGATAACGTTTATAGCTTAACTGCATCGGTTAGTGACGGTTCATTATCGGATTCAAAAGATTTTACGGTTACAGTCACAAACGACACTTCTGATGACGTTACTACCGCGGGCATGGATGGAGTTTATATAGGCCCAGGACCAATCCAAAGTGCTACAGTATGTATTGAAGTAACAGCAGGAACATGTACTGGAGCTACATATTCCGCTACAACAGCTCAAGATGGAACCTTCTCACTTACAGTTGACTCAGATACTTCGGGTGTATTGCGCGGCGAAGGTGGATTTGATCCTGTTACGAATCTTCAATTTGGTGATACTTATGGATTTTCTCTTGGTCAACCTGTAACTGATCAATCATTTGTGGTTTCTCCGTTAAGCTCAATCTTGAATGATTATGATAACAGCTCTCAATACACTACTTTCAAACAAAAATTAGGTATTGATTCAAACTTTATGATCAGATTTGATAATCCTTATTCGAGTCTTACCACTGCTTCCTATAACAAAGTTGCAGTAATTAATACTCAAATTCAAGTACTCTTGGAAGTTTTAAATGGGATTCATACTTTTACCGCTGATAGCGCAGGTAAAAAACTTGCTGGTGCAATATTTAATAGAACTGGTTCTGAAACATTTCTTGGTGATACTACTTTCATTAAAGATATGCTTACAAATTTAGATACTGATTTTTCTCCTAACAGCAATCAACTTGTTGATCTTTCCTCTGGCATATCAGCTTTTTTACAAAAAATAAATGCTAATAACTCCTCCAATTCTCAATCGCATTTTTTAAAAGCCGGTACGACAGAACTCAAAGATTTGATGGTTAAAGTTATGAATAATTCTGCAGATTCTTCTGAAATAGATAAACTTTCATTCAACACAATTAATTGGATTAATGAAAATACAACATGGGCTGGCGGAACAATAACCGATAATGAGTCAAGCCTCAAGACAACAAATTATTCTTTATCTAACAATGGGAGTAGCAACTATATTGTCGATAATATTAACGCAGCATCTACTGAATTTATTATTTATGTAAAAGAAGGTGACGTTATTCAATTTGATGCTGCCAGCTCAGTTACATCAAATCACCCTTTCAAGATGTCTACTGTTCAAAATGCTACCTCTTCTGATTCAGGAATGATTGGTACAACTGAAGGATGGAATGAAAACAGTCTCACCTTAACAGTTGGCGCTAATACACCTGAT
>ERZ802830.4300-NODE-4300-length-11504-cov-6.87003_pt1 | contig 11504 bp, 6 predicted proteins | sample MGYA00345654_ERZ802830 | MGnify/ENA primary metagenome ERZ802830 (study PRJEB30503, sample SAMEA104212375) | marine metagenome | biome: Westerlies Biome; feature: [SRF] surface water layer (ENVO:00010504) within the epipelagic zone...; material: water...
CGGATTGGATCAAAAGGAAACCAAAACCTTTGGGCAACAGTGTCTGCGTGCCCGACGTCGGGTGGAACGGGGCGTCCGCTTTGTGCAACTGTACCATGGTGCAGGCAGTAAATGGGACAGTCACACCAAAATGGAAAGTAACCATTCCAAACTGTGCCAGCAAGTCGACCTTCCGATCGTTGGTCTGATCACCGATCTGAAAGCCAGGGGATTATTGGAAGAAACCCTGGTCATCTGGGGGGGAGAGTTTGGCCGTACTCCCATGAGTGAAAAAGGCGATGGTCGCGACCATAACCCAACCGGTTTTACCATGTGGATGGCAGGAGGAGGCGTCAAAGGTGGACAGGTAATCGGGGAGACCGACGAATTAGGCCTGCATGCGGTCAAGGATAAGGTGCATGTTCACGATTTTCATGCCACCATTCTTGGACTACTCGGGCTCGATCACACCGAAGTCGTGTACATGCATAAGGGTCGTCCCGAGCGGGTCGACCTCAATGAAGGACACTTTAAAAAACAAGTCCTGGCTAAAAGATAAACACACCCTAAAGGTTTGTCGCAAATCGACAGAAAATAAACGCAATCTTCCAGGGTAAAATATTGTAATCAGGTTATTGAGCTATAATTTACTTATCAATGGCCCGGTTCTTTAAAGAAAGTAAACAATGGATACGGCATCTACTTGGATGTGGTATATTTTTGTTCCCACTTTATTCCAACGCCAAAGCCCTCAAGCCTGAACAACTTTGGTCCCTCCAACCTCTTAGCCAGACCACTGTTCCAAAAATCAAATCTGAAAAGGTTCGCAATGAAATTGATCGATTCATTCAGAATAAACTAATCGAAAAAGGGATTACTCCATCTCCCCGGGCCGGGGATGCTACCCTCATTCGTCGATTACATCTTGATCTTCACGGCTTACTTCCGCACCCACAAACTGTTAAGGAATACTGCGAAAATAAGGATCCAAAAAAATACCCTAATTTAATCGATAAGTTGCTTGCAAATCCCCGGTACGGGGAACGCTGGGCCAGACATTGGTTGGATGTGGTTCGATATGCCGACAGTAACGGATTTGAAACCAATCACGAAAGAAATTCTGCGTACCATTACCGGGATTATGTCATTCGTAGCCTGAATCAGGATAAACCTTATGATCAATTTGTATTCGAACAGATTGCCGGTGATACCTGCGGAGCGGATGAAGCCACCGGCTTCCTCGTGGCTGGCCCCAAGGATATTGTGGGTGGCAAAGATCCTTTGCTCCGGAAGCAACAACGGGCCAACGAATTGGCCGACATGGTGGGCGTGACCGGTTCCGCCTTCCTCGGCTTGACGGTTGGATGTGCCCGTTGTCACGACCACAAATTCGATCCCGTATCCCAGTCTGATTTCTTTTCGATGCAGTCGGTCTTTGAAGGAGTTAGACTCGGAGAAAGACCCATCAATCAAGAAATCTCCAAGGAAAAACTTCAAAAGATTGCCCAGACCGAAGAGCAAATTGAGGAAATCGAAGCATCCCTTCTTCAATACAAACCAAAGGGCAAGCAAGTACCCCGTTTCGTTTGGATGGATGATCAGGATATGACTTTTGTCTCTCATTTTTACAAGAAAAACGGTCATGGAGATAACCCTAAGGGAAAGGCACGGGGGTTCCTTGATGACCCGGGCAGTGCGAAACATTCTCCCAATCTTAGTGGCGGATCCTACACCTGGTGGACAAACAAAAGTGGAGTACCAGCCGTCAGTTATCAAGCCGCTGTTGAGGGAACGTACCGGGTTTGGCTATCCTGGGGCAGCGGCTGGTCCACGCACACAAAGGATGCCCGTTACCTGCTGGATCAGGATGGTAAAATAGAAACAACTGATGACCGTACGGAGATTGCCACGATTAACCAGCAACTTTTGGCAAACGGTGCAGGTAAGATTATTTCCAAACCTCTATGGAGTGGATTGCAGGACTGCGGAACCCATTCCTTTTCAACTTCCTCCAAAATTCTAGTATGCGGAGGAAACTCAGGTGGAGCTCTAACTACGGATTTAATTATACTCGAGCGTGCAGATAAATCGGTCCCGGTGCGTCGCTTCGAGCCCAAAGTAAAATCGACTCTTAATGAAGATTGGTTTCACCCGGTCACTACGATCAGCGTTCGTTTTACTATCGGACAAACCAACAATGGGATTGAACCGTGTATCGACGAACTTGGTATTTGGTCCAGTGAGGGCGAACGAGCGAACCTGGCTACGCGAAAAGCTCTTGTAAAGAGTGTCACATCATCAGGAAACTTTAGAGGCAGTCCCAAACACAAGCTGGCTCACATCAACGATAGTAAATTCGGAAACGACCATAGCTGGATATCCAATACCAAAAATACGGGATGGATTGAATTCACCTTCAAGCAACCCCAGAGAATTGAACGGGTTACCTGGGGGCGCGATAAAAACGGCAAATACAAGGACCGTACCCCTTCAACCTACTACATCGAAGTTAAAAATGAAAAAGGGGAATGGATCGAAGTTGCCTCATCCTCCCAACGCCAACCAACCACAGCCAAAGATAAGGATGGTAACTCTCTTTTTGCCTTCGAACATCTCGATTCCGAAAAAAAGGCCAAGGCGAGAACATTGCTTGACAAACTCGCAGCCGGAAAAAAGGCCCTGGATGAACTAAAGAAAAAACCCAGGGCATGGATCGGCTCCTTCAGCCAACCCTCCCCCACCCGGCTGATGCATCGTGGAGATCCTCTGTCTCCACGTGAAGTCGTCTCTCCCGTATCCTTATCCGCATTTACGCAACGGATTCCCGAATATGCTTTGGATAAAAATTCTCCCGAAAAAGAAAGACGCAAAGCCTTTGCCAAATGGTTGATAGACCCGAAACATCCTCTTACCGCCCGGGTCATGGTCAACCGGATCTGGCATTATCATTTTGGCCGTGGCATTGTTGCAACCCCTTCTGACTTTGGGGATATGGGATTCCGTCCCACTCATCCTGAGCTGCTCGACTGGTTGGCCAGTGAATTTATTTCTCAGGGATGGTCGGTCAAGCAGATGCACCGTCTGATTCTCCAATCCTACACTTACCAACAGGCGTCCGAACCCCGGACAGAAGCCATATCCATCGATGCGGGCACTGAACTGCTTTGGCGCTTTCCACCCCGTCGACTGGAGGCTGAAGCCATCCGCGACAACATGCTGCTACTCAGCGGACTGCTCGACGAAAAAATGTATGGACCTGGGTTCCTCCTCTTCGAACCCAATGCCAACTATGCACGCAATTGGATTCCAAAGGATGATGTGGATGAGAAAGATTTTCGCAGAATGATCTACAACATGCGTATCCGCATGGAACAGGATTCCGTCTTTGGAGCCTTTGATTGCCCGGATGGCGGACAATCCGCTCCCAGCCGGGCCCGTTCCACCACACCCCTTCAGGCATTAAATCTCTATAATAGTTCCTTTACCGAGAAAATAGCGGATGCCTTTTCACAAAAACTTCTCAAGCAGACCGACGATTCAACAAAACAGGCATTACTTCTTGGTTTTGAAAGCATTTTTGGTCGTGAACCCAACTTGAAAGAATCAACCACTGCGAGCAGGTATGTTGAGGAGCATGGCTTGGCCGCCTACTGCCGCGTTCTCTTCAATGCCAACGAATTTTTGTTTATGCCATGAAACCTTCCCGCCAACCCAAAGAACTTAGCCCGGCGGGCATGTCCCTGCTAAACCGTCGTTCCTTCTTAAAGCATTCTTCCACCGCTCTTGGTTCCATGGCCCTGGCCGGCTTACTCGCCAATGATGGCCTACTTGGTGCACCCATCCGTCCCGAAATACTCCCTGAACGCCCCTATGCTCCCCGGAAAACTCATTTTCCAGCCAAGGCAAAACAGGTTTTGCTGATCTATTGCACGGGTGCGGTGAGTCATGTGGACACCTTTGATTACAAACCGGAACTTTACAAAAGACACGATACCCCCCTGCCCGGAGCCGTGAATACCTTTCAGGGAGAAAACGGGAATTTAATTCGGCCACTCTGGGATTTTCACCCGCGGGGAAATTGTGGGAAAATGACCAGTGATCTTCTGCCCGAGCTAGGATCCCTTGCCGATGATGTCGCCTATGTTCATTCACTGACAAGCAAGACCAATACTCACGGCCCCGGAGAAACTTACATGTCCACCGGATTTATTCTCGAAGGCTTTCCTTCCATGGGGGCCTGGACATCTTATGCGTTGGGTACTGAAAACGAAAACCTTCCTGCATTCGTCTCCATCCCCGACCCCCGCGGAAACCCTCAGGCATCGGTCAACAACTGGTCCAATGCTTTTTTACCCGCTCAATTTCAAGGCACCCCCTTCAGTGCATCCAAGGAAATTCGGAACCTCCAAGCCCCCGCACGCTTCAAGGGCAAAGCAGACCGCGACGGACGTGACCTTCTCAAGTTTTTTAATGAAAGCCATTTGCAACGCTTCCCCGGAGACAGTGAATTGGCCGCCCGTATCGCCGGCTATGAATTAGCCGCCCGCATGCAAACATCGATTCCCGAAGTAACCGATCTTTCCGATGAACCGGATTATGTACTTAAGGAATATGCCGCCGATGATCCCAAAAATCAAAGCCGGGCCGGATTTGGTAAAAATTGCATCCTTGCCCGCAGGTTACTTGAACGGGGCGTCCGTTTTGTCCAGCTTTTCAACGGTTCCTACGCCATGGGAGAAGGTGTGGGTAATTGGGACGGACACAAAAGTATAAAGGCCCAGTATCCCGGACATGCCAACATTCTCGACCAACCAGCCGCCGCTCTCATCCGGGATCTGAAGCGACGCGGTCTCCTTAATGATGTGCTGGTTGTGTGGTGCACCGAATTTGGTCGCATGCCCACCTTTCAAAAAGGAGCCAGTGGGCGTGATCACAACCCAGCCGGATTTACCGCATGGATGGCAGGCGCCGGAGTCAATGCACCCTTCACCTATGGTGCCACCGACGAATTTGGATGGAAAGCGGAAAAGGATGTGCTCACCCTGCATGATTTCCATGCCACTATTCTCCATTTGCTAGGACTCGACCATGAACGGCTTTCCTATTATCACAACGGCATCGAACGCAGGTTGACCGATGTCCATGGTCATGTGGTCTCCGATCTAATTGCCTAAATTTACTGATTGGGAGTTGTCTCCAACTTTTCGTTTCATGAGATTATATTCCTTGTGAAATCACTTATCTATTTTCTCTTTATTGGCATGGGGTTATTATCCGCTGCTGAATCTCCATCCATAGCCAAGAACTCATGGCCGGTCTATGCCTTCCAAAACGGGGTTCATTTTAAGACCGTAAAGGAAAGGATTCAGGTTTTAAAGGAACTTGGCTACCATGGGATCGGGTCAGCCAAACTGGCTCAAAGTGATATCCCTCTCCCCCAAAGACTTAAACACTACGATGAGGCAGGACTGAAACTTTTCAGTTTTTATATTGGAGGAAAACTCACCAAGGAGGGACACTCCTACTCACCCGAAATCAAAGAGGCAATTAAGCAACTCAAAGGACGCGATACTGTGCTGGAACTTTTTGTTCAGGGAAACAAACAATCCAACAACGATGATCAGGCAGTCGCCTTTGTTCGGGAAATCGCAGACCAGGCAAAGGCTTCGGAGCTTCGGGTCGTTCTCTATCCTCATGCTAATTTTTATATCGACCGGATTGCGGATGCCGTGAGGATTGCACGCAAGTCAGGCCGGGACAATGTCGGAGTCATGTTCAACCTTTGTCACTTCCTGAAGGTAGAACCCGGGAGTGATCTGAGGAAAGCGATCACCGACGCTGCCCCTTTGCTATGGCAGGTTAGTATAAATGGAGCAGACAAAGAAGCTACATCGTGGGGACAATTAATTCAGACCCTCGATCAGGGTGACTTCGATCACCGGCCCCTCCTGCAAATGCTTGATCAGATTGGCTTCCAGGGAAATATCGGCTTCCAGTGCTACGCGATTCGGGGAGACTCCCGCCAAAACTTAAAACGATCCATCGATGCATGGAAAAAGTTGAGGTAATCAAATTATGAAAAATTCGCTGCTCTTTTTCTGGTTTACTATCATTACCATCAGCTTATCTGGGCAATCCGGTCAGTTACGCGTGGGGACCGCTTGCGTGGATGTCAGTCCAACGGTTACCCCTTTTCAACTACGTTCCGGCAAATCAAGTTTTGTCCATGATCCGCTCCATGTGCGTGCGGTTGCCTTCGAATGCGGAGAGGGACGGGCAGTCATCTGCCTGATCGACGCCATTGGGATTGGTCGCGAAATGTCCGACATTGCCAAATCACGGGTGGCGGAAAAGACCGGATGGAATCCCGAGGATATGCTGATCTGTGCGACCCATACCCACACCGCCCCCAAAGGTGGCGAGGGCATGCCCGGACGGGAAGCCTACGAAAAGCTGAAATACGAAAAATTGGCAGAGGCGATTGTGCAGGCTATCCAATCCATGGAACCGGCACGGGTTGGTTTTTCATCGGAAGACGAACCCTCTGAAGTTCGCAACCGCCGTTGGTTCCTTCAACCCGGAACCATGCCTCCCAACCCACTGGGTGAGCAGGATCAGGTCAAAACCAATGCCAACCGTAATCATTTAGTCAAACCAGCCGGCCCCATTGATCCGGAAATCTGTGTAATCGATGTCCGAACGAACCGAAACAAGCCTTTGGCTCTCATTGCCAATTATGCCCTCCACTATGTCGGTGGAGTCCCCAAAAAGGTGGACAAAAACGGCCGAGAAATCGGCATGGCATCCGCCGATTACTTTGGTGAATTTTCCCGGATCATGCCTTTTCGTATAGGTGGTGTGAACCCGCCCGATAACTTTGTTGCCATGATGACCAATGGTGCCAGTGGAGACATCAATAACCTTGTTTTCACCGGATCCCGGGCTCCCCGGTCACCCTTTGAACAAATTCGGATTGTTGCCTCCAAGGCAGCCGATGCCTCCTGGAGAGCAGTCAAAAAAATTGAGAACTATGACACCAAGCCCCTCATCGCCACACGCCAGCGGGAGGTCGACCTACCCTATCGCGAACCTGATGAAAGAGAAATTGGCTTGGCCAAGGATTTACTCACCCGTACCCGCCAGGAACGCGAAGCAATCAACAGCCGAACCACTTCGGTGGCCACCCGGGTGATCGAATATGCAAAACCCGAACACCCCAGGACCGAACCCGTCCTGATTCAGGCCTTTCGCATCGGAGATCAGGCCATCGTCAGCATGCCTTTTGAAGTGTTGGTCGAGATCGGTCTGGAAATTAAGAAGAAGAGTCCTTTCGAACACACCTTCCTTATCGAACTGGCCAATGGAGGCTACGGCTACCTCCCCCCGCCCAACCAGCATAAACTGGGAGGATATGAGACCTGGCTGGGGACCTCCCGCTTTCAGCCTCAGTCATCCGAAATTCTCATCAAACACTTGCTTGAAATGCTCCAGGAACTTAAACAACTGAAATGAAAAAAGTACTCATCATTGTGGGGGATGCTTCGGAAACGCTAGATACCCTATACCCGTTCTATCGCCTGCAGGAAGCCGGCATCGAACCGGTCGTGGCCGGCCCCGAACAGAGGACCTACCAGATGGTGATGCACGAGGTAAAACCGGGATGGACCATCACCAAGGAATGGGAGGGTTATACCATCGAGGCCAAAATCGCCTTCAAGGATATTGTCGAATCCGATTACGCTGGCATCTTCTTCTCCGGTGGGCGGGCACCCGAATATATCCGGGAGGATCCCGATCTCATTCGTATTACTCAATATTTTTTCGATAAGAATTTACCCATCGCCAGTGTTTGCCATGGTGTGGAAATCCCTGCCCGGGCCGATCGCGTCATGGGACGTCGCATGGCCACCGTCCCCAAGTGCAAGTTCGACCTCGAAATTTGCGGAGGCACCTTCGTGGATGAACCCTGCGTGGTGGACGGAAACTTAGTGAGTGGTCGCACCTTCCACGATAACGGTCACTACTTTGGCGAGTTCATCAAACTGCTTGCTTAAGCCTTTTCGCTATTTCCTAAAACTGGATGGTGGCTTACCGGTCAACCTCTTAAAGACCACTGCCATTCTCTCCGGATCATTAAATCCACAAAGTTCCGAAATTCTCGAAACCGGATGGCCGGTCTCCATGAGGAGTCGTTTCGCCTCATTGACCCTCATCTGACAAAGCATCTCCCAGGGCGTGCAATTAAAGGTTGTCTTAAATTTCCTTTCCAAACTCCTCCGGGCGATTCGTAGATGGTCACAAAGCTCCGCGACAGTTATGGGCTCCTTAATCCGTTCTGACATAAAGGAAAGAGCCCGCCGGAGAATCTTCTCCCGAACCGCCAAGTGATTGGCTGAATGCCTCAACTCCACGGAACTCGGTGAAATTAGTTTTAAAGTTCGTTTATAACCGGTTTCTCCCTTTATCATGCTCTGCATGGCACTCCCCACATACTGCCCAAAATGATCCCAGGGAATCGATACACTGGACAGTTTTGGGTAAGTCAGTCCACAAACCAGGGGGTCATTATTCGCCCCAACGATGGCCACATCGTCAGGTACTCTAATTCCCAATTGAGCACAGGTTCCTGAAAGAAAACGGCCAAGCGGATCATGAACTGCGAAGATTCCGCAAGGTTTGGGAAGACCAAGTAACCAGGTTTTCATTGCTTCGCTCGGCTCATGAAAAGATTCGCTGTATCGCATCTCCTCAAAACCGGATTCCGTATGTACTGAAAAAGGAAACACTTCACCTTGTACTGCCTGCTGAAAACCTTGAATACGCAAATCTGAATAGGGTGTACCATTTCCCAGACAGGCAAGGCTTTTGAAACCGACCTGCGATAAGGTTTCAGCCGCCTGAACACCTACTGCAATATCATCCACATCCACACTCAGGATTCCGGGATAAATATTATGGGTCCCCACCATCACATGCGGAATCTTGAGATTAAAACCTAGAAGGTCGTCGACTTTGTTAGGTAACCATTCTGAAATGAGCCCAATTGGTTTTAAATCATCCAATACTTTTCCGACTTCTTCCAGGGATCGGTGAATACTCAAGATTCGAAAATCCTGCATTCTTCCGGTAAACGCGGATAAGGCTGGGGTCAACCTCCGGAGAAATACCTCGGACATTACGATTGCGATGGTTTGATTCATGAATTCAGGTAATGAAATAAAAAGACGCAAATCAAAAGAAAATAAACGCAATAAACGAGTTTAAAAAACGGATTTCTAGATATAATGTAATGATTAGAACCTAAATGAGATACTCTTCCTCCATATTATTCTTTTTTTATTTTTTGGTTACGAGTCTATCGCATGGAGAAATACTCCGCTTAGCCAAAATCTTCACCGACCATTGCGTTCTTCAACGGGATATGGCCGTGCCCATCTGGGGATGGGCCGATCCTCAAACTGAAATTCAAGTCGAATTTGCAGGCCAAGTGAAAAACTCTTCCAGTGATCAGGCGGGCAAATGGATGATAAAACTCGATCCCTTGGCGGCTAATGCCAAAGGTCGGCAATTAAAAGTGACCGCCGTCGGCACGTCCGTCATCCTAAAGGATATTCTCGTTGGCGAAGTCTGGCTGGCCTCCGGCCAATCCAACATGGGGTTCACGATTCCCAAGTCCACGCACGCGAAGGAGGCTCGCAAACTTTTTCCCCACCCTACGCTTCGCCGTTTCAAGGTCGGAAGTTACCTTGCAGACAAACCGGTTGAAGATATCGGATCGAAAGGTTCATACCAAAACCCCCGATGGCGGATGGGCGGCGTTCAACAATGGCGAATCGTCGACAACGAAAGGTTTGGACTCGACTGGGTCAGTGCCGTAGCGGCCTGGTTTGCCCACGAGATACGCATTTCGCAGGATGTCCCAGTTGGGTTGATCGAGTCGAATTTTGGCGGCTCGAAACTTTATTGCTGGATGCCCCGTGAATCCCTTGAAAACAGCCCGGAATTTACCCGTGATATTATTGAACCCTATCGGGATCAAAAGAAAAAGTGGGACGATGCGTACGCCGCCTGGGAAGCCGATCCGAATCGCGATCCCAACCGACCGCCCACCGAACCATGGAGGCTTTCCTGTCTATACAATGCAATGATTGCACCCATCGCACCTCTTGCCATGCGGGGAGTGATTTGGTACCAGGGCGAATCCAATCAGGGGCGAGCCGAGGCGTACCGGCGACAACTCCCCACTATGGTAAAAGAGTGGCGAAAAAGCTTCCAGAAAGACGATCTGGCGTTTCTAGCCGTGCAACTCCCCGCTTTTGGGAAAGTCCGCGTTTGGCCGAGAAGTCCATGGGCGGAGATGCGCGAATCGATTGCCCTCTTGGAAAAATCCCTTCCACACACCGCAACCGTCGTCTCCACTGACTGCGGTTTGCCCGATGAAATCCATCCGCCCCTCAAAAGACCGATTGGGCAGCGTCTGGCACTCGCCGCTCGGAGTAAGGTTTACAGAGAAAAGAATCTGGTCTACCGAGAGCCGAGACCAAAAAAGATTACTTTTCAGGAAAACGGGGCTTGGATCGAGTTCGACCAAAACCTCTTCACCACGGATGGAAAACGAGAAGTCAAAGGATTCTCCTTGGCAGGCATTGATCAAAAGTTCTATCAGGCAAAGGCAATAATCAAAGGGGGTGGCTCCGCATGGGTAACTTCCGAGAAAGTAATGGATCCCATTGCAGTGCGTTATGCCTGGCAGGACAGTCCGATCGCCAGCCTTCAAAATAAGGAAGGCATGCCCGTAGGCACCTTTCGTAGCGATATTTGGGAATTGCAGACACAGGCGCACATCACCACTCCGCTGCTACTGAAAAAAAGCGGAACCCCTGAGAAGCCTGAAGTATTCGATGGGCAGGGTATGCTCATCGACCTGGGTACCCGAGTCAGCGATCACGACTGGATCATGGACGGTGATCTATGGACATCGCAACCGGGCTTTCTAAAAAGCTTCGGACACATCCCGCGGATCGCCGGTCAAACCGCCGGACTCTTTATCGGAGAGATTCCGATTACCATTCCCCGCGATTATGAAGCGGAAAAGGGCAGACCAGACATGAAATCGAAATGCTATTTCCCGCCCGAAAAGCTTAAACCGGGTGAAATGGGATATGCAAAGGATGGATCCCTCTACTTTTGGTGGCCCAAGGGATGCAAACCGGGCAAAGCGATTGGAGCAGACCGCGGACGATTCAAGCCCATCATTTTACCTGCAAAAAATGGGGTAAACGGCGTATCCATTGCCTGTTCCGATATCATCATTCGTAACCTGATCGTAAAATATGCCGGGAACGACGGCTTCAATATCCACGGCCATCGCAGAGGCATCCGATTGGAAAAGGTCAGGGCCCTGTCCTGTGCGGACGAAGGGATCAGTGCCCACGAGACCACGGAAATGGAAGTCATTAATTCCGAAATTGCATGGAATGGATCCATCTCCGGCGGCGTCACTGATGTCAATGATGCGGTGACCA
>ERZ802830.4306-NODE-4306-length-11493-cov-7.46074_pt1 | contig 11493 bp, 6 predicted proteins | sample MGYA00345654_ERZ802830 | MGnify/ENA primary metagenome ERZ802830 (study PRJEB30503, sample SAMEA104212375) | marine metagenome | biome: Westerlies Biome; feature: [SRF] surface water layer (ENVO:00010504) within the epipelagic zone...; material: water...
GCGTATTTGAGGGTAATTATTAATCCAGCAGATGAAGAAGCTTTAAAGCGCATCATAAACTATCCAGCTAGAGGTATTGGACAAACCACTGTAGATAAATTAATAGTCGCGGCTAATGCGCATAACAAGTCAATTTTTGAGGTGCTTGAACAGATTGACCAAGTTGATATTAAAATAAACTCTGGTACTAAAACTAAGCTAAGCAACTTTGTAACTCTAATTAAAAGTTACCAGATTATAAATGCTAATGCTAATGTTTTTGCTATTACCGATCATGTTGTAAAAACAGCAGGATTAATTAAAGAACTTAATAAAGACGGTACACCAGAGGGTGTTGCTAAAATGGAAAATGTAGAGGAGTTACTCAATGGTATGGGAGATTTTGTTGAGGGCCAAAAAGAATTAGCAGATGCCACAGCTAGTTTAACAGAATATTTAGAAGATGTTGCCTTGGCAACAGATATGGATAATGATAAAGGCAATGATGCAGAAAAAGTATCCTTAATGACAATTCATTTGGCTAAAGGACTTGAATTTCCCTATGTCTACATTGTTGGTATGGAAGAAGACTTATTTCCAAGTGCGATGAGTATGAACACGAGGAGTGAGCTAGAAGAAGAACGGCGCCTATTTTATGTAGCTCTAACGCGTGCAGAGAAACAAGCCTATCTTACTTACACACTATCCAGATACCGATGGGGAAAACTTATTGATGCCGAACCAAGTCGTTTCATTGAAGAAATAGATGAACAGTATTTAGAATTCATAACGCCTCCAATAGAGCATCGCGTCAATCCCATGCTTGATCCTGACATTTTTGGTGATGCACCAGATTCAAACACTTTTAGATTTAAAAAACCATATATACGACCAGCTAAAAAGCAACCACCAAAGTTTATACCTCCAAAAAAATTAAAACCAGTAGCTAATGTTTCAAAATCAGCAGCTACTAATTTATTTGATGGTAAGTTAACAGTTGGTAACATTGTAGAACATATGCGTTTTGGTAAAGGTGAAGTTTTGAAACTCGAAGGAAAAGGGCCTGATACCAAAGCCGAAATAAATTTTGAACATGGTGGTGTTAAAAAATTACTTCTCCGTTTTGCTAAGCTCAGTATTATTGGCTAACCTTTCTATCCTTTTTAGGGATTTCTCCAAAATGTTGTTTGTAACATTTTGAGAAATAGGATGGTGATGAAAATCCAACAGCATAACAAATTTCACTAACAGTTTTATCAGTTTGTTCTAGATATTCTTTAGCTTTTTCAAGTCTAATCTTTCTTATAAATTCATTTGCAGAATCACCGGTTGCGGTTTTAATTTTACGATAAAGTTTGCTTCTACTTAAATGCAGTTCTTTGGCCATAAACTCAACATTAAGTTTGGTGTTGCCAATATTTTCATGCACATAATTCAATACAGAACTAATAAAATCTTTGTCTTTAGAATTTGTAAGGTCATTGTTAATAATCCCCTTGTAGTATTTGTCAAAAATGAGTTTTCTACTTTGAATAAGTTGTTTGATGTGGGTTTTTAGTAAGGTTATACTAAATGGTTTTTTTAAATAAACCTCGGCTCCAGAATTAATCCCTTTTAAGCGGTCTGTTTCTAAAATTTTTGCTGTAAGCATAATCACTGGTATGTGGCTGGTTTGTGAGTTACCTTTAAGCTGTTCGCAGAAATCAAATCCATTCATTAAAGGCATCATAACATCAGAAATAATAAGTTCTGGCACAAATTTCTGGGCAATTTTTAGGCCTTGTACACCATTTTTTGCTTCAATAATGTTGTATTCGTTTTCTAGTTGTTCCGTTAGGTATTGTCTTAGCTCAATATTGTCCTCAACAATTAGAATTTGAGGTTTATGTTCTGAAGTAATTTTAGTTGCTGGCCTAGGAGTAATTTTTTGATTTAAATCCACATTTTCTTTAGTTGGATTATTATCTATCTCATTAGCGCTAAAGTGGCTATTTCCAAAAGGGATACTGATGATAAACTCAGATCCAGACACGCCATCACTACCGACTTCTATATGTCCTTTATGAAGCTCAACAAATGAACGAACCACTTCCAAACCTATGCCTGTACCTCCATAATATTGTTGATCAAGTGCTTCAGTTTGGTAGAATCTATCAAAAATGTTATTAATTTCCTCTTTTTTAACACCAACTCCATTGTCTTTGATACTAATAATACATCCTTTTACTTTTTCATCCGGTTTAAAAGCAGGCATGATAATTTGTGATTTGGGTTGAACACTTATAGTGATTGCACCACCATCAGCAGTTGCTTTAAAGGCATTAGAGAGTAAGTTGAAAATAATTTTTTCAAATAATGATGGGTCTATCCATATGAGCTCATTTAAACGTTCTTGGTATAACTTAAATTGTATCTTTCTCATGAAAGCCTCTTCTTCAAAATGCGTAACTAATTGCTTTAAAAAATCATTAATATTTGTGGGCTTAACTTTTATACTTAGTTTGTTAAACTGCAATTTTCTAAAATCCATGAGTTCATCAATAAGTCTAAACAAGCGGTTTGTGTTTTTGTGAATGATATTGAGCTTACTTTTGATTTCGTCAGGAAAATGATAACTACTGTTTAAAAGTGCTTCTAATGGATTTAGAATTAGCGTCAATGGCGTTCTAAATTCATGAGAGATATTCGTAAAAAATTGAATTTTTTTAGCATTTAAGGACTCCGTTTGTAAGAGTTTAATGCGTTCTGATTTGATAGCCTGTCTTTGTCTTAATTTAGATTTTGTGAGGTCGTAAATTATAAAACTTATTGTTAAACCAATTAATATATATGTTATGAGCATTAGGTTAGTTGTCCACCAAGGTTTACTTAAAGTTATACTAATTGTTTCAGGTGTCTCATTCCAAAAACCCTCATTATTAGCTGCTTTGACTTTAAAAATATAATCTCCAGGAGGTATATTGGTATAAGTAGCAGCGGTTTTACTTCCAACATAATTCCACTCTTTTTCAAAACCCTCAAGTTTGTAGGCATATTGATTTTGTTTACCTCTTGTATAATTTATACCTACATAATTTACAGTAAAAACAGATTGTCCATGATCTAATTCTACTTCATTACTAAGAGTGCTATAAGGATTTATTTCTTGCGAATTTTTAATTGATGATTGATTGTTTATTTCAATACCAGTAACGTGAATTATTGGTTTTTCTGTATTTATTTTGAATGTACTAGGATTAAATACATTAATTCCTAGTGCATTCCCAAACATTAAATCTCCGTTGTGATCCTTAAAACTTGCATTTCTATTGAAATTATTTACCATAAGACCATCATTGGTATTATAATTTTTAAAAAATTTCTTTGATTTTATAAATGATGATATGCCTTTATTTCCAGCTATCCAGATGGTTTTGTTATCTGCAGTGTTGATACTGTTTACGGTTTCTTGTTGAAGACCATCTTTTGTATGGAACCAATCAAAACTGTTTTTAGTGGTTTCATATGAAAATAATCCAAAACCCTCCGTACCAATCCATATATGGCCTTTATAATCTTCAAGTAACGACAAAATAACAGGAGGTGAAGTGTTACTATGAGTCAAGTTATTTAATTGCAGATTGAAATTTTTTATTTCAAATTCATCATCATTATTAGTATGATCAAATCGAAATAATCCCTTTCTAGATCCAATCCATAGATTATTGTTACTATCTAGTAATAATTTTCTAATGTTAGCATTATCTAGATTAAGTTCACGAACTTTTTTGTTATTGATGTGTGAAATCCTTTTTGAAGAAATATCATATTTCATAATACCTCCTAAAAAAGATCCAATCCAAACATTACCATTTATATCGCCAGTAAATGTCATGATCCGGTTGGATTCAAGTTTATTGTATTTAGAGGACATGTTATAGTTTACAAAACGGTTAGAATTTGCCTTTAGCATGTATAAACCAGATGTCCATGTACCTACCCATAAATTTTTGTTTACATCTACATAAACAGATGTAATATCTTTGCTATTTAGTCCTTTGTAATTACTTTTTGAGTCAGAAACAGGGGTTATGGTATTTAGTTTTTTGTGGTATTTAAATAAACCATTATCGTTAGTAGCTATCCAAAGGATATCATCCGAAGTGCTAGATATTCCTGAAACAGAACCAATATTTTGATATTTAAGATCTTTAAAATTATCTGCTAACGAATAAAACTTGTTGTGTGCTAAATCAAATACATCAAAACCTTTGTCGTAGTATCCAATCCAAATTCTATCTTTTTGATCAACATAGAGAGACCAAATGGAATTAGACTTTAATTTACAGTTTTCAAAACTTACTTGTCTCAAATTTTCATCAACTGCGCCATTAGCTTTTAAAATGAATAAGCCGTCATTTTCCGTAGCAACAAGGATTTTATCATTATAATTTGATAATGCCAGTATACGTTTTGAAGTGAAATTAAAATGTTTAAATTCCCGTGACAATCTATCAAACTTAATTACTCCTGATTGCGAAGTACCAATCCAAATATTATTTTTTTTATCTGTATTAAAAGTAATTAATGGCTTATCAGTTAAAGGATTTTTATTTTCAATAGAAAGCATGTTACTATTAAAATCATAACGCATTAATCCTTTGTTAGTTGCTAACCAGTATAAATCATCATTAAATTCAGTGATGTCATTAATTTCAAATTCAACAAGAGAAAAAGCAGAGGCATAGTTTACCCTTTTAGCTTTTAGGTTGGAAGGATCGACAATGAATAATCCTAGTTTATGTGTTCCTACTAATAAAAGTCCATTTTTAGTTTGTTTGATAGCGTGAATATTTGCCGATAGCGCGCTACCATTGTATGTAATGGATTTGAATTGGTTGTTAATTTTATCATAATGCTGAATTCCATTTTCCGTAGCTATCCATAATCTTGAGCTTTCATCAAGATATAGTTTGTTTATGGTATTATTTACTAAAGCTTTGGAGTCCTCCCATTTTTTAACATACTGTTTAAATTCAACACCATCATACTTGTATAGACCATTACCACGTGTGCCAACCCACATGTATCCATCGTTATCTTTTACAAAACATGTTATAGCTCTTTGACTAATATTGTGGTGTACACTTTTAGTATCAAATACAGATGGCTGAGGTTGCGCTTTAACTTTTAAGCATATTAAAAGAAAACACGAAGAGATAAATAAATTAAAGGAATATGGAATGAACCTTCTAAATAATATTGAGTTTATTTTCAAAATAAAAAGGATTGTTAGTCATCTAAATATATGTCTTTCCTAATAAAAAGCGGTTCAAAAATATCAGTTTTTAATCCAAATATGTCAAATTCAAATGATGTAAGGGTTTAATTTTGAGCTAATACATATAATTTGGTAAGAATCTAAAATTAATTTTTACTGGTAATAATTTTATAAAATGGTTTTAAAATCTAGATGCTCACTATTGATTGTTTATGGATGTTTATTTAAATATTTAGTATTTGCTCAAACTAACCCCAACCTAATAATCTATTTAGCTGATGATCAAAATCAATTAGATTATGGTTGTTATGGTAATCCTTTAGTTCAAACTTCTGCAGTAGATCGTTTATCAAAAGAGGGTATACTTTTTGAAAATGCTTATGTTGCTCAGGCAATTTGTGCCCCAAGCCGATCTATGCTTTACACGGGAATGTATCCACTTAAAAATGGGTGTTACGCTAACCATACCGCTGTTAAACCCAACGTAAAAAGTATTACATACTATTTAAAAAAAGCTGGATATAATGTGATATTAAGTGGAAAAAGCCATGTTAAGCCAAACTCCGTTTTTAATTGGTCAAAATATGTCTCTTTTAATGAAAAACCTCAATTTAATTTTGAACGTTTTAAACAAATAATTCATGACACTAAGCAACCTTATTGTTTAATTATTGCTTCTGAACTTCCTCACGGACCTTATCCAAAATCTTCTGATTATAATGGAAAAACCCTTTTTAAGCTCCCATATGAATCGAAAAACAGCACTTTTAATAAAGCCGGTTATTATCAAAATATAGAAGATGACAACAATTTGTTAGCTCAGGTATTGAATATCTTAGAAGCCTCACCCACAGAAAATAACACCTTGTTTGTTTATGCTTCTGATCATGGTATCACTAGAAAATGGAGTTTGTACGAGCCAGGCTTAAGAGTACCTTTAATAGTAAAATGGCCAAAAGTAATTGATTCAAATACTAGATCAGATGTTAGAGTTTCTTTGATAGATATATTACCGACCTTTCTCGATGTAGCAGGTCAAGAAATTCCTAAGGATATAGATGGTAAAAGTTTTTACAGTGTGCTAAAAGGTAATAACAAACAAATTCATGAGTATTTATATGCCGTATCAACAAGACAAAACGTAAGAGGAGCCCAAGTATTTCCATCACGTTCTGTTCGTGATAAAAGATATAAGTATATCAAAAATTTTAACGCTTATGAGCGACTTTCAGAAAATTTAGGGGATAATTCTAATATAAACGCTTTTATTAAAAGAGGTGCAGAGGCATTCAAATACAAGCCCTACGAGGAATTATATGATTTAAATAACGATCCTTATGAAAAAAATAATTTGGCTGCAGTTGCTAAATATAGTTTCATAAAAAATAAATTAAGTAAACAATTGGATTTGTGGATGATAAATCAAGATGATATTTTATTACAATCAAAAATGCCAATTTTAAAAGCAAACCAACACCCGCTTGATAAAAAAACGCGATGGAATAAGATTCCAGATCATTTAGTCAATACGCTTAATGAGACTGATTATCTACAAAACCATTATTAACTAACAAATTATGAAATACTTAAAACAAATTAACCTTTATCTTTTAATGATAATGTTTTTATCGGTTTTTGGACAATCTAATCCTAAGAATATTTTATTTATAGCCGTAGACGATTTACGTCCACTAATAAATTCTTACGGCAATTCACAAATGATAACGCCTCATTTAGACCAACTTTCAAAATCGGGCATACAATTCAACAACGCCTATTGTAATATAGCAGTGTGTGGCGGATCAAGGGCTAGTATTATGACAGGAATTAGACCAAGTTACACCAGGTTTGCAAAATACTACTCAAAAGCTTCAGAAGATACACCAGAGGCGAAGTCCTTGCATGGACTTTTTAAACAAAATGGTTACGAGACTTACTCTTATGGTAAAATTTTTCACTTTGCCGAGGATTTTGAATCCGATTGGACATTTATTGATGATTCTCATGAACAATTTGATTACCAAACACAAGACTCCAAAGCTATAGTGAAAACCCTCGATCCTAAGGGAAGACGAAAAGGTCCAGCTTTTGAGTTTGCAGATGTCAAAGACGATAAGTATTCTGATGGAAAAATAACCGAAATGGCTATAAAACGTCTTAAAAAGCTTAAGAATAAGACCACACCATTTTTTCTAGCTGTGGGTTACGTTTCTCCTCATTTACCATTTATACAACCTACAAAATATGGTAATTTGTATAAAGATGGGGATTTACAATTAGCTTCTAACCCATATAAAATTAAAGATGCTCCTAAAAACGCTGTTCACAATTCACCAGAACTGCGAGGCATGTATACGGGTATTCCAGAAAAAGGTCTTTTATCAGAGGAACTTTCTAAACAATTAATTCATGGCTATTATGCCAGTGTTTCATATACCGATGCATTAGTCGGGAAATTAATCAAAACTCTAGATGATTTAAATTTACGCGAGGACACTATTATTATACTATGGGGAGATCATGGTTTTTTTCTAGGAGAGCATGGTATGTGGACCAAGCACAGTACTTTAAAAGAGGCTATACATGTCCCTTTAATCATTGATGCTCCCGGTATGACTTCAGGTAGACAATCTAATACCTTTGTTGAGTATATTGACATTTATCCCACACTATGTGATTTAACAGGAATAACACCTCCAACATACTTACATGGTAAAAGTTTTAAATCTGTTTTAGTTAATCCTGAAAATAAACATAAAACAGAAATTTATACGCGTTACGCTAATGGCGAAGCCGTTGTTGACTCTGATTTTGCTTATACTGAATTTGTTAATAATGAAGGCTTTGTATGGGCAAACATGTTGTTTGACCTTAATAACGACACTAAGCAGAATCAGGATTTGTCCAATAATCAAAATTTTAAGGATGTTGTGAAACTCTACAAATTAAAGCTATTAGAAATGCGTAATTTCGTAAATCAACCGCCTATCAAGTAATACTTTAATTCATTTCAATTTTTAATATGTCTTCAAAAACCCCTTGGCCAACTAAAAAGGTTATGCAGCAAGTTTATGAATTATGTTTGTGGGGAGGACAAAACTTGGATATGTTTTATTCTGGAGAAGGTTCACATGAACCAAGTTTAGTGCAACCCTACATAAAGTCAATAATTGATTTTTTGGATGGTTTTAAAAGTCCAATTACTTTATGTGATTTAGGGTGCGGCGATTTTAATATTGGGAAGCAAATTGTTAATAAAGTAGAGTTTTATCATGCCATTGATATTGTACCGGAACTTGTAGCAAGAAATAAACAATTATTTAAGTTTGATAACTTAAAATTTCAAACACTAGATATTTCTAAAGATCAACTACCTCAAACGGATTGTGTGATAATTAGACAAGTTTTTCAGCATTTATCTAACAAAGAGATTTTAGACACTATCACAAAGTTAAGTTCATACAATTATGTAATCATTACTGAACATATACCAGAAGGTGATTTTAGTCCCAATATTGATATCATTTCAGGACGAGGCATTCGATTAAAAAAACAAAGTGGCGTAGATATTACTAAACCACCATTTAATTTTAAATTTAAAAAACAAAAAAACTTACTTAGCCTCCCTTCAGATAATTTCAAAGGTGTAATTAAAACGACTTTATTTGAATTATAACTTATTTTATGACACCTTCATAGGCTTCAGGTTGAACTGAAGCGCGCTCTTCGTTGGAAATCATATTTTTTCTGTAGTTAATTCCTTTTGTATCTAGATATTTTTCATGAGTTGCAGTTCTTCTCTTGAAATCATTCCAGTTTAAATTTTGTTCACTAGTCCACGATTTTTCTGAGACAGCAAAAAGTCTTGGATAAGTCATATACTCTAGACGTTTGGTTGTAGAGATAAATTCAGTCCATAGCGTTGCTTCTATACCTAATATTTGATTTTTAGAAAATTTTATTAAATATTATTTATCATAATAATTTAATATATGCAAGAATAATTATATTTAAATCTAAAAGCAATGCTATGAGATATATTTTCATGATTTTGGTTTGTACTGTACTATTTAATTCATGTAAAGAACAGCAAAAAACGAGACAAGTTTCTGAATCCGGAAAGGTCAATGAATTTTTTGAAACTCAATTTGATTTAGCTGTTTCAAGAAGTCCAATGCTTCAGACGCGCCTAGGAATCAAAACCGATTACGATAAATGGGATGATATATCTCCCGAAGCTGAAGTTCAAGAAATTGAAATTGCAAAGCAAGCTTTGGAATGGCTTTCAAATGTGGATACTTTGGCTTTAGATAAATCAACATTTTTAAGTTATAAACTTTATAAACAACGTTTAATACATACCATAGAGGATAATAAATGGCGTCTTTATTCTTATCCACTAAATCAAATGCATGGTTTACAGGCTGAAATACCTGCTTTTCTAATTAATATGCATAAAATACAAGACAGTAGTGATGCAGATGCTTATATTTCAAGATTGTATGGTATAAAACCCATGTTTGAACAACTTGAGAAGAATTTAGCAGAACGTGAATCTGCTGGAATTATGGTACCAAAGTTTGTTTTTAATCATGTAATTAACGATTCTGAAAATTTAATAAAAGGTTATCCTTTTAATGAAGGCCTTTCAAGTACATTGTATAATGATTTTTCTAAGAAAATTGAAGCTTTAGATATTTCTGAATCTGAAAAGAAGGATTTTATTAAATCAGCAAAAATAGCTTTGCTAGAGTCAGTTAAACCTGCTTATGAAAATTTAATCACGTTTTTAAAATCCCAATATAATCGTGCCACAACCGATGATGGTGTATGGAAATGGCCTAATGGTGAGGCTTTTTACAAGATTGCTCTTCAACGCACTACAACCACCACAATGACTGCTGATGAAATACATGAACTGGGATTATCAGAAGTAAACCGTATACATAATTCCATGAATAAAATTAAAAACGAGGTTGGCTTTAATGGCGATTTACAAGCGTTTTTTAAGTACATGAAAGCGGATGATCAATTTTATTACCCAGACACCGATAATGGAAAGGAATCTTATATCAAAGATGCTAAACAACTTATTGATAATTTGAAAGGTGAACTGGATAAGATGTTTATTACAAAACCCAAAGCCGATATGGTGGTTAAGGCTGTTGAATCTTTTAGAGAAAAATCTGCAGGAAAAGCTTTTTATCAAAGTCCAGCGATAGACGGCTCTAGACCTGGAACTTATTACGCAAATACATACAGAATGGCCATGATGCCGAAATATCAAATGGAAGCCTTAGCATTTCACGAGGGTATTCCTGGTCACCATATGCAGATAGCAATTGCTCAAGAGCTTGAAGGTATACCTAAATTTAGAAAATTTGGGGGTTATACGGCTTATATTGAAGGATGGGGGTTATACTCAGAGTTTTTGCCCAAAGAATTTGGATTTTATAGTGACCCTTATTCAGATTTTGGTCGTCTTGCAATGGAACTATGGCGTGCATGCCGCCTGGTTGTAGATACAGGAATTCATACTAAAAAATGGACTAGGGAAGAGGGTATTGCGTATTATGCTAATAATACCCCTAACGACATGCTTGACTGTGTTAAAATGGTAGAACGTCATATCGTTATGCCATCACAAGCCACAGCATATAAAATAGGAATGAATAAAATACTTGAACTAAGGGCATACGCAGAATCTCAAATGGGTGAACAATTTGATATCAGGAAGTTACACGAAGTAGTTCTAAAAGATGGGGCTGTACCTTTAAATATTCTTGAGGATCATGTTTACAATTACATAGCAACTTCTAAAAACTAATATTTTACAAATTTAGTACTCGTTTTATCATCTATTACCAAAAAATAAAGACCTGGTCTAAGATTAATTACACCTATAGCATTACTATTAGTGAATTCTGATGATACAATTATTTTGGAGGATATATCTATAATCTTGTATTTAGTAAAGTTTTTTGTGTCTTTTAACTCCAGATATTGATTCACATAATTAGTCTTTAAAATAGGTGATTTATTATATGAATCAATTGATAGGTTTTGGTTTGTAGATCTCTCGTAGCTGAATCCTCCGCCACCATTTCCTCCAGAACGCCATGATAACATTTTTAAGTCAATGTAGATATCATCAGTAATCAAATGTAATACATAATTTTTACCTACCATATCTTTAACTCTTGGAGATGAACCCTCTTTTGGTGCGGCATTTTTAAAATCTGTAAAAACTAAAC
>ERZ802830.4307-NODE-4307-length-11492-cov-6.87331_pt1 | contig 11492 bp, 8 predicted proteins | sample MGYA00345654_ERZ802830 | MGnify/ENA primary metagenome ERZ802830 (study PRJEB30503, sample SAMEA104212375) | marine metagenome | biome: Westerlies Biome; feature: [SRF] surface water layer (ENVO:00010504) within the epipelagic zone...; material: water...
TTCTTTACATCCATCGGATCGTAAATGAGGACATTGCTGTTGGGAGTGATTTCGAGGGAGTCGTTCACTTTCAGGTGACCATTAATAATCACATTGCTATCAATAAGAAACATTAAATCATTCAAATAGATGTCTCCTTCAATCAATACCCCACTTTCCAAGACTACTTTGTCTGTTACATAAAGATCTTTTATTTGCGTTGTACCATCTAAAACATTTGAACCAAAACTAAACAACCCATCTTCAAAAACAGCACCTTCCTTGAAAAGAATGTTACTGTGTACGGTAACGCTTGAAAGAATATTAACTTCGTTATCAAGTGTAATTTCAAAAGCATCATTCACTTTCAACTGAGCATCAATAATTACATTGCTTTGTAAAATAGTAGTTTCAGCAACTTCAAGATAATCAATGATTGTGTGTCCTTCAAGTGATGTAAATCCCTTTAAAAAGTTACTTCCCTCAGAGATGAATCCATTTGCGTGAAATGGAATTTCAAAATCGACATCTTGTTTGAAGGTAGCAATACCATCAACATGTAACGGATCATATACAAATATATTGCTATTCGGGGTAATTTCGAAAGATTCATTCACCTTAAGATGTCCATCAATCTGGATGTTGCTGCTAAGAATTGTGTCATGAGTAACATGAATATTTTCAGTTCTTAATTCGCCATTGATCTCAGTAATTCCCTGTATTAAATTATCGCCAGTTGTGATAAGTCCAGCCGTGTTGATTTGTTTGTTAAATGTGGCATAACCATTTACTTGAACATTACCATGAAATGTAATATCATTATACCAATCTTTAATATCATTACAAAAACTGGTTAAACCAATATTAATCGGATCAACTTTTAACCATGGAGCAATATGATTTTTGATGAAATAACAAGCTCCTGCGAAATCATCGTTTGTCGATTCATTGTTCAAGATTTTTGTATATAGTTCATCTAGCCATTGATAGTGGTCATTATTAAATTCACTTAAGTTGACTAAATGTTGTTCTTTTAAGGCCCATTGTTTGATGTAATCATCATTTCTAAATTCACTTAGATTGACAACATTTTGTTCCTTTAAAGCCCAAGATTTAATGAAATTATCATTTGCAAAGTTTCGCAAATAAATTTCTTGTTGAAACTTCCCAACTACCCAATTTTTCACCAAATCACCATAATCAAATTGGTTTAACGATATTTCTTTTGGGTCTTTTCTTATCCAAGGAGCAAAATCATCATTGTTAAACATATGCAAGCTTATCAATCGTTGATCCGAATAAAACCAAGGGTACTCCTTTTGAATTAATTCATTTATAATCCAGAATCCAAGATTATCTTTGTTAAATTCATTTGCATCAATCAATCCTTGATCTGTTTTAATCCAAGGAGGTAAGTAATCTACAAGATTAATTTCTCCGCTAAAAATGTCACTAAGATAATCCTGAAATCGTTTATTACCAATAATAAATTCATTATTGATTCGCACCAATCCGTCAAAAACAACATCGGCATCTGAATTGAATATGATATCATTTGAAAATGTATGGTTTTTTGGGAAATGAACTGCTCCACTAAAATTAACATCACCAATGAAGTCAGATGTAGATGCTACCGATAACCCACCTTCCAAGTAAATGTTAGATCTCATATACAAATGATCATTCATGTGTACTTCGTTATCAAATGTTGCTTCATCTTTCACATTCAAAAATCCACTAACCGTAACATTATTCAACTCATTACTATGTTCGGATTTAAAATCCCCAGTAATATTTAAATTGGAAGCGATAAGTGTATCACGAATAATGAATTTATCAAGATTAAACTCTAGGAAAGAATCTCCATCATCTACTACAGTAAAACCAGTAAAGATATCATTGATATTTACATAATAATCTAAATCATTATTGATATTACCTTTAGCATGTAATATAAAAGAATTATATCCTTCATTTTGTATATCAGAACCAATCAATAAAGTATCATCGCCAATGTTCGAGGTATTATACCCAATCAAAGTTGCTGTTTTTGCTTCGTGCGAAATGGTTCGATTTCCTATTGTAATTGATTTGGCACCATAAGCGGAACCATCTGCTCCAATCGAAATGTTATCAAATATCCTTTCATTCGTTACACCACCCGCAAAACGATTCGTCAAGTTTTTAGAATTATTATGACCAATGTATATATTGGAATAACCATTTACATTACAAAAACCTGCTTGAGCACCAATGAACATATTCGTAGAGGATAAAAAACTATTTCTTGAAACAATCCCTGAATTGTTTGTGTTATTACCTGCTTGATATCCGATGAAAATATTATCATTTCCATTTTTCATTGACTTACCAGTTTCATAACCAAACATAATATTTCGGTTTCCTAGGTAATTGATCAAATTGTCAACTTCTTGTCTCGCAACAACTGATTTATTATTAAACAACACACTTGCTTGTGTTGTTGATGAATTAATCCCATCAAGTGATAATTGTGAATATTTTGACTTGAAACTTGTTGAGGACATGCCTATTAATAATAAATCTAAAAAATAATCTATTAAATAAATTCACATACTTACTCTAAATAAATGTACCTATGAATATCATGTAATCTAATGAGTAGTCTTGATCTTTAATTGTTTTTTAAGCGCTCATATTTGCTTTAATAGCACTATGTGGTAAATATCCAATCATTTCGAAATCATCGATCGTGATATCTTCAATATTCTTTGTCTTTACTTTTTCATCAATGAGTAGAAGTGGAGATGTTAGACATTCTCTACTCATTTGTTCAGAAACTTGCTCCAAATGATCTTTATAAATATGAGTGTCACCTGTGCTAATGGTGAGTGAACCAGGTTTCAAATCACTTCTCATAGCCAATATTCGAGTCAATATTGAATAAGACAATATATTCCAAGGTACCCCAAGAAACATATCACAAGATCGTTGATACATATGACAATGTAAACCATTGTTGTTATCAACAAAGAATTGGGCACTCACATGACAAGGCGGTAGAACCGTTCGATTCAAATCACATGGATTCCAAGCACTCAAGAAAATCCTTCGGTTGTGACGATCATTTTTCAACAGATCCTCGATTCTTGCGATTTGATCAATCCCTTGATTTCTATAGGAAGTATTACAATCTACATAGTCTGCACCAAAGTGCCTCCATTGAAAAGAATAATTAGCACCACAATCACCTTCATTCAAATGAGTGAGACCAACTCCATCCAAAAAATCTCGAGTTGAGTTTTTGTTCCATATCTTAACTCCCTTGTCATCTAGAATTTTCGCATTGGTATCACCTCTTAGAAACCATAGAAGCTCTTCAATACAACTCTTCCATGGTACTCGTTTCGTTGTCAATATAGGAATCGAAGAAGACAAATCAAACTTCATCTGTTCCGCAAAGATAGCTACCGTGCCCGTTCCAGTACGGTCATCCCTATGATGGCCTTGATGGAGCACTTTTTGACACATTTTCAAGTAAGTCATATCATGATAATGACATGGAGAAATGTCTCTTTCGAAGGTTAAGAATCGATAAAGGTATTCGTTGTGTTGATGTAAGGGTGAGTAATCAATTATTTTGAAAGTGTTCGGGATTTTGAAGAAGAAATGGGTATAATTGATTTGTTTGTGATGATTGATTTCAGTAAGATAAATCTTACTTATGAATGGCTTGAATTGATTGTATACTTCTTGACCTCCAATAATCACACACTCTTTGGAATACTTAGATACATGTTCAGACGAATTCAAATAATCCATACATTCTACATAGTTTCCAAATAACAGATTAGTTTTATCGATATACTCATCCATGTATAAATGTTTCTTGTTCGTAATCACAATATTCAACCTATTCTTCAACGGCCTATGTTTCTCTGGAATCGAAAAAAAGGTTTTACGACCCATAATCACCACCTTATCCTCCGTGACCTCTCTAAAGTATTTCATATCTTCAGGAATGCTCCAAGGTAAATCTTGACCTTCCACCGAAATTCCTCCATTCTTACCGACCGCAACAATACAACTAATAATCATCTTTATACTTTGATTGTACTCTATATACCCATCTTCCAAATCTATTTAAATGAATATTTACCAATCTTGGCGATTCATGATCTCTTTGATCGCACTCAATGTGTAAATTGGCTTGTTCAAATGCCATCTTTGGAAGTTCTTGCTTTTCACGATAAATTTTGTACGGCTCTTGTTCCATCTACAACGATCAATACCCGTTTCTACTACGGTATTCCAGTTTACTTTATCTTTATCTTGCGAATCTACTATAAAATATTTTAATTCAGTCATTTTTTTACAGTATTTGTAGATTTTTTTTGAATTCAAAAGTATTTAAACATTTATTATCATCATATATATAGAAGAGGTTGTGACCTTATAGCTCAGTTGGTTAGAGCGCACGGCTGTTAACCGTGAGGTCGTTGGTTCGAACCCAACTAGGGTCGATTTCTTCTCAGTTCTTTTTTATGAAGAACATAAGTATTCGCTTATGTTTTTAATTGAATTATAAAGATGCGTTAGTTGGAGTTAATTAAACACCTTATTCAAGAATGCGATGGCAATGAGATTATCGACATCATTCTTGTTCCCAGGTAAATCTGTAGAACTATTAATATCAGATCTCGAAAACTTAGATCGATAGATGTATTCTAATCCAGACTTAACTGCTGGATTTTGTTCTCTAACGCAATCTTCACGATTGGATCCAATAACACAATTGTCTATACCATTTTCAATAATATTCGCATAGTTAGATGATGAACAATAAGGTGTAACAGTCCAAATATCCATTGTACTATCTCCTCCTGTTCCCAATGAAATAAATTCTTGGCTGCTATTATTTGAACTGCCACATGTAGAGAACAAAGCATCATATTGACCATCTGTTATGGATTGGCTTGGATTATACACAAACTCATTTGAAAATGTAATTTCAATTGATGATTCATTTACATTCAAATGGATTGTTGAATTGGACGCAGCTTCAGCTGCTGTTGTATAATAGAATAAATCTTTATTTAATTTATATAATTTTCTTACTTTGTACATTGACTCTTCCGCTGTCTTCAATAAGTCAATTGTATCAGTATATGATTTTATAGCATACTGCATATTAGAATCAGTACTTTCAATCAAAGGACGATCACCACTCGCTTTCTGGTAAGCAACCCACATTTTGACCGCAAGAATATATGCTTTAGACAATTCAGGGATTGTATTAATATGATTTTGTAGAATCGCTTCTAGTTTTTCTTTAGTGAAATGTTCCATTTTATATAATGAGCAGTTTTGTTGCATATCATTACACAATTGACTATTGATTGTGTTCTCTAATTCTGTTAATTTATTTATCTTTTCTTGATACGAGTCCATATCACCTAACAGATTACTAATGCCTTCTAAATCCTTATTATCGTTAGATAGACCTCTTAATTCTTTATTAAGTTCTTGATTCGAAGTACTCAAAGCATCCAAATAAGCATTACTGTCGGCTAAATCATTACTCAACCCATCTCTTTCTTCGGTTAAATCAGTATTAGAATCACTTAAATCTACGAATCTGTTTTTAAGAGTTCGTAGCTCAGAGCTGGAAGACTTAGTATGTAAATCAATGGTCGAATAAAAATTATTGCATTTTTTATATGCGTCTTCAAAAGCATCATTAGATAATGTCAAATACTGTTCTTTATAATATTCAAAATTATCTTCATTACATACTATTTTAATAGGTGATATTTTTGATTCTCTTTCCACAATTGGTGTTGATACTTCTTCAGTTTCTTCAGTGGGCGATGATGCGTCAGCACTAGCATCATCAAAGAAATGTTCAATTGTTTTTATTCTACATTTATTGAAATATATAAATACTACAAATACGAATACACAAAATAGAATGATCGCTACAATTCTTATATTCATTCTATTCAAAGAAATTACCATATTTATTAATACACAACAAAATTTATGATAGATTTATCTAAAACCATAGTTAATGTTTGGCTCTAATGATTACATTCAGTAATACATTCCATTTGCTTGTCAATAAACAACTTTCTTACCCCATTGTCGAATTCGACAGCTACACCTTGGGATTTCTTTACCCCAAATACATTTGTTCGAACAATAGTGCCTATTTGACCATCCACTTCGACCCTACAATTTAATTCAAATCCCATTTTTTTCTTTATCAAAAGATATTCAGAGGTTTCCATGAATTTGAATATTTAAAAAAGGATTAAACAATTGTATGTAAAATTGAGGTATGGATCCAGTATTCTTTTTGATTACTAAATGATAATAGTATATACTCACTGAATGGCACTATCATTTGGGTTTTTTCATCTTTAAGCTTTCCCGAAACAAGCACATTTGCTCTACGATCTCCATTGATCAATACATTCATCTTTATTGGTTGATAGGACAAAGAAGTCGTTTGTAAAAAACTCATAATCGATGAACCACCTATCCACTCTGACGAGTCACGAACAAAGGTCGAAGAGTCTTTTAGATGATTGAGAAGTCGCTCATAGTTTTTAGTGTTCAAGTTTTGATAGTACAAATCAACAAATGTATTTACGATTTCCTTGTTCATTGGGGCACAAATAGTTGAAAATAAATATGGATGATTAACCCCCTAAATGTTATACTATTTATTCTAACTATTATTTAAATTGTTTTTATATTAAAATGAACTCTTCTTGGATATTCATAATACTTATTACTGTTACTATTTTAGCATTTATTATTACTCTCGTTATTTATTTTTCTTTACAAAAACAATGTACAAGTTATGGAGATCGTACCTCTTGTTTTGAAATAAAACAAAGTGATGCGGTAAATAATGGTACTAAATATCAGATTATTGTTAAAAATAAAGATGAAATAGGAGACAAAAATAAGATATACAATCTAGAATGTACTTTGAAACATGATGCAAATGCTAACCTTCCAAACTATTTTGGTTTTGGTATGAACAGTATGAAACCATCCTATTTTAGATATAAGAAAGGAGAACTCGTATTTGTTTTTGAAACCACATTTACAGATTTTGAATTTGTAATGTATCCAAATGTACGATCATTAAAGTTATCAAAGATATCTGTTTTGAAAGATCCAGCTGGCGATAAGGCATTCTATGATTATTCAAAACAATATAATATGTTCTCTCTCCAAAAGAAACCACAAGATTGTGTTGTATTCACTGGAGAACCAAGAGCTTGTTTCTTCACAAATGTAAAAAAAACAAGCGAATACATAAATGATTCATCTATAGTAACAATTGAACCAAGATATGTACATAATTTTGCATATAATACGAACAGACATCTTATTCATTGCAGTTGTACATTTAATCCATCAGAATTACCTCAATATGAAAACATAGAATTTAGTTCAAGTGGATCGAGACCAACTTCATCTAGAATGGATAGAAATAAGGGTGAACTTAAATGTGTATTCGACAACATACAAAATAGTGGAATCTTTGCTTTTATTGTTGAGCCATATTTACCAAGTTTAAAAGTAACTTCTGTTTATTTTGAAAACAAATCTCAAAACGAAAGTGTAGCTTCTTCTTTATTACAACAAGATGTTATGGAAGAGTACATGTAAATATACGATTCTCTTCAGAGGAGAGTACATGTAAATATACGATTCTCTTTTATATAATTAAATGGGAATTGTTACATTTTATATACTACCTCATCAACTATACCATTTAAATCAATTACCATTTCAAAAAAATGAAACCAAAATAATTCTATGGGAACATCCTGATTTTTTTACTAAATACAATTTCAACAAGAAGAAGCTTATACTTCATCGTGCGAGTATGCAATATTATAAAGATCAATTGATCAAAAAGAAATATGATGTCATATACATTGAATTCGATACCAACCATAAAGTAATCAAAGATGCGTCTATGTGGGATCCTATCAATGACATGGACGATTTTAAAAACACAACAAAGATTGAATCACCAAACTTTTTAGTAGACAAAGCATTCTTACAATCTGTTTATGAGGGTAAAAAGTCAAAGAGCAGTATGTCCTTTACGAGTTACTTCTATCCAAGAGTAAAAGAACAAATCGACTATTTAAAAGGAATTCGGTCTAAAGACACCCAAAACCGTAAAGTTCCTAATCAAAAAGAGATTAAAAGAATTCCCAAATTACCAAAACTTTCTACAGAGAGTAAATCATATATTCAAGAAGCGATCCAATATGTAAATAAGCATTTCCCAAACAATTATGGTAACACAAACAACTTTCAATTCCCTATCTCCTATAAAGATGCTCACAAATGGTGTAAACAGTTCATTAAGTTGAGATTGAAAAAGTTCGGAGATTTCCAAGATGCGATCATTCAAGACCAATCATTCATGTATCATAGTGTATTGTCATCCTCCATCAATATTGGATTGATCAACCCATCAGATATTATCACCATGTTACAGAAAATGAAAGCTAGATCTTCAGTACAAATCAATAACTTAGAAGGATATGTGCGTCAACTGATATGGAGAGAATTCCAACGCTACTGTTATATTTACTTGAAGGAGGATCTCAAAAACAAAAACAGGTTCAAGCTGAACACGAAGATGAATAAGGATTGGTATGATGGAACCACTGGAATTCCTCCACTTGATGACACCATTAAGACAGCATTTGATACAGGATATCTTCATCACATTGAGAGATTGATGATTATGGGAAATCTTATGTTGCTTCACAAGATCAATAAAGAAGATGGGTTCAATTGGTTCATGGAGTTTGCGATCGATAGTTATGAATGGGTAATGTACCAAAATGTGTATGATATGGTGTTCTATTCTACAGGTGGCAAGACAAGCTACAAACCATATGTGTCTTCAAGCAAATATATTCTTCGCATGTCCAATTATGAAAAAGGAGAGTGGTGTAAGGTGTGGGATAAGTTGTACAAGGAAAGATTAATGTAAAAATTTGTTAATTTAGCTTCATCATCATCTCATTAAATTTCTCCTCCAAAGTAATTGATTTAGCCCCTTTCGTAGACACTCTCTTTGTACCAGGAATGGCTATTTCAAATTTACACCCACGCTTTTCAGTTTCCTTAACAAAGTTGACATATTTAGGGATCATCGATCTTTTAAGAGTAAACCCATTCTCCTCCATAAGAGTGTCATTATCAAAATTCTTTTTTTCAATAATCTTCTGAATATACTCAGGTATGGATTCAAATGATTCTCCCATTTTCATCATATAATGGTATGTTTGTGCTAACTTTTCTTGTGATGTAATTTCGACTGATTTTGTAGAAGTCCACTTTGAAAGCCGAGGATGTTTCTCAATACGAAAATAGCAACGATTGTACGACTGACCACTCGGTTGTACGATTGTCTCCACATTGTAATTGACCCATTTTGGTATGTCGGATTGTTGGATTCCTGTAGGGAGTTCCCTCGCAGTACATTGTCTTTTTCTTTTATCGGTATTTTGATTCTGTTCGGATTGGGTCGCCCATCGGAGATTTTGTAAACGATTGTCTAAGGGGTCGCGGTTGATGTGGTCAACAGAATATTCGCTTTGCGAATATTCTGCTGCGCTATAAGTGTCAACAGAGAACCCTGCTGCGCTACAGGTGTCAATAGAATATTCGCTTTGGGAATATTCTGTTGCTCCACAGGTGTCAACTGTATGTTCGCTTTGGGAATATTCTGTTGCTCTAGAAGAGTCAACTGTATGTTCTGCTGCTCCACTAGAACCAACTGTGAAGGAATCCACCGAAGATTCCGAATGATCATCTCCAGTATTGTTGGTTGTTGCTGTAGGTGGATGAATATTATTTAGTTGCATGACATATTGATGTAAATAGACTGGGGGATCATTTTCCTTTGTTCTTGTTCCACCATGTAATACATAATACTTCTTTGATCTATTTGATTTCCATGGACTCCATGAAAGCTTCATAATTTGGTCAATGTGAGTGGCATCAATCTTTACATCCAATACAATAGAATGACTTGTTTCAATACGAAGGTTGAATGTACCTTTATCGATTTTCGAGAAGGTGTTTGAAAGTTGTTGGCGATAGTATTTAGTGATTGGAAAGTTTGTATGACTATCCATAATCAGGTAGTGTGGGTTGTTTGTTGTTTAGCTTGTTTTCAAACCCTAAATCAATTTTTTTGATTTGGATCATTGCTTTTAAAACGAAATTCAAGTAACAATTTTGGTTAAATTCGTTATTAGAATGATAAAAATAAGAATGATGATTGATTACAAACTAAATCATACATATTTTTAGTATACACTTAGTTTGTAATATTTTTTTTAATTTTTTTCAAAATGAATGAAATTTGGAATATCCAAACCACCCAAATCAGTCATTGTTTTAAGTTAGCCACCCATTGCTTAATTTGAATACGCAAGACCACCCATACCACTCATGATACGGAGTACATTGTAGTTTACGGCGAATACCTTGACTACATCAGAGGAGCAACCAGTGAGTTTGAGCGCAGCGTTGTCAATGCGAGACATGTTGCAGGTACCAGAGGGTTGGTGCTCTTCGGGTTTGAGGGCGAAAGAGTATACATTGATGTTCGCGCTGTCTTCTTTGTCGATTGGTACACGCTCGTGGTGTTGGTAGGGTTGTACAAGTTGGAAGTACGCGGGTTTGCGAGCGGAGAAACGGTCATGAGAGTTGAGTTGGATGAGAGCGCTGGAGTAGGTGGTAGTGTATTCACCTACCTTGGCGTCAGTTGCCTTTTCTACCCAGATGAGTTCCTTTACGGGGTGGTTGAAGTTGAGTTTGAGGGAGTTGGCACCCGCTTCGTCACCGGTGAATTGGAGTTGTTCGATCAAGTACTCATGAGATACTTGGGCGAATCTACGGCGCTCATCAGTGTCGAGGTATACATAGTCTACATAGAGCTCGGCGCTGAAAGAGGGCACATCGGTGTCATCGGCGGTTAACGCGGAGAGAGACGCGAATTCAATGTTGATCTTGACTTCGTGGTATTGGAGCGCAATGAGGGGGAGCGCAAGACCAGGGTTGCGGCAGAACCAGAATTGAAGGGGAATGTACAATTCACGAGCAGCATAGCCGTCCAACTTAAGGTCGTTGTTGGAGGCACCCATGGAGGCATTTACACCGCTTACCATAGCTTTGTAGCCATCGTAGTGGCCCGCGGTTTGGGAAAGCTCGTTCCAGATGTGGAGCCAGTCACCGTAGTGTTTGTCGATGCGTTGACCACCGATTTCGATTTCTACGGATTTGATGAGTTGATGACCAACCCAGTCGTTGTATTCATTACTGGCACTTAACGCACCCAAAGATACTTGGAGGTACATGCGGTTGATGAGATCACCGTTGCGGGATACAGTGCAGGTTACTCTGTTACCGAAACCTACATTACCGTTGAAGGTTTGTACCACGGACTCCATGGAGAAGTTAGTGTGGCGACGGTA
>ERZ802830.4309-NODE-4309-length-11489-cov-72.4253_pt1 | contig 11489 bp, 14 predicted proteins | sample MGYA00345654_ERZ802830 | MGnify/ENA primary metagenome ERZ802830 (study PRJEB30503, sample SAMEA104212375) | marine metagenome | biome: Westerlies Biome; feature: [SRF] surface water layer (ENVO:00010504) within the epipelagic zone...; material: water...
GTCGCCTCGCCTGGATCATCAACATTGAATTGGTCGGATTTGCCAGCATCCCCTTTCTGGCAACACTGATGGCCCGTGGCGTTGGCTTGCCTGCGGCTTGATGTCTGCGGAGCCGTGTCCTCCAGCCCAGGAGAGTCGCCTGTTGGAGGCGACTCCGCTGATCCGCTCCACGTTGTCTGAGGCCACCGGGTACAACCTCTCCTTGGCTACGACCTCCATGGGGCCGGCTTCTCTGCCCAGATGGTGCGTTTGGGTTGAGCCAGCAACAGGTGATCCGCCTGACCGTTGGCAGAAGCGTTGGTTATCAGCTGTGGGGGCGGCCCTCGACACCTGGTCAGGACATCTTCCCGTGGTTCGTGTCCAGGATCCGGATCGGGCCCACGTGCGGTTGCTGCGTCGAAGGCCTCCCAGACGTCGGACGCCGAGCGGCTGGCGTGCCAGCAACGGTCGCAGTCGTCTGCAGCTGGTTCAGGTGCGGCGGCAGGGAGTGTGGCGATTTGAGCCCAAGGTGTCGGTGCTCGTGTCCCCGGAACTGCGGGCGCCAGTGCTGCAGGCAACTGCATTACATGAGCTTGGACACGCCTTCGGGCTGTGGGGACACAGCCCTGATCCTGGCGATGCCATGGCGGTCCACCAGGGCCAGGACCCGGTGCTGAAGCTCTCAGTGAGAGATCTCGAGACGCTGAATTGGCTGCGTAATCAAGTCACTCGATATGGTCGAGCCAAAGCGGGCTGAGCCTTTTTGAACGTTATTGTGTAGATATTGGTTTAATTTAGGCTATTTATCGTGCCATGCGCCGCTGATGCGATCTCGTCAAGCTGGTGATACCGATTCGGTTGTTGTGTTCTTTGTTCGCTCTCTGACTTCGCTTGCCTTGCTGGTGACTCTTTCCAGTTGTGCCAGTGCTGACGATCCGGTGGCGGGGACGGGCCAAACGGCAGAGTCCAGGCGCCTGGTGCGAATTCAATTGGATGCTGAGAACCCTTCTGCCAGTGAGGGAATTCTTGAAGCAATTGGCGAGGCCCAGCGCTTTCCAGTTGGTTTCGGTCGCTTGGGCCTCGCCTGTGCAGGTACGAGCTTTCAGGATGGGCTGACGCCCCTCGGCAGGTTTCGTGTCAACGCAATACTCAGTGACAGCGACTTCGCGATGGAGCCTGGTCTGGTGGAACAATCCGGCAAGAGCGAAGCGGAGCTGAAGACCTCATTGTTCCGAAATATGAGTGCTATCGATTTCAAGGGCGATGGCCAGTCCGGCGAGTACGGCATCGGATACATCAGTTTGGCGCCGGTTCCTGCTTCTGAGCAGCCGTTTCAGTTCAACACCTACAACGGCAAGTTCCGCTGGTACAGCTTCGCCATCCATGGCACCAACGACGAGCGGCGCGTTGGTCAATCGGTGACCGGTGGTTGCATCAACGTGAACCAGGACACGTTGAAGACTTTGCTCGGCACGCTTCAGCTCGGTGATGAGGTGGTGATCAGCAGCGACAGCCCTTGTCAGCCTTAGTGCCGGCGCGGGGCACCCCGTCGTGCTGCCAGCACCTCCTGAACCTGACGCCAGCTCACGCCGTGGTGCGCCATCGCCACTTGCATATGGAAGAGGATGTCAGCGGCTTCTCCTGCGATCTCCTCGGGATTGTTGTCCTTGCAGGCCATCACAAATTCAGCACTCTCCTCGCCGATTTTCTTGAGAATCTTGTTGTCACCCCCCTCCAGCAGCTTGTTTGTGTAGCTGCCTTCTTCCGGGGTGTCTCGCCGAGCCTCGATCACGCGAAACAGCTCGGTGCAAGCGTCAGCAGGGGGAGGCAAGGCATCTGAGCCCCCGTCGGAACGTTGATCGCCGCCTTCGTAGAAGCAGCTGCGGGCACCGGTGTGGCAAGCAATGTCGCCACGTTGTTCGATGGTCAGCAGCAGCACATCAGCATCGCAGTCGTAGCGGATGGAACGCAGGGTCTGGGTGTGACCACTGGTGGCTCCTTTGTGCCACAGCTCCTGTCGTGAACGACTCCAGTAATGGGCCTCGCCGCTGTTCAGGGTTTGTTGGATCGATTCCCTGTTCATCCAGGCCACCATCAGAACGGCCCCGTCCAGCCAGTCCTGGGCGATCGCTGGGATCAACCCCGCTTCGTTAAAACGGAGTTGGTCGATGAAGGCGGGGCTGAGGGGCTGCATCAGGCCTCGGACATTCGGGCAACGCCTGAATCTTCCCGCAGCGTTCTGACCGACTTCGCCCTTCTGCCAATCGTGCCTGACCCCCCGACGCGTTTCACCTGCAGCAAACAGTTCGAGGGCTATCCCTGTTGCCATCGCCAGTGGCGCCATGCGGGTCATTGCCGCTTCGTGCACGGATACAGCAGGAGTTTCACGCTTTGGTTCGCCGCCACCGAGCTTGATGAGTGTGGGTTTGTGGTCGATTTCTCAAGTTTGCGTCCGTTGGAGCAGCAGCTTCGTGATCAGTTCGACCACACCTTTCTGGTGAATGCCGATGATCCTCTTCTTGAGGATTGGAGACGGTTGCATGAACGGGGAGCGCTTGATCTGCGGGTGATGGACAACGTGGGGATGGAGTCGACTGCAGCGCTGGTGTGGGATTGGACCAACAGCCTCCTCAAGCAACGGGACGGCGGGCGGAGCTGCTGCTGGGCTGTTGAAGCGCGTGAGAATTCGCGTAATGCTGCCCAGGTTCATGCTGTGCCGTCGTGGTTTGGGGCGCACCGCAAAATTGCCTAAATTTGAAATGCTCCCCCTGCCTCAGCGCTGTGGTTTAGAGGCTTTGGGTACAGCCGTGATTGCTTTCACGATCAGTCGTGTTGGTCTGGCTGATCTGAACGGATTCGAGCAGGCGTTGGCCATTGGCCTCTGCCTGGCCATGCTGATTCACGTGATTGGACGCTTGAGCGGTGCACATTTCAATCCTGCAGTGACCGTTCTGCTAACTCAGCAGCGCTTTGGCCAGGCAGCCTTCCGCTCCCGCGAATCCTGGCTTGAAGCCAGCAGCTACATCGTGGCTCAGATCATCGGGGCGTTGATTGGTTTCGCGCTCATCCCTGAGCAGGACACCAGCAGCGAATTTGTTCTTGATGGATTGATCGCTGAGGCTGTGTTCAGCCTCGCGTTGTACGGGTTGATCCTCCGCTGGAGTGACGAGGGCCGGATCTGTCCATTCGCTCAACCCCTTTCCGGCCTCGTCATTGGAGCTGGTCTGGGCTTTCTCGCTTTCATTGGCGGTCTTACTCAGTCTGGGATCTACAACCCTGCCATCGCCATTGGCTTGTCCACCCACGGCATGTCGGGGGTGGTGTTGGCCATCGTTGGGGAGATAATCGCTGTGGCCATTCTTTTGCCCTTCGCGTTTCGGAAGCCTGCTTCAGCTGATTAAGAGTTTCTCTTCAGTTACATCAACCTGCACCGTCTGTCCCTCACTGAGCTGTCCCGCCAGGATCGCTTTGGCGATTGGTGTTTCCAGCTCCCGCTGGATGGCGCGTTTGAGGGGTCTTGCTCCGTACACCGGGTCAAAGCCAATGGTGGCTAGCCAATCGGCAGCGCTATCGCTGAGCTGAAGGTCCAACTTGCGTTGCTCCAGTCGTGTACGCAGACGCTCCACCTGCAGTGACACGATCCGGCGCAGCTCCTCTTTTTCAAGGCTGCGGAAGATGATCTGATCGTCGAGCCTGTTGAGAAATTCGGGACGGAATTTGGCCTTGAGCGCCTCGTTGACCCGTTGCTCCATCGCCGTGTGTTGCTCCGGATCCCCAGCCAGCTCAAGAATCGATTGGCTGCCGATGTTGCTGGTGAGGATCAACACGGTGTTGGTGAAATCCACGGTGCGGCCCTGGCCGTCGGTGACGCGGCCGTCATCGAGGATCTGCAGCATCACATTGAACACATCGGGGTGGGCTTTCTCCACCTCGTCGAACAGGATCACGGCGTAAGGCCGTCGCCGTACCGCTTCCGTGAGCTGGCCGCCGGCTTCATAACCCACATAGCCCGGAGGGGCACCGATCAGTCGGCTCACGGTGTGTTTCTCCATGTATTCCGACATGTCGATGCGCACCATGGCGTCGTCGCTGTCGAACAGTCGATTGGCCAGCGCCTTGGACAGTTCCGTCTTGCCGACACCCGTCGGCCCGAGGAACAGAAAGCTGGCGATGGGCCGGTTGGGATCGCTGAGGCCTGCCCTTGAGCGTTGAATCGCGTCGGCAACGGCGGTGACCGCCTGGTTCTGTCCGATCACCCGTTGATGCAGGTCGTCCTCCAGCTGCAGCAGTTTCTCCATTTCGCTCTGCACCAGGCGAGCCACGGGGATGCCGGTCCACTTGGCGATCACTTCAGCGATGTCGTCTTCGGTGACCTCCTCCCGCAGCAGGGTTTTGTCTGTTCCGTCCTCGTCTTCCAAGAGGTCTTCCTTCTCCTGCAGCTGGCGTTGCAGCGTGGCGAGAGTTCCGTATTCGAGTTCAGCTGCCTTGTTGAGGTCGTAATTGCGTTTGGCCTGCTCCACCTGCAGCTGCACCCGTTCGATCTCCTCCTTGAGAGCTGAGAGCTGATCAATGGCACCTTTTTCGCTCTGCCACTGGGCATTGAGGCTGCTCTGTTGTTCACCCAGTTCGGCCAATTCCCGTTCAATCCGTTGCAACCGCTCCTGGCTGGCACTGTCGGACTCGCGGCCGAGGGAGAGTTTTTCCATCTCCAGCTGCAGGATCTTGCGATCGATCTCGTCGATCTGCTCCGGTTTGGAGGTGATCTCCATTTTCAGCCGGGCGGCGGATTCATCCACCAGATCGATGGCCTTGTCCGGCAGGAAGCGATCGGTGATGTATCTGCTGCTGAGCATGGCGGCGGCCACCAAAGCGCTGTCGGCAATGCGTACGCCGTGGTGCACCTCGTAGCGCTCCTTCAGGCCCCGCAGGATTGAAATTGTGTCCGGCACCGTGGGCTGATCCACCAGCACCTGCTGGAAGCGCCGCTCCAGGGCGGGATCCTTTTCGATGTGCTGACGGTGCTCATCAAGGGTGGTGGCCCCGATGCAGCGCAGTTCACCCCGGGCCAGCATCGGTTTCAGCAGATTGCTGGCGTCCATGGCGCCACCGCTGGCGCCAGCGCCCACCACGGTGTGAATCTCATCGATGAACAGCACGATCTGTCCATCGGAGGAGGTGACCTCCTTCAGCACCGCTTTGAGCCGTTCTTCGAACTCACCGCGGTATTTCGCCCCGGCGATCAGGGCACCCATGTCGAGGGCAATGAGCTGTCGGTTCTGCAGGGCCTGGGGCACATCACCATTGACGATCCGCTGTGCCAAGCCCTCGACGATTGCTGTTTTGCCGACCCCGGGTTCACCGATCAGCACGGGGTTGTTCTTGGTGCGGCGGCTGAGAATCTGAATCGTGCGGCGGATCTCTTCATCCCGTCCGATCACTGGGTCCAGCTGACCATCGCGGGCCGCTGCGGTGAGATCACGGCCGTACTTCTCCAGGGATTCGTAGGTGGCCTCAGGGTTCTGGTCTGTCACCGTTTGGTTGCCGCGCACCGCCGTGATCGCCTCCTTGAGTGTGTTGGTGGTCACCCCGGCCTGGCTGAGCAGCTGCCGGCCGCAGCGATCATCCTCCGCCAGGGCCAGGAGCAGATGCTCGATGGCGATGAAGCTGTCGCCGAATCCATCCCGCCGCTGCTCGGCTCGGTCGAGGGTCGTGTTGAGGGAGCGGCCGAGAAACACCGAATCGGGTGCCGAGCCAAGGCTGGGCAGCCGTTGCAGATGGCCTTCAACACTGGCCTCGAAGGTGGTGACGTCAACGCCGGTTTTGCTGAGGATTCGCCCGGCCAGTCCGTTCTGTCGAAGCAGCGCCAGCAGCAGATGTTCCGTTTCCAGCTGCTGGTGCCTGGAGGCCTGGGCGAGTTGCTGGGCCGCGACGATGGCGGCCCAGGCCTGTTCGGTGAACTGTTCGGCCGTGGGTTGCATATGACTGTTGCAGTGTCCTGAACAAACCGTATGGGCATTCAGCTGATGCCGATGGCGGTGAACCGGCTGCGGTTTTTACAGTTCCCCGAACATCTGATCTGGCATGTCCGATCCGCAGCTCCTGCAAACCCTGGTGGACAAAAGCCTGGAGCTGTCGGCCAGTGCGGGTGGAGAGCTGGAGCGCAGCTGCTGGATGGTGGTGCATGAGCACCACCACGGCATGAAGCCCAGTGAATACGACATCCGCGAGATCGATGAGGATCTTTATCTCGCGGTACTGAACGCCGCGCGATCAGCTCAGTAGCTCGCGGATCTTCACCAGATTTGGCTTCTCTGCCGCAATCTTGTCGCGCATCTCCTTTGGCAAGCGTGCCTCGAGGATGGCCTGCTTGTTCATCTCATGGGCCAAACGTTCCCGAAAGGTGGTGAAGGCCTCCAGGTAAAGCAGGGCTTCGCCAGGTTGGAGAGGCACCTGTTCCAGAGCATGTTTGAAGTGGAAGTAGGTGGTCGTCCAGCCGATCAATTCATCCAGCGTGCTCAGGCCCAATGGGTTCTCGGGAAGGCTCATCCGCCAAACCCCTGCACCTTGGCCTGTGGTGTCAGTCCCCGCAGCTGACCATCCAACAGAACCTTGCGCTCGCCATCGCTGCCGACGTGCGGGGCGATTTCGACACCAGCCTTCTGCATCGCCTCCAGGGCGTGTTGTTCTTCCTGAGATCCCGTATCGCAGCGAAGGTAGTTCTCCACCGCGGCTGCCGCTCTTTGATCTCTGGCGAAGAAGACGGTGCCGGGTCCGCGCCGCACTCCGGTGAGCTGTTTCTGACGCCGGCGTTGTTGCACGCTGGCCCACAGCCGACCCTGATTGGCCGTCATGAAGGCGTTGAGGTCTGAGGCATCGGTGTCTTCCGCAAGCGCCATGCTCGAGCCGTCAACAAAGTCGCTCAGCAGGGTGACCACGGCCATCAGGACGTCGGTGAACGGAAGGGATGGTTCAGTCTGCTGGTTTGGAACCACCGTCCGATGCGACTGTCGGCAGCGTCGCTTTGCAGATCAGCTCGGTGCAACGCAAAGCCATGGCTGCGGGCCAACTCAATCAGTTCCGCATTGTTGCGACAGGCTGACGCCTCGCGTCGCAGCGGCTGATGGCGCTCAACCGCCCGTAGAAAATCGCTGAGCGCTTCTCGGCTCATCGCCTCACCAGCCCAGTTCGGCTTGCTGTTCCACATAGGTGGCCACAGCGATGATCTCGGCTTCGCTGAGTTTGCCTTCGTAAGAAGGCATCGCATTCTTGCCAGCTTCGATCTGGTGTTCGATCGCTTCCAGGGGATCCTGCTGATATTCCTCCAGATGGGCATTGAGATCCCGGATTTTCAGGCTGCGATTGGCCCGGATCACATTGCCGCCCCCCATGTGGCAGGCCGCACAGTTGCTGCTGAAGATCTGCTCCCCCTGCTCAATCACTGCGCTCTCGAGGGCATACGCAGGAATCGGAACCAGCACCGGCCCGATCAGGGCAAGCAACATCAGCAACAGGCCGGCAAGTCTCACCATCGGTAGTCGTTGGTATCTCCACGCTATCGATCACATCCGACAAATGAAAGAACCCCGGACCGTGTTTGCAACACAGCCCGGGGGTTTTGATTGCTCAACCCTGAGGACTGAGCAGAGGGTTAACGGATCACTCGACGATCACTTTGCCGACCATGCCAGCACCGCGGTGGGGCTCGCAGTAGTAGTCGAAGGTGCCAGCTTCACTGAAGGTCTCTTCCCAGGACTCACCGGGGTTGAAGGCCAGATCGCCGTGGCTGTACTCGTCGTGGCCGTCGAACACGGCGTTGTGGGGAGCCAGCTTGTTGTTGATGAACTTGACGGTGTCACCGGCCTTGATGGTGACGGTGGCGGGTTCGAAGGCGAGCATGCCGGCGTCGGTGCCGAGCTTGACTTCGACGGTGGCGGCCTGTGCAGTACCGACGTTCAAGCCGATCAGCATCAGGAGGGCGCAGCAGGCAGCTGCAAGGGTGCGAAGGACGGACCGCATGGATGAATTAGGTCGTTGGAGGGACTTTACGCTGGGTTCTGGGGCTTCCGCGGTTGGGTAGGCCGGAATCGCTAAGAACTGTTTCCAGGGTGGGGGCATGGCTTTCTCCCCCGAAGCGCTCGGGAGGGCTCACGGGGTCATGGATGAAGTGGCGTTGACGGATGCTGAAGCGATCCCAGGCATTCACCTCGATCGGCAGGATCTTGATCAGGGTTTCGATCAGCCAGGGCCAGAGGGGGATTCCCGGTGTCCGGCCCACCCCGCGCCAGCGGCAGAGGGTCGCCACGGCATCGTCAACGCTGATCGCCTGCTGTCCCATCACCACCCGGCGAAGGGCCCCTTGGCCAGGCTCACGGTTCGGTTCATGGGGCCGTGTGGCGAACTGACCGCAGATCCGGGCGATGTCCTCCGCATGGATGAAGTGGAAGCTGGCGTCGGCCCGCAGCCAGCGGGCCAGCCAGAGCCATCGACTCGCTTCCGCCAGGCCTTCCGTGAGATAGCTGGTGGGGTAAGGGCTGGTGCCATCCACGCGGCCACCGAACACGAGGGTTGGAAACACGGCAATAATCTTGGCCGCCAACGGATGCTGCTCCAGTTGCTCCAAACACCGAGCCTTGGTTTGGATGTATTCGGTGCCGTAGGCCAGAGCCTCAGGCAAGGGCCTGAGGTCACGGTCCAGGATGCTGGCCGTTGAGAAGTAGATGATCTGCTCCACCACCAGGGGATTGAGCAGTTGCAGCAGTCGCTTCACGGCCACCACATTCACCTGCTCCGCCCGTTCGGGATCTCCCCATGCGGTGGCGGTGTGAATCACACGGTTCACCGTTGCCAGTTCCGCCACAAACCGATCCGTGTCCCGTAGGTCACCAACCAACAGCCGGACCCGGGGATGGTCTGCCGGTACTGCTGTGAGTTTGGACGGGTCTCTCAGCCAGAGCAGCAACTCCGCATCGGAGTGCTGCAGCAGCCAGTGAGAGATGTATTGACCGACGCAGCCGCTGGCGCCGGTGACCAGGATCCGGGTCAAGCGACGGCCCCGATGCGGTCGATCACGCTCTTGCCGGAGCGGAAGAAGGCGGCGCCGTTTTCCTCAGGCGTCCCCGGCAGGATGCCGTGGCCCAGGTTGAGAATGTGTTTGCGGCCCTGGGCCTTGCGCACGCAGTCGTCAATACGGGCCTCGATCGCGTCCGGCGTTCCGAACAGCAGACCCGGATCAACGTTGCCTTGTACACCGATGTGCTCCGGCAAGCGGGCCAGAGCTTCGGCCATGTCCACGGTCCAGTCCAGAGAAATGATGTCCACCCCTGTGGTGGCCATCCGTTCGAGGACGCCGGCACTGCCGGAGATGTACAGGATGAAGGGGGTGTCGGGATGGGTCTGCTTGACCAGATCCACCACCTTCTTTTGGTAAGGCGCGGCGAAGGTGTCGTAATCGGCAGGACTGAGTTGTCCGGCCCAGGAGTCGAACATCTGGACGACCTGGGCGCCGGAATCAATCTGATAGCGCAGGTAGTTGGCGATCGACTCGGCGAAGTGGTCGAGCAGTTTGTGCAGCAGCTCTGGTTCGCGGAAGGCCATGGCCTTGATCACCGCGTAGTTCTTGCTGCTTTTCCCTTCCACGACGTAGGCCGCCAAGGTCCAGGGTGCGCCGACGAAACCGAGCACAGCGGCCTCGTTGCCGACGCTTTGGCGCAAACGTCCCAGCACCTCACCAACAAATGGCATCGACTCGCTGGGGTTCAGCGGGCGCAGGGCGTTCACCTGATCCATGGAGCGGATCGGATCACCGATCTGCGGGCCCTTGCTTTCGATGATGTCGAAATCGATGCCCATCCCCGGCAGCGGCGTGAGGATGTCGGAGAACAGGATCACGCCGTCCGGCTTGAAGGCGTGAAACGGTTGCATGGAGATCTCATAGGAGAGATCAGGGTTTTCGGAGCGTTCGCGAAAGCTGGGGTACTTGTCGCGCAGATCCCGGTAGATCTTCATGTAACGCCCGGCCTGACGCATCATCCAGACCGGAGGACGCTCCACCGCTTCACCGCGGGCTGCACGCAGAAGCAGGGGCAGAGTGTCGCTCATCAAGCCGAAATCAGGTAAGCCGGAAACCTACCTGAGTTCTGTGTTCGGCTAGTTGGTGTCAGCGGTTTCGTCATCTGCTTTGTCACAGGCTGATGCCGAAGCCGCTTGGAGGCTGCGCTTGGGGTCGTGGCGGAACACCAGGAGACTGAGGGGAGGTAGGCAGAGATCCAGGGAGTTCTCGTAGCCGTGGATGCTCCATTCATCCGTTGGCTTGCCACCCATGTTGCCGAGGTTGCTGCCGCCGTAACGGGCCGCATCGGTGTTGAAGATCTCCTCGTAGAAGCCCGCCAGAGGAACACCGACCCGGTAATGGGAATGGCTCTGTGGTGTGAAGTTGGCCACCACCACAAGCCAGGTGCCACTGCTGCTTTCACGCCGCATGAAACTGATCACGGAATGACGGTTGTCATTGCAATCAATCCACTGGAATCCGAACTGGTCGAAGTCGTCGCGCCAGAGGGCCGGCTCAGCTTTGTACAGCGTGTTGAGGTCATCCACCAGCAGCTGGATGCCCTTATGCGGTTCGTAATTGAGCAGATCCCATTGCAGATCTCCCCAGACATTCCATTCAGCGCGCTGGCCGAATTCCATCCCCATGAAGATGGTTTTCTTGCCGGGGTGGGTCCACATGTAGGCGAGCAGTGCTCGGGTGTTGGCGTATTTCTGCCAGTCGTCACCTGGCATCTTGTGGAGAAGATGGCTTTTTCCATGCACCACTTCGTCGTGGCTGAGCGCCAGCATGAAGTTTTCGGTGTAGGTGTACCAGATCGAGAAGGTGATGTTGTTCTGGTGGAACTGACGGAACCAGGGATCCAGCTCGAAGTAATCGAGCATGTCGTGCATCCAACCCATGTTCCATTTCAGGTTGAAGCCCAGGCCACCGATTTCCGTGGGTTGGGTCACCATCGGCCATGTGGTGGATTCTTCCGCGATCGACAGCGCCCCGGGGAAGTGCTGGAACAGCACATGATTCGCCTGTTGCAGGAACTTGACGGCTTCCGTGTTCTCTCTGCCGCCATGCTCGTTGGCCAGCCATTCACCATCTGGACGCAGATAGTCGCGATACAGCATTGAGGCCACCGCATCAACGCGAATGCCGTCGATGTGGAACTGTTCGAACCAGAACACCAGATTGGCAACCAGGAAGTTACGAACCTCGTTGCGGCTGTAGTTGAAGATCAGCGTTCCCCACTCTTTGTGCTCACCGATGCGCGGATCGCCGTGTTCGTAGAGGTGTGTGCCGTCAAAGAAGGCCAGGCCATGGGCATCCTTGGGGAAGTGGCCGGGCACCCAGTCGATGATGACGCCGATGCCTTCGGCGTGGCAGCGATCCACAAAGGCCCGGAATTCATCCGGGGTGCCGTAGCGGCTGGTGGGGGCGTACCAGCCGGTGACCTGATAACCCCAGGAGC